>ENA-ORPK01001855-ORPK01001855.1-human-gut-metagenome-genome-assembly--contig:-NODE-1855-length-15701-cov-4.752397_pt1 | contig 15701 bp, 12 predicted proteins | sample MGYA00242139_ERZ509068 | MGnify/ENA primary metagenome ERZ509068 (study PRJEB26280, sample SAMEA2338687) | human gut metagenome | biome: human gut; feature: human-associated habitat; material: faeces... | reverse complement strand
AAGATCACCCGTGCCGATGACCAGTCCGCCGGACTGGTTCGCGATGTCCATCAGGACCTGCGTGCGCTCCCGCGCCTGACAGTTTTCATAGGTGACGTCGTGCACGGCTTCGTCATGGCCGATATCCGCGAAATGCTGCCGGACGGAGGCTGTGATATTGACCTCCTGCACGCTGACGCCAAGCTCCTCGCAGAGCCTGACCGCGTTGGACTTCGTCCGCTTCGTCGTGCCGAAGCACGGCATGGTGACGCACTGGATCTCCTTCCGGCTGCGTCCGGCCAGATCGAACGCGCGCACGCACACCAGCAGCGCCAGCGTGCTGTCCAGACCGCCGGAAATACCGAGCACGACCGTTTTCGCGTGCGTGTGCTCCACCCGCTTTTTCAGGCCCTGCGACTGGATGCGCAGGATCGCCTCCGCGCGTGCGCGGAGCTGGTCGTCATAGGGCGGGACGAAGGGATTGGGCGCGATGGGGCGCGTCAGCTGCGTCTGGCGAAGGGGCTGGTGGAAGACGATCTGCCGCAGGCCGGGGACGGTGTCATAGCTCGTGGTGCGATGCCGCTCGTGCATGAGCCGCTGCACGTCGATCTCGGAAACCGTCAGCGAAGCGTCCGCAAACGGCTCGTTTTCTGCCAGGATCGTCCCGTTTTCCGCGATCAGATGGTGCCGCGAGAAGACCATGTCCTGCGTCGATTCCGTCGGCGACGCGCTGCAGTAGACATAGCCGCAGGCCAGCCGCGCCGACGTCGCGCCGACCAGCGACCGGCGGTACTCTGCCTTGCCGATCACCTCGTCGGAGGCGGAGAGATTCAGAATGATGGCCGCGCCGCCCGCGCAGAGCCGCGTCGACGGCGGGCAGGGAACCCACAGATCCTCGCAGAGCTCCACGCCGAAGGTGTAGTCCTGCATCCCGGAGCAGCAGAACAGAAGCTCCGTTCCAAACGGCACGCTCTGGCCGCAGAGCGGGAGCGTATACGTCCTTCCCTCCAGCGTTTTCGCGGAGGAAAACTGCCGCAGCTCATAGAATTCGCCGTAATTCGGCAGATGCGTCTTCGGCACCACGCCGAGCAGCCGTCCTGCGTGGACGACTGCCGCGCAGTTATAGAGTTTTCCGCCGAAGCGCAGCGGAAGCCCGACCGCCGTGACCGGGTAGAGGTCCTTCGACGCCTCCACGATCCGCGCCAGCGCAGGCTCGACCGCGCCGAGCAGGCAGTCGGAGAAAAACAGATCGCCGCAGGTGTAGCCGGTCAGGCACAGCTCCGGCAGCGTCAGCAGGTCGACGCCGACCGCGTCCGCCTGCTGTACGCGCGCGAGGATCGTATCGGTATTGGTCTGCACATCCGCAACCTGCACATCGATCGTCCCGGCCGCAGTCTTGATAAACCCATCAGTCATGAATCTCTGCTCCTGATTCTTTGATATACCTATACGATACACGCTTTCGGACGAATTATCAAGAAAAACCTGCACGCGGGCTGTTCTTCCAACAGATGCACACGCTGGTATTGTTTGTCTGAATCTGACAAGTCCCGGATTGACAGAAATCACCGGATGTGTTACTGTTGAAAAAGAAACCCATATATTTCAAGAGAAGGAGCACGCACAACATGAAACGGATGCTGAGTCTGGTCCTTGTCCTCGCATTGCTGTTCGCGCTTGAAATCCCTGTGTTTGCTGGGGATGCCGGTCTGCAGAATTTCTCGCCCGCAACCGCTTATGTCCCCTTTTCCGATGTTCCGGCCGATGCGTGGCATGCTGAAAATGTCAAGACTGTATGCGAATATGGCCTGATGCAGGGAAAAGGACAGGGAAAGTTTATGCCGAGCGGCAAGCTTTCCGTTGCGGAAACGCTGGCCATCGCCTGTCGGCTGCATAACATTTTTCAGGGCGGAGATGGTGTGATCGGACAGTCGGCTCCCTGGTATCAGAGCTATATCGACTACGCGGCTGAATATGAGATTATCTCATTTCCTTCTGCCTCGCCGACCTTCTGGAACGAAAGCATTCAAAGAAGCCTGTTTTCCCGGATCCTGAGCCGATCCATTCCGGCATCTGCCCTGCTCGCGATCAATGACATTCCGATGGGAACGATCATTGACGTCGACTTTGATGAAAACACCGAGGCCGTTTATCAGCTATTCAACGCCGGGATCCTGAGGGGAACCAACGGCTGGTTCTGCCCAGCGGCGACGATCTCCCGTGCGGAGGCCGCTGCGATCATCTCCAGGATCATCCTGCTAGATATGCGGATCGAGTCCAATGCAGCTGCTTCTCCGATCAACACCTTTGTGGATGAGACCAGTCTGGTCCATTATCAGGCAGCGAACGGCGCGATCCAGCTGACCGACGAAAGTTCTTCTATTGTAGTTGCAGCTTATGCGGCAAAACCAGTGGCATCGTCCAAACTGCGATGGGAAAGCAGCGATCCGTCCGTTGCAGCGGTGAGCGAGCTCTCCGGGGACCCGGATCTGCCTTCCAACTGCAGTCTTGCTCTGATCTGCGGCGTTTCCTCCGGGACCGCGCTGATCTCTATCACAAATGCAGAGGGACTCAAGACTTCTTTTTCCGTTGACGTCGTCATGACTGTGGATCAAACAGGAACGCCCTCTGCTGCAGAGGGTGACGGCGCGAATCAAAGCGCGGCACAGACGGAGTCCGGCCATTATATTCTCAACACAAACAGTAAGGTTTTCCACCATACCTGGTGTGTGAGTGTGAAGCGGATGAGTGATCGGAACAAAAAGGCCTTTTTCGGTACGCGCAGCGAAGCCATCAGCAACGGCTATCGTTCCTGCCATAATTGCGATTCATAAAGCAAAACCTCCGTATGCCCTTTCAGCGGCATACGGAGGTTTTTGTATCGTGTGTCAGAACGAGAAGGACCGCCTTCATACTCCCCTGCCCATTATGTCCAGTGGTGGGTTTGGGTGAGGCGGTCCAGGATGAGGGAGGCGGCGGTGACGGCGTCTTCGATGGTCAGGTAGTGCGGGGCGCTTTCGTCCAGCAGGAGACGGCCGGAGGCGGGAAATTCCTCGTCCGCAAACCAGACCTTCAGCCATACGGGATAGCGCGGCGCGAAATCGAACCGCGCGCAGAAATCCGCGTTGGACGGCAGGAGCTCCGCGCCGAGCGATCTGCATCGCCGCTCCAGTTCCTCCGGCGGCAGGATGCCGAGGTCGCGCCGGACGATCAGCTCCGCGTTACGGTCAAGACCGCCGCCGCGCACCAGACCGTCCTTGTATTGGGAAAATGTGATCGTCCGACCGGTCAGCGGCGCACCGTCTGCCAGGTCCAGATAGTGCAGCAGTGTCAGCGCGTGCCACTTGGAAAGCGGCGGCTGAATCGTGCAGTCCGACAGCCGGACAGTCACGGTCTGCCCAAGCGTTTTCAATGAAAACGAACCGTCTGCATACTGCGTGCCAGCCTTTCCCGCAATATCTTCTGGCATGTGCTGGGCCAGCCGCTCCTGTGCGACGGCAAGCATAGCTTCAAATTGACGGTTTTCCATACACTCACCTCTGTCCCTATCTTACCATGCTGTTGGGCAGTTTTCAATTGCGCTGTCAATATGACATACCGCCCTGCACCTGCTCGTCCGGCATCGGCGCGGCCACGATTTTACCATCTACACGCATGAACATTTCCGGTTGCCGAAAACGCTCCGCGAATTGCTCGGCAAGTTCGTGCGGCAAGTCGGTGAAATCATTTTGGCCGAGTCCGACGATAAAGAAATTTCCCGCGACGATGTCATAGATATCACCATCCGAATCGCGCAGTGCGCGGTTGAGCGGCAGACCATCCAGCTTTCCAGACTCGCAGCAGATCTTATGTGGTTCACCGCATAAGATCTGTAATGCGTAGTTTTTTGTAATGTGTAGCAAATTTGATATCTCCTTATAAGCGCTTGATTTACAATGTTTTTCTGTTTACGGATAAAAAATAACTCTCCATAATATTGATACAGCGCAAGCTGAATCATAAAATGGAGGTCATATGATGTTTGAGACGAAACCCGTCCGTATTACGGAATTGGCAAAAGAAACCGAACAATATCTCTTGCAGAAAGGGTGCAAAAAAAGCACACTGGGTGTTTACAAGGCGACATGGCACAAATTCATGGCATTTTCGAGTTCAGATGTTTATTCGCGTACAGCCGCAGAAGTTTTTCTATCTTCGATGGCTGTTTGAACATGGAAAGATTTCCGAAAATTTTTCATATCTGCTTCCAGATATAAAAAGAACTCCTTCACCATTACCCGATGTATGGGAAGAGACGGATGTCCAAAAGCTGCTCGATGTTATGCGGGGAAGGAGGAACTGCTGATGAACATTAAGAAAAGTTTGTATTCCCAGCCGCAGTCGGTCACGGCATCAAAGCCGGATGGCTATATGAGCAGCTATGGCGATAAATGAGCTTCTTCGGTGAAATTTACGCCGATCCCGACCTGCCGCACCGGGCGCGGACAGTCTATATGTACCTCCGTGACCGTGCAGGCGGAGGAAACTGCTGGCCGGGCGTCAAGACGATAGCCCGTGACCTACATCTCTCGCCGCGCACGGTACAGCGTGCCTTGAATGACTTAGAACGTGCCGGATACGTCCAGCGCCAAAGACGCTATCGGGATAACGGAAGCTGCACGTCAAATTTATACATTATAAATGAGGACAAATAACAACGCGGACGCTCCCCGCCAAGGGGAACGTCCGCGCTTTTGCTGTCACCAGCGCCATGACACCACGGCGCAGCTTGAAGGGCCAACTCTAGCTGAGAACCAATACAGAAAAGGAATCAAAACTATGCAGGAGTTACGTTAAAGTCACCTTAACCCGTCCATTATGAGTAATGGTTAGAGTATAAATCCCATCTACATAAGACTCTGTATAGGCATGCTGTGTACTACCGTTTCCGATAAATTCGATCGATAGAGTAGGTCGGTTTGACACGCTAAGTGAGATGACAGTGTCACGCAGGTCATATCTCTCAGTATCGTGTTTATCAAGCTTTGGATTGTCTATGTGGTAATTCATGTATTCCTGCACATACAGTTTGTTGTCTCCATTCCAGTCTGTACCATAGGAAGTCCAATCGGGGTTAGAACTCTTTCCGGAAACCCATAACTCGTCCTTGTCTGTTCGGAAATTGTTCAACTCAATGCTAAGACTATCTGTATCTTGTTCTGCAACTAAGTATGTATGCGGTGTGAGTGTGAAATTCATCGAAGATGCAAAAGCGGCAGTTGCGGGAATAATACCAGCCGTTTGATTTGTATTGTCGTTAAAAGAACTATTCATGACCAGCCAACGCTCATTCCCGCCAAGCAACGTCTCTACAAATGCATCGCCTGTTGACACTTCTGGATACAATGGATTCATTTTCCCCTGCTTATAGGCAGCGGTCTTCCCATTAAAGTCACTCACATACAATTTGTTGTTCCAGATGTGAGTAGGAACATCACTTTCTTGAACACGATTAGTGAAAAGCGGCAAAACACGGTAGCGGCCACTATACTGTAGGATATTCGTATCCGAAGCATTTCCATATAGACCCGCTGCATAATTCTGTGGCAAGTATGTTTTATTGCTAGTGAATATTCCCGCTTTGATTTCGGCAGCTACAGCGTCTCTCGACGCTGCTGGATTTTCAGTAATATAGCGAAAAGCTGGCAGGATAGATTCTTTAAGGGCCCACGACGCTTTATCATTTACGCCCGTGCAATAGAACGGATGTTCCGCATTGAACACCACAGCACCATTTGCATAGCATTGCAGCATATTCATTGCAAATAATGTTTCCGGGAAAGTATAAACGCGTCGAACATCTTCGTACGTCACTTTATTTATACCGCTGAAGATCCTATGATAGCCAGTTTCATACCATGTCCACGCATCGGTCAGTGCCCCCCAGTTGTCTGCTAGCCCGCCTAGCCATGCACCAAGAGCGAAACTGCGCACTGTGTTAAATCCAGAAGAAGTGGTACTCTTAGAATTAATGATCAAGTACTGGTGGTACTTTTTTGCGGCATTATACAACGTATCAGTATCATTAAACCACTTTTCCATCATATTGGCACCGGGACGGTCAATATCCGTCAAAACCAAATAACACCCTTGCTGGGCCATCATTTTTAAATATTTTGCGGATACTTCTGCGACAGCAACTGTATCACTATTGTTGTGATTCTCGGACAGAACGACACCCTTAATGCAATCATGCTCTGCAATAAATTGCGTTAGTTCATCGTCAGGAACTGTGCGATTCAGTACACTGATTGGGGTACCACCCGTCATGAGAGTCAAATAAAGGTTAATATGCTTCGATGTATCTGGCTCGTTTCTGTTGTACTCCTCTGCCTGATCTACAAAATACCCATACCACGCCCACAGAGCATCATGATCGCCATTCCCGCCGTATCCATGTCCAACAAAATCATCTCCATGCAATTGGATTGCCGTATGTGGTTTCAAATCGTCAGGGATCATATCCCATACACCTGTTACAGTCAAATTCCCCTGCGCAGGGACACCCTTCGGCACGGTCTGCCCGGTTGGGTCAGTCATCCATTCGGTGTTTTTTGTTTGCGCATAGATGCTGACGAGAAGCAAAGGATTCTCTTCGTTTACCGGCATTCGCGCAATTTGCTGTATTCCATTTTGTAATATACTGATTTTTTTTGAGTTAATAACAGAGGTGCCAGCCAGCGAAACAGTTAGCAGTGTTTCTCCAGGTGCAACACCCGTTAAAATCATTGACCCATCCTCGGTGTTTTGAGAGAGGGTTGCAATTTGTTCGTTTTCCACCGCAAGCGATAGTGCATCCGTGTACACAGCAATACGGGCTGCCTGCATTGCTGTTGCAACAATCGTTACACTTTCTCCGGAATCAAGTAAAATAACTCCTGGATGGATGTCGAGATGATTGACTGCTCCTGATAAGGGATCAGAGCCTACATAGTATTCAAACGCATCAACTTCAATCCATGTGTCCTGAGCAGATATGCGAATGGTATGTTCACCGGACGGTAATCCATTTATTTGGAAAATCGTTTGCTGATACTGTGGCCCGGCAGATACAGAGGCATTCACATATGCAAAGGGTTTTCCATCCACGCTAAGAATGGCAGAACCGTAATTGCTATCCATTTGACCGATCCAGCGACAGCCCGTCCCGATAAATGTAAAATCAGCAGTTGCATACCTGTCATCGGTTTGCTTTGACAGCCCATTGATACAAGCAGTTTCACTATTGTCGGTCCACGATCCGGAATATATAATCCTATCGCTATGGCTGTCAACCTGCACCCAATTTCCAGACGGTTCTGTTACCGTGATGGAGATAGTGCGCATATCTGAACCAGCCGTTACTGTAAGATGCTGTACGCCTGGGCGTATGCCCGAGACAATACCATTTTGGCTGACGGATGCGTATTCTCCATTCGCTGGAGAATATTCCACAGCATGAGAGGTTGCATTAAATGGAGAGAGTATCACGATTTGTGCAGTCTCGCCAACAGCTATTTCCTGCTTTGATAGCGAGATATCTCCTATTCCATTCGGAATGTCGCCCTGCGGCACGAACGTTTGAAGTTTCGTAATCTGAACACCGTCATGTGGAAAGAGGCCTTGACGCTTCCCTTCTTTTTTAGGTTCAATCGTCAGTACATGCGTTCCTAACGCCAAGCCGCTAATTTCAAATATCGTTTGATTTTGCAAATTTCCAGACAAAACATATTGGCTGTTCACATTTGCTTGTTCGACACCATCAAGGTAAACATTTGCTTCTCCAAAGCATCGCTCCTTTTGCCCAATCCAGCGTACACCAGTTCCGTAAAAGCAGAGCGTTGCAGTCGAACCTTTTTTATAGGAGTATGCATCAGTGTCCTCACCAATTTCCCAGTTCTCGTCAAACATAATGTTTCCGCTTCCGGGTGTAACGTCGATCCAACTTCCCCCGATAATCGGCTGAGGTGTTTGTGGAACATATGGTTCACCCCAAGTCAAAGCAGTATCGCGCTGGTTCACGAAATCGTCTATTTCATAATAACCAATTCGCCAACGCAAACTAGAGGACTCTTTGCCGCCAGAGTACCAAATTCGGAGCTTATCACTCCGGTTGCTTGTAGCCGGTTCATAAGTGAATGTCGAGCGATAAATAAAGTTCTGATCCCATGCCCCAGTACGAGGAGAAATAATTGGTTTCGGGTAAGTTGTCCATGTTACGCCATTTTCGGAGCGGGCAAAAAGTAAATATGTATTTCTCGTATCGCCGCCTTTGGGATATGCGCAAATAATTGCCCAATATTCAGATAGACTATCAATCCATTTTACATCAAGATGCCATGGAATATAGTATTCTACACTTCCTTCACCTCGCAGGATCAGAGATTGCTTAAGTGACGTTTTTTGTGACCATGTCTTTCCGTCTGTTGATGTGCGGAACTCAACAAACCCATTTGGATTCTGCCAGCCAGCAATACCATCATTCTGGTCCGAATTATTGGACCACATCAGCCAATTGCCATCCGAGCGGCGAACGATGGCAGGAGACTGCATATCATATTGATAATCACTCTGAATACAAAGTTCATAGTCCCCAACAGAATATGTACTGGATGCGGCATTATATCCGACTTTAATTCTGCGAAGCTCCGACGGTGTTCCACGCGGAGAGTCTTTCTCCCAGATGTAATAGATCCACAGTTCATCGCTGGTTTCATTGTAAACAAGATCAGTATCACAGTTATGTGTATTTGCGGGTTCATGCTCGACACCTGTCAGCGGATTCGTTAACCCATCAGGAACAGTCCACGTTAGACCGTCTGTTGACGCGGCAAGGCACGGATTTTCATATTGCGAATACCCCTCTTGATTCGGAGTAAGTGCCATCCAATAGCGAAACCCACCCCAAGAGCTTCCGTTCCCAAAGTCAATTACGTCGGGATGCGTGACACTTAAGTCTTGCTTTGCACGTTCACCGGATTGGACTTCATGTTCATAGGTTGGAATATCGAGTGCGTCGCGAAGAGTATAGGTCGGTGCCTGCGTACTCCACGCTTGAAGTTCGATATAGTGTCCACCACTTTCAGTGCCGCTGTGGCCAACGTTCATGATACGAATATATCTGGCTGTTATAGGAGAATCTAACGGGATCTCAATGCCGGCATCTGTAAATACTGGGTCGTTGTTTTTCGCATTTTCAGACCCGAACCCAAAATAATTATTCTTGTCAGAGTTGAATGCAAACGTACGGTTACCCTCAGGGAACGTGGGATCAGTAGAGAGCATAATAACCAAACCGTTTACGGTACGTTCCCAGTAATTCCAGAAATTGAGCCTACAAATGGGATATTCATCCTGCAGGTCAATCTGTGCATAGCTCGGATCTTGACCGGTTTGGGAACCATCTCGGTTGACCTCTGTATATCCGGAGTTATTATCATTATAAAGTCCGTCTGTGATGAGCGATGCTGGACGAGCGGAATCAACACTGCCACCATGATTGACTGTAACGGGTTTCTTAAGTGCAACGTTGTAGAGAGCGGGAGTTGTTGTGTCTTCGCCATATACTTCGATTTCCAACCAGTGCGCACCTTGCCCAGCGCCATCAGTATGCCCATTATTGAAGAAACGCAAATAACGAGCGTTTACTGCTTCGGTTAGAGTTATCGTGTCACCCGCTGCTGTCGCATTTTCAAACTGTGGGTCAGTTCCTTTGCCAAGGCCGAAAAAACCATTCGGTTCGGTTTGATCTGCATTCCAGATAACATAATAGCTACCAGGTGCAAAATTGGAGTTGTTGGAAGCAAGTATAACCAAGTTCTTCAGCGCACGACCATAATATACCCATAGGTTGATTTGGGAAATGCTATACTTTCCCTAAATCCATCTGTAACCAATAGGCTGGATTTGCCGGGTTTGAACTGTTACTTTGTTGCATCTGATCGTTGCCAACAACGAAATAGTCAGAACCGCCAGATGCCTTATTGCCGTCTACGAGCAATGATGCAGAGCGTCCCGTTCCGACATTCCCTTTATAGGTGATTGCCGTTGCTGTAGTCGTTAATTTTTGGAGAGCGGCATCGCTCGCAGAAGCAGATACCGCAGCAATTGGTATTACTCCAAACAGAATACAAATTGCCAAAAAAGCAGGAAGCAATCTTTTTTGAGTTAATTCCTTCAATGATCGCATACATTATCCTCCTATAATTTCGTCCGTTGGCAAGTTGCTTACATTTCGATTTTACAACTCATGTTGCCAAAATCACATGGAGTATTTTAACTTGTGTATGCGTATTTTTGACCTCTTTTGTATAGCACAGACAGTTTTCGCATGAGATACGACAAAAAACTAGCAAAAAAGCAAGGTGGGAAAAAGCAATTTATCTGGATTTCAAATTGATTTTCTGGCAGCAGGACCATAATTCCCTATGACTTTCGCTATTTCTGACTTTTTGATGAAGCCCTTTTCGCAAAAGTGCTGTTACCGCATCGTCTTAGCTATTTTCGCTCATTCCTTCTCTTCTGCGCTGTACCTGCTCTTGATATGCTTTCGCTGATACCCCAGAATACTTTTTAAACACATGGCTGAAGTAGGTAGTATCTTCAAATCCGGTACGCTGTGCAACCTCGAAGATTTTAAGATTCTGTTCCTCCAGCAGATGCTTCGCATATTCTATTTTTTTACTAGTAATCGTGTCCATGATTGTTTTTCCGGTCTTTTGCCTAAAAAAACGGCTGAGATAGCCTGGACTGACATGAACAGCCGCAGCAATGTCCTTTAGTGTGAGCGCCTCACAAAAATGACGATCGATGTACTTTTGCACGCTTGCAAGCAGATGGTTTCCTTCCGAAAGAACCTGAGAAACATATTGACAAGCGGAGCAGAAAAGCGCTGTTTGAAGCTGCATACACTCATGGTGAAACTGCGCGCACTCTAGTTCTTGAGTCCACTGTGCTTCGTCAATATCCAGTGCATCCAAATCTGTTCCATAATTTTCTAGAGTACTGCGGCACAGATGCAGGATCATTCGCGCAGTTTCCTTTACCTGCGCCTCTGGTTGCGCTTTCTGTTTTTGCAGTGAAGCAATCTCAGAAAGAATTTCACAGCCAGCAGTTTGGTCACCGCTTCGAAGGCAACGATTTAGAGCAGCAAATTGTGCTGCATAAGTTGGTATTTTTGCAGGCTTGCTCGGCTGATAGACATGAATTTCACGTTTATCGTAAAAACGATTTGAGATGGCTTGCTGGGCCTGCGCAAGTGCCTCTTGCAGATCAAAGAGTTGGTGAATGACATTGCTGATTCCCCAATAGAGGGTTTGCGAGCCCAGTTTTTGAAACATTGCCGTGCTGTTTGCGCATATGCTTAACACCTGTTTTTCTGGAACATCCATAAAAACGAGTACGAAGTCGTGTGGACCACTCGGCAGCAAATACAGATTATTTTCTGACATAAAACTGCGTAACAAATTCTCCGCTTGTTGCTGTTTCTTATGATCTTTCCCCGCATTTACGAGCGCAACTTGATATGTTTTAGCCTGCAGATTTTCATAACCGCTCTGTTTTGTAATATCCTGTGCAGAATGGAAAGTTCCATTCAAAATTGCCTTTAGAAGATAGAATGATTGCGCTTTGAGCCCTTCTTGGAACATTGCCTGCTGCTTCAGCTGCTTTTTGCAGCGTTTGACCGCAGATACGATTTCGCTCATATCCCCATTTTTCGTGACATAGTCTGTTACACCATACTGAATTGCTTGCCGCGCATACGAAAAATCAGCAAACGCAGTTAACAGGATCATCTGAATAGCCGGATATGTTTCATCCACCCATTTTGCAAGCGCAAGCCCGTCAACAACGGGCATCTTTATGTCGGAAATCACGATATCTGGCTGTATGGATGTTATTACTTGCTTCGCACGAAGGCCATTTTCAGCAGTTCCAATTACTTCACAGCCTAATGCGGCCCAATCTATGAGTGTGCATAGACCCTTTCGCATTAGCATCTCGTCATCGACAATCAGGACTTTGGTCATATGTGATTTCCTCCCGTGGCAGATGAATCGTTACGGTAGTTCCAATCTGTTCGTAACTTATGATGTGTATCCCGTATGCGGGACCATATAAATGCTGCATTATTTTATAAACAGTATTCAGTGCGACCCGGTTATGGCGGTTCCCAGACACGGGCAGATCAAGCGGTAGCGGAATCTCACCATTTTGTCCCTCGAAGCCAACGCCATCATCCGCGACCACAAGCTCTATCGCCCCATTTTCAGCATAACCAGCAGACACATGGACAGTTCCTGAACCATCCTTAGGCTCGATGCCATGTCCGACCGCGTTTTCTACCAGCATTTCGATAATAAGCTTCGGAACAAGGCAGGTTAGAAGTTCTTCGTCCGAAACGGATACCTGATAGGATATTTTCTCGCCGAACCGCATTTGCTGCAACTCAATATAAAACTTTGCATATTGCAGTTCTTGCGCCAAAGGGATTTTGACATCACCGCCTCCAGAGAGCCGAGCCTGCGTCAATCCAGCAAAATTGCTTGCCATCTTCTGAATATCGGCGTTTCCGTCCATCTGCGCCATAAGTGCGATGCTACACAAAACATTGTACATAAAATGTGGGTTGATTTGGCTCTGTAAAAAGCGAAGCTCGCTTTCTTGGGTGACAAGCTTTTTCTCGTAGACATCGTTGATTAGATGATCAATGGTATCCGTCATGGCGTTGAAGGCCTGACTCATGGTAGAAAACTCCTGACAATCGTACTGTGGGAGCTTGACGCTGAAATTCTGCTGCGCGACCTGCCGGAGCTGAAGCGTCATCTCCTGAAGCGGCCGCAGACGGCGGACAACGGCGAAGAACACGACGGCCGCGACTGCAAGCAGAAGCATGACACAGGCGATCACATACGGCGCAGCGACCTGATACAGAAGCCGCAGGATCTGTACCGACGGAACGCCGACGGCGCACCGCAGGCCCATGCCGGAGGCTTCGCTGAACAGGAGATACCGGCTTCCTTCCAGCTTTCGCGTGTAGCAGGCGTCGTGACCGGTATCTGCCAGCTCACGCTGCTCCTCCGTGTTCAGATGCAGTGCGCTTTCCGACAGGATCACAGCCCCATCCTTGTCAAACAGGTACCAGAACGCGCCCCGATAGTCGGCAAGCTTTCCCATGATCGACGTGACCGCGGACTGGTTGACAACGAAGATCACCGTGCCAAACGGGTCTGCCCACCGGTCATAGGCGGTAAAGATGATGTACAAATACGGCGCGCCCGCGGTACACTGTACGTCCGCGCCGCTTTCCCGAAATGCCTGATAGCGTGCCAGATTGTCTTCATCCAGCCGGAGCTGCTCGTTTGAAAGATTTTCATGATAGCTGACCACATCGAATGCTTCCTGCATATCCACAAAGTATGCCATCTCCACAAACGGCAGACCTGGCGCAACGATGTTCTTGTCTGAATAAATATCGACAAGGCTCCGGAACTGTTCGCTTCTGGTATCGGATGCTTCGGCGGCCATCTGCGGGCTTTTACAGACGCGCAGCAGGATATCCTCCAGCAGCTGCGTCTTTGTGGAGAGGCTCTGGCTGACGGTCTGCATGGCAAATTCGGCCTCACGGTTGACGAACGGGCCCATGACATTGCTGATCAGAAGAACCAGGATCAGCAGGCTGATCAGCAGCGTGACCAGCACCGAGCTGACGCTCAGCCAGATCAGCTGTCCGCGAAGCGATGGGGTGCGTATCCAGTTTCTGCATCGTTCCCGCATAAAAATATCCTTGCCTTTCTGCTGTTCTTCCTGCTATGATAGCATAAAAGAACAAAAAGCTGAACAGGGGATGAATCGTGATGATGAAAAAAAGACTGCTTCTGTGTGCGTTGCTTCTGTGCATTCTCCTGACGGCCTGCTCTACAGCAGCGGAAACGGAGCCGGTGTCCATCAGCTTCATGCACGGCTGGGGCGGAAGCGGGGCGGACCATGTCGGCATGCGTGAGCTGTTTGCCGCGTTCGAGGCAGAAAACCCGGATATTCACATTGTCTATGATACCTCGCCGGATCTTGAGATCGTCATGGAAAAGGCGGCAGACCTGCTCGCGGTCGACAAAGCGCCGAGCATCATCAGCACCAACGGCAACGTACAGTATGTTTCAAATGCCAAAAAGAAAGGCGTGGCGCTGGATCTGACGCCATATTTGAAGGAAGACGCGACGTTTGCCTCGGATGTCAGTCCACAGATCCTGCAGGCGCTGCAGGAGCCGGACGGCGCGGTCTATACGCTCCCGGATGCGGTAGAATACATTGGCTACTGGTATAATGCGTCGCTGTTCCGGCAGGCGGGAATTACCGACACCGGAACGCCGGAAGGAACAGTCGTGCCACCGAGAACGTGGGAGGAATTCTGGGCTGCGTGTGACGCACTGGCGCAGATCGCGCCGCAGACCGGCGCTGTGCCGCTGCAGATGCAGGTCAGCCAGATGGGCTTCTTTTTAGGCGCGAGACTGGCTGGCGCGTCAGAGCAGGCGCTTGCCTTTATGCAGAAGGAAGCGTCTGTATGCCGCCGGGAGGACGCAGAGCTTGCGGTATCGGAGCTCCTGCGCGCGCTGTCCTATGACGACATGGTAAACATGTTCATCGAGAATTCCGATGAGCCGTATGCCGAGCGTATCGCGAGGGAGATCGACCGCGGTCTCCATAAGGGCATGAAGTTTGAAACGACGACTGAGCTTCGAAACACCATCGCGAAGGCCCTCGCTTTCCTTCCGGAGAAGGAGCAGAAGGACGCCGTGAAGAAGTCCTGCCAGCGCGTCTTCCAGGCCCTCCGCATCGACGTGAACAGTGAGTTCGAGGTTCTCTATGACTTCCTCGAGAAGCTGCCGGACTGTCTGAATCCGGGTGCCCGCGTCGCCATCCTCACCTTCCACAGCGGTGAGGATCGTCTCGTGAAGAAGTTCTTCAAGGAGATGCAGAAGGCCGGTATCTATCGCGAGGTTTCCCGTGACGTCATCCGCCCGGGCAAGGAAGAGTGCTTCCTAAACCCGCGGGCGCACTCGACAAAGCTCCGCTGGGCGATCAAATAGGCTTAACATATCGGTACGTAGCCCGAAGGGGCGGCAACTGAAACACAGTACTTCGTATGGTTACGGTTGTCGTCCCTTCGGGCTGCTTTGCATCCAATATCAATTGACAAGGCGAAACGACTTTTTTATACTTATTTAGTCTTTGAGATAGTTTTAGATTTATTCATATAATGAAATGGTGGATCGGTGCAGGGTGGCACCGGAGAAACAGGGAATAAGAGGGAGTAGTACGATGTTTAAAAAGGGTTTCGATAACGATAAGTACCTTAAGATGCAGTCGGAGCATATCCGTGAGCGTATTTCGAAGTTTGGCGGTAAGCTCTATCTTGAGTTCGGCGGCAAACTGTTCGATGATTACCATGCATCTCGTGTGCTTCCGGGCTTTCAGCCGGATAGTAAGATCCGCATGCTGCGTGAGCTGAAGGATGACGCGGAGATCGTGATCGTCATCAATGCCGGCGATATCGAGAAGAATAAGGTTCGTGGGGATCTCGGCATCACCTACGATATGGATGTTCTGCGTCTCATCGATGCGTTCCGCGGCTATGGCCTCTATGTGGGCTCCGTCGTGCTCACGCGCTTCGATGGACAGGAGAGTGCGATTGCTTATCAGAAGAA
>ENA-ORPK01001849-ORPK01001849.1-human-gut-metagenome-genome-assembly--contig:-NODE-1849-length-15730-cov-5.834131_pt1 | contig 15730 bp, 16 predicted proteins | sample MGYA00242139_ERZ509068 | MGnify/ENA primary metagenome ERZ509068 (study PRJEB26280, sample SAMEA2338687) | human gut metagenome | biome: human gut; feature: human-associated habitat; material: faeces... | reverse complement strand
TGCCGAATTCTTCAGTCATTTTTCGTAATATTGCATTTGCCTTTGGACTCTACCGGCTGTCCGAATGTTTACTAAAGATGAAAAAAACGCTAAGCAAACATAAATAATATATAAAATTCGAGTAAATTTGCAGTCGGAAAGTACGCGTCTCTTCCCGTGGCACTTAACCATTGCCGAGGTTGGCAACGACGACCACGGTCAATAGAACGAAAGTACGAACTTACTCCAATATCCACCTAACCAGCGACATGGACTACGGATTTTTTGATTTTTTGGGCCTACTCGGATCGGTATGCCTATTTCTGTATGGTATGAAGGTGATGAGCGAAGGCCTGCAAAAAGCCGCGGGCGACCGCTTGCGCCACATACTGTCGGCAATGACACGTAACCGCTTCAAAGGCGTGGTTACCGGTTTCACCATCACGGCATTGATTCAAAGCTCATCGGCATCGACAGTGATGGTTGTCAGCTTCGTCAACGCCGGACTGATGTCCTTGGCCCAATCTATGGCCGTAATCATGGGTGCCAACGTGGGTACCACCTTCACGGCATGGATTATCGCCATCTTCGGCTTCAAGGTTGACATCTCGGCCGTGACCATGCCGATACTGGCCGTGGCTGTGCCCATGCTTTTTATGCGAGGCAGCCGCACCAAGAGCCTCGGCGAATTCCTTGTCGGTTTCTCGCTGCTGTTCCTTGGCTTGAACATCATCAACGACTACGTCCCCGACCTGCAGTCCAACCCCGAGGTGTTCGAGTCGCTCTCGTACTACACCAATATGGGCTTTATGTCGCTGTTGCTATTTGTACTGGTGGGCATGGTGCTGACCTGCGTCATACAGTCATCGGCGGCTACTTTTGCCATCACGTTGATTATGTGCAGCAAAGGATGGATTGAGTATCCGCTGGCCTGCGGACTTGTACTGGGTGCCGCCCTCGGTACGGCTATTACCCCGGTACTGGCATCGTTGAGCGGCAATATTGCCGCCAAACGCACGGCAGCCGGGCATGTGCTGTTTAATGTCCTGGGTATGACATGGCTTTTGGCTGTGTTCCATCCCTTTGTCAATATGTCTGCGCACCTGACCGAATGGCTCGGGCTGGGTGACCCTACCGAATTGTACAGATACACCACCGAGCTCAAGGCCACCGACCCGGCAATGTACAACCAAGTTATGGCTAATGCCGCGCCTTCTGCGCCCGATGCGGTCATTGCGCACCACCACAATATGATTACACAGCTGCAGGTGGCCATGTCGTTCGGATTGTCCGTGTTCTATACGACATACAAGCTCATCAATGTTTCCATAATGATATGGTTCACGAATTTGTATGTGCGCATAGTCGAATGGCTGCTCCCGTCGCGACACAAGGAAGACGAAGAATTCTCCCTCAAGTTTATATCCGGCGGTTTGCTCAACGCCACCGAGCTTAATATCACTCAGGCCGAAAAAGAAATCGGAGTATATGCCGAGCGCGTCGGCCGCATGATAAAGATGGCACAAGACCTTGTGCACACCAAGAGTAACAGCGTCGATTTCAACAAGCTGCTGTCGCGTCTCGAAAAATATGAGGACATCTCCGACCGTATGGAAATCGAAATAGCCAAGTACCTAAACCATTGCGCCGAAGGACGCTTGTCCAACGACTCGAAGCTGCGCCTGACATCTATGCTCGGGGTCATCAGCGAAATCGAGTCTATAGCTGACTGCTGTTACGGACTGGGCAAAATCATGACGCGTAAAGCCCAAAGCAACGTCGAGTTCAACGAAAACATTTTGGCCAACATCGACATGATGTTCGGCTATGTTTCCGAGGCCATGACGATGATGAATGGCCTGATCGCTAACATCCAAAACCCCGAAGAACGCAAAATCATCGCCAGCTACAACAAGGAACGTGAAATCAACAATATGCGCAACCAGTTGCGTAGCGAGAACGTCACCAATGTCAACAGCGGCGTATATCAGTATCAAGAAGGCATATACTACATGGACATCATCGGAACGCTCGAAAAGACCGGCGACTACATCATCAATGTCGTCGATGCCGTCAAGGAGCAATACCGTCACCGCTACCGCAACTCCTAAGTTCGAAAGGTCCGGCACGGAGTGCTCCGAAAACTCTGACGCCGCTTGATGCCGACTGTTGCCGCTCGAAATAATACGCTTATATTCTGCCGGTCAAGTGCCCTTTTATACATCGGCTTGGTCTTCGGTAGTGTTAAAAAACGCCAAAAAAGGATGTTGCGGCAAACTTTGTATCCGTGTTTGGTTGTTACAATAGTACAATATCGGATTTCGGACTCCGATGCGACAAAACGACTAAGTAACATCATCAAATCATGGCACATACAGACACACAGCACGACAACAACAGGCTTATAATGGTGCAGCCCGAACTGCCTTATGCTCCGGACAGCCTTGTCCCGGCCATTTCGGCGCGTACCATCCAATATCATTGGGATATACATACTCGTACATACATAGACAACCTTAATCGCTTGGTCGCAGCTTCGGACATTGCTTGGACCTCCGTCGAGGACATCATCCGAACCGCTGACCCGGGGCCGCTGTACAACAATGCCGCTCAGACATGGAATCATATCTTCTATTTCTACGGTTTGTCGCCAGCCGGTGGCGGAGAGCCTACGGGCGACCTTGCCAAGGCTATAGCTCGCGATTTCGGGAGTTTCGAAAGATTTTATGACGCCTTTGTGGACGCCGGCACGGCTGTCTTCGGTTCGGGATGGGTATGGCTGACGACCGATAACTCGCGGCGCCTCGCTATCCATGCCGGATCCAACGCCTACAATCCTTTGCGTGAGGATTTGGTGCCGCTGCTGGTCGCCGATGTTTGGGAACACGCCTATTACCTTGATTATCAAAACCGCCGCGCCGAAGCACTACGACGACTGGCCGATATAATTGATTGGACTACAATCGAAAAGCGCTATGCGCGACTCGATGCCATACAATCTTAAAATTCTGACAATTACAACGCAATAAGTCTCATATAATAAACAGAATAGGTCTCTTAAGGTTAAGCATAATAGACAAGAAAGCACAATAAGCATAATGTGATGAATGAAGAGAGCGGCAGCCGTGAGGCCCCCCGCTCTTTTTGGGGCTAATGACCTGTCGGCTCGCTTATGGTAAAAAAACAAGACATAGGCGGCAGAGCTTGTATCATCCGTCGCTTGGCGTCCTCATCGGACGCTGATGTGCTCTCGTGTGAGGTTGTCTACGAGGCGTCTATTCCTTGATGCCGTAGGCGAGGTCTCCGGCATCACCCAGTCCGGGCACTATGTAGCTGTGTTCGTTGATGTTGTCGTCCACAGCACCCAGCCATACGGTGGTACGGTCGTTGGGGAAATTGCTCTTGATGTATTCCACGGCCTGTACCGAGGCAATGACCGAAGCTACGTGTATTTTGGCGGGCATGCCTTTGGTTATCAAAGCACGATAACTCAGATCCATGGATGCTCCGGTGGCCAGCATCGGGTCGCATATTATAAGAGTCTTGCCTTCGAGACGCGGCGAGGCAAGGTACTCGATGCACACATCGAAATTCTCTTTTTCTTTGTACTTGCGGTATGCTGATACAAAGGCGTTTTCGGCTCCGTCAAAGAAGTTTAGGAACCCTTGGTGGAATGGTACGCCGGCACGGAAGATGGTGGCCAGCACTACTTGCTCGTCCGGGACCATACATACCGATTTGCCTAACGGTGTGGTGACATCCAAAGCCTTGTAGCGCAACGTCTTGCTGATTTCGTAAGCCATGATTTCGCCCACGCGCTCGAGGTTGCGGCGAAAGCGCAGCGGGTCTTTTTGTATCTCTACGTCACGCATTTGCGACAGGTATACCCCTACCAGGGAGTTCTGTGCGCCGAAGTCTATAATTTCCATATCCAAATCTTTTGGGTTTGTTTGGAACACAAATTTACGCATATTCCCCGAAAAACAATGCTCTAATCAAAAATTATTTTGTCGAATGGCAAAAAGTGCGTACCTTTGCGCTCGGGTAAGTCCTACACGACCAGCTCCCTCCCAATCCCCCAGGTCCTGACCGAAGCAAGGGCAAGAGGTTGAGCGGTGCGATGTAGCAAGCTTACCCTTTTTTTATATCCCACCAAGCGATTGGATGCCGTCACAGGTGCATTATCCGGAGAATTATCTTTAACTTTGCACCCATAGAACACCATCGCCGACCGCCGGCAGAAAATCAATACATACGATGACAAAGACACGTATCACATTGCTATCATGCGCATTGGCCGCCTTTGCCACAGCCTCCACCGCGGCATGTTCGTCTAAGGGTACAACCACCGTCGCCGACAGTGATAGTGTGGCGCAGTCCGCGAGACCGGCGGCACCTGCGGCAAATGCCGACAGCGTCTATGCGTATGTCGAGGCCCAAACATCCCTGGGGCCGCGCGTACCCGGCAGCGCGGCACATGCACGATGTGCCGAGATGCTTAGGACACATCTGGCCGACGCCGGTGCCGAGGTGTCCACCCATGCCGGTACCGGAAGCCTGGCCGACGGGACGCCCATACGCTTCGAGAATATTTTCGGTCGCTTCGGCAGCGCTGCCCGGCGGCGCATACTGCTGTTGGCGCACTATGACACCCGGCCTTGGGCGGACGAAGACCCGGACCCGGCATATCACAATACACCCATAGAGGGCGCCAACGACGGCGCCTCGGGCGTGGCCGTACTGCTCGAAGTGGCACGCAACATCGCCGCCAAAGACCCCGGTATAGGCGTGGACATACTATTCACGGATGCTGAGGACAGCGGCATGAGCGCCCCCGAAGGCTCGGATGAAGCCACGCTGATGCGCTACGAAAACTCGTGGTGCATAGGTACGCAGCACTGGGTACGCAATATGCCCTATGACATCACCAAGGGCGAGATGCCGGCATATGCCATACTCGTAGACATGGTAGGCGCCGCCGGCGCCGTCTTTGCCAAGGAATACTTCAGCATGCGCTCGGCGCCGCAAGTCGTGTCCAAGGTGTGGGATGCGGCCGCACGGCGCGGATTGGGCGAACTCTTTGTCCAAAGGCGCGGCGGAGCCATCAACGACGACCATGTACACATCATAAGCGCCGGAATACCGGCCATAGATATTATTGATGCCGGACGACCGGGAGGATTTACGCCCACATGGCACACCATGGCCGACAATATCGCCAATATCGACCGCACTACGCTATATGCTGTGGCGCAAGTGCTGCTCGATGTAATCTACTCGGAACAACCATCCGCTAAACAACAGCCATAACGGCCACCTATACCGAAATAAACATCAGAAAATGACTATAGAAGATAAGCAACAGGAAATCATCCAAGAGTTCGGCGAAATAGACGATTGGATGGATCGTTACGCCTGCATCATTGATTTGGGCGGTCAGCTGCCACCCATGCCCGAAAGTGCCAAGACCCCGCAAAACCTCATCGAGGGCTGTCAAAGCCGTGTATGGCTTGATGCCAAACTCGATGACGACGGACGGCTGGTGTTTAGCGCCGACAGTGATGCACTTATCGTCAAGGGCATCGTATCGATGCTTGTAGACGTCCTCAGCGGACACACTCCGCAGGAAATATTGGACGCCGACTTGCACTTCATAGACGACATCGGGCTGAGCCGGCATCTGTCGCCCACGCGCTCCAACGGACTGCTGGCCATGGTGCGCCAAATCAAGGCTTATGCCTTGGCATATGCGCATATCAGCGAGAGCAAATAAGCTAAACACAAGATTATCTATCCAACACCAACGATGAGTAGCAAGATACAAGAATCCATGCGCCATATACTGGACGCCGAAAGCCGTGCCATCGCCGCCATTCCGGTCAGCGATGCCTACGACCGTGCCGTCGCCCTCATAATAGAGCGCGTACACCGCCTCGGCGGCAAGCTGGTAGCCTCCGGCATGGGCAAGGCCGGGCAAATAGCCCAAAACATTGCCTCGACATTCTCGTCCACGGGTACCCCGGCTGTCAATCTGCATCCGGGTGAAGCCCAGCACGGCGACCTTGGCGTGCTGCAACCCCACGATGTTATGCTCCTGGTGTCCAATTCGGGCAAGACACGCGAAATTGTCGATTTGGTAGCACTGGCACGGGGACTCTACGACGGAATACCATTGATTGTCATTACCGGCAATCCGGACAGTCCGCTGGCCAACGATGCCGACGTCACTCTCTCCACGGGTCATGCCCCCGAAGTATGCCCTCTGGGTCTGACGCCTACCACCTCCACCACCTGCATGACCGTCATCGGCGACGTACTGGCCACTGCGGTGATGTCCGCCATAGGGTTTACGCGTCAGGACTACGCCCGTCGCCACCATGGCGGATACCTCGGCAGCGCCGCGCGCGGCGACGGCACCATACATTGACATCAAAATCCCGGCCCGCAACAGGCCATATTACAATATGTCTAAAATCTTCTGCATAGGCGAATGTGCGCTGGCCTTCGACTTAGACGGCAGTGCCGCCAATATCGGACTCTTCGGACGCATTGCCCAAGCTGCCGCCATTCTCGGACGGCAAGGCGCGCCGGTGTCCATACTTTCCGAAGCCGCCGCCGACCCCGTGGGGCAGGCCGCCGTGGATACCCTGACCGAAGCCGGCGTCAACACTGCCGGTATTGACCGTTTCACCGATGGCACGACCCCGGTAATCATACGTATGGGCACACGCCCCATACGCTACGAAAACTATGGTGACGAATGTTTCGACATCGTCTGGCCCAATATCACCAGAGGCGACATCGTCGTCTTCGGCGAATTCTATGCCTTGGACGGGCGCATGCGTGCACGCATGGTGCCGCTGCTGGACAGCGCCGCCGAGCGAGGTGCCGTGATGATATACCTGCCCGGGTTTATGCCGTCGCAGACGCCACGCATTACGCGCGTAATGCCAGCCATACTCGACAATCTCGAGCGCGCGCATATTGTCATCACCGATACCGAGGCCCTCACCACCATTTTCGACAACCCGGACGGACAGGCCTGCTACGAACAGCACATCCGCTACTCGGCGCCGGTGATGGTACATGTAGACGGCGCTACCGCCACCATATTCGGCCCGGGCATACACGCGAGCGCCGACAATACGGCCGATATCAGTGCAATCACCGCACATGTGGCTCAGACCATAGCTGCACGCCATATTGCCGCCGATAGCATTATCGGAATGTCTCGCGAGGACGCCCTAAGCCTCGTAAATCCTCGATAATAGATACGCGCCACACGACGACACACAGCACATTACGACCAAATATACAAAGCCACAAAAAATACAGGAACAATGTCCACCGAACTTCATAACCGACAAGACGCCCCCCTCGAGCTGATGCCCGAAGCCGTGGGCGATATGCGTGCCGCCATAGTCACCGCACGTTTCAACAGCGACATCACCTACGCCCTGCGCGACGCCGCACTCAAGACTTTCAAAGATGCCGGCATCGATGACTCGGACGTCGACACCTTCGAAGTGCCCGGCGCCGTCGAGCTGACCTTCGCCGCCTCACAGCTCATCGAAAGCGGCGCCTACGACGTTGTCATTGTCTTCGGATGCGTCATACGCGGCGGCACACCACATTTCGACTACGTATGCCAAAGCGTCACTCAAGGCATTACGCTGCTCAATAGCGACTGCGACATTCCCGTCATCTTCGGCGTCCTCACCACCGACGATCATCAGCAAGCCGCAGACCGCGCCGGCGGAACCCTTGGCAACAAAGGCACCGAATGTGCCCTCGCCGCCATCGAGATGGTCCAACTTACCCGCGACATCCGCGAAAAATAACAGCAGAAACCTCGGAGCGTTCTCTGATTTATCAATTTGGACACCACTGGTGTCCAATTATAGTGGCTTAATTTTCTGTAAGCTACTCCGGTTGAGGATGATTTGAAACGACAGCTTTATCTTGCTGATCAAAGATGGTCAAAAGGCACTCTCAAAGCAAAAATTGAGATAGTGTCCCAGCCGGAGTGTCTGAGGAGATAATAATCAAGCCTGCAGACAATGAGTTCAGACACCGTGGCACATAATGGCCGACAATTCAAAAAAAAGTCGTACCTTTGCGGCACGTTAGCGCCCGTGGCGTAATTGGTAGCCGCGTTAGACTTAGGATCTAATGTCTTAGGACGTGGGGGTTCGAGTCCCCCCGGGCGCACACACATAGCAAGCCGCGACAGCCCCACAGCTGCCGCGGCTTGCCGTTTTGGGGGATAAGTCAATTTGGGGAGGATGATAATTCTTCAGTCATTTTTCGTAATATTGCATTTGCCTTTGGACTCTACCCTTCACTTCCGGCGCTATGAGGACTTCTATTTTTTGGGGGGGGACGATAGATGAAAACAGGTATAAAGATGAGAGGGGCATGGTGTTGGCTGATATTTGCAAGCAATGGGCGGCGTATGGATATATAATGTCAGGTGTGACGGATGTTGTGCCTTATGATTGTCAGAAGAGGGGGATTTCTTATAAAAAGTTAAAAGCAGTGGCCGTTACGAAATAATTTTTACCTTTGCGTGTCGTGAGTAACCAATCACGCCGACACCCCTGAGGGGGTGCCCCATGAATTACTGTATATCCTCACCAACACAAAAACAAATCAACGATTATGGCAAAAATTATTGGAGCAATCACGGTAGACGTCAACCGCTGCAAAGGGTGTGAACTTTGCGTGGTGGCATGTCCTGCCGATGTCCTCGGTCTGCAGCCCAAGGAGGTCAACGACCGCGGCTACCATTATGCGTACATGAAACAGCCGGACAAGTGCATAGCGTGCAGTTCGTGTGCGCTGGTATGTCCCGATGCCTGCATCGAAGTGTACCGCGTAGTCCAAAAATAAGAGTGCCTTTACAGACACCCACCTCAAACACCCAAACACCCACAGCAAAAAACGACACAATATATGGATCAAGAAGTTAAATTGATGAAGGGCAACGAAGCCATTGCCCACGCCGCCATCCGCTATGGTATCGACGGCTATTTCGGCTACCCGATTACGCCGCAGTCCGAGGTGCTGGAAACCCTCGAGGCCGAGATGCCATGGGAAACTACCGGCATGGTAGTGCTGCAAGCCGAAAGCGAGGTTGCCGCCATCAATATGGTGTACGGCGGCGCATCCACGGGCAAGGCCGTCATGACATCCTCTTCGTCGCCCGGCGTATCTCTCAAGCAGGAAGGCATATCTTACATCGCCGCTTCCGAGCTGCCCGCTTTGATAATCAACGTCATGCGCGGCGGCCCCGGCTTGGGCACCATCCAGCCCTCGCAGGCTGACTACTTCCAAGCCACCAAGGGCGGCGGCCACGGCGACTATCACCTCATAGTATTGGCTCCCGCTACGGTTCAGGAAATGGCCGACTTCGTAGGCCTGGGCATGGACTTGGCCTTCAAATACCGTAACCCGGCTATGATACTGGCCGACGGCGTGGTAGGACAGATGATGGAAAAAGTCGTGCTGCCCGAGCAGCGTCCGCGTCGCACCCCCGAGCAGATAGCCGAGCAGTGCCCTTGGGCGCTCACCGGCAAGCATGGCCGTGACCACCGCAATGTCATCACATCTCTGGAGATGGATTCCGTGCTCATGGAGAAGAACAACGAGCGCTTCCAGCAAACATACGAGCGCATACGCCAAAACGAGGTGCGCTTCGAGGAGCATTTCACCGAAGATGCCGAGTATCTGATTGTGGCCTTCGGCAGCATCGCGCGCATCGCACTTAAGGCCATCGAAGAAGCCCGCGCCAAGGGCGTCAAGGTGGGCCTGCTGCGCCCCATCACCCTCTGGCCCTTCCCCGAGAAAGAAATAGCACGTCTCTCGCATCAGGTCAAAGGCATACTCACCGTCGAACTCAATGCCGGACAGATGATAGAAGACGTACGTCTCGCCGTCGAAGGACGCGTACCCGTATACCACTTCGGTCGCATGGGCGGCATCGTCCCCAACCCCGGCGAAATACTCGAGGCCTTGGGAAAAAACTTTCCCGAAATAAGCAAGTGATAGGCCCATACACACACCACACTTCTAACACCACACGACAATGACCATCGAAGAAATCATAAAACCCGAAAACAAGGTCACCGGACGTCCGCGCCTGCTCCTTGACGTTCATACACACTACTGCCCGGGCTGCAGCCACGGCGTTGTACACAAACTCGTAGCCGAAGTCATTGACGACCTCGGTATCGAAGACCGCACTGTGGGCGTTGCGCCCGTAGGCTGCGCCGTATTCGCCTACAATTATATAGACGTCGATTGGGTGGAAGCCGCCCACGGACGCGCTCCCGCAGTGGCCACGGCCGTGTCGCGCCTCAATCCCGACAACGTTGTCTTCACATACCAAGGCGACGGCGATCTTGCAGCCATAGGCACCGCCGAAACGATACACGCTTGCAACCGTGGCGAAAACATCGTCATCATATTCATCAACAACGCAATATACGGCATGACCGGCGGACAGATGGCTCCCACCACCCTGCTGGGCCAAAAGACGGCCACCTGCCCCTACGGAAGACGCGTCGACCTCAACGGATACCCGCTGAAAATCAGCGATATCCTTGCCGGACTGGACGGCACATGCTACGTTACACGTCAGACGGTACATACCGCTGCCGCCGTGCGCAAGACCAAAGCCGCCATCAAAAAAGCCTTCCAAAACGCCATGGCCAAGAAAGGCACCTCCGTTGTCGAAGTCGTATCCACATGCAACTCAGGCTGGAAGATGACGCCCGCACAGGCCAATCAGTGGATGGCCGAACATATGACCGAGAAATATCCCCTCGGCGACCTCAAAAACGAATGACGCCGGATACGACACTCGTCGAGACACACTCCCAACCCACCCACATCAAATTCCTTAGACAATGAAAGAAGAAATCATTATAGCCGGATTCGGCGGCCAAGGCGTCCTATCTATGGGCAAAATACTGGCCTATGCCGCACTCATGGACAACCTCGAAACCACTTGGATGCCCGCTTACGGCCCCGAGCAGCGCGGCGGCACAGCCAATGTCACCGTCATCATCAGTGACAGCGCCATATCCTCGCCCATCGTTGACAGCTACGACACTGCCGTAATTCTCAACCAGCAATCCCTTGATAAATTCGAGAGCAAGGTTAAGCCCGGCGGAACGCTCATCTACGACCCCTACGGCATACACCGCGCACCCACACGCACCGATATCCGCGTCATTCCGGTAGATGCCACCGATGCAGCCATCGAAATGGGCAATTCCAAGACATATAATATGATACTGCTTGGTGCGCTGCTCAAGGCTCGTCCCCTGGTGCCCGATGATGCCGTTGTCCGCGGCTTGCGCAAGACCCTCCCCGAGCGTCACCATCACCTCATTCCCCTCAACGAAGAAGCCATAGCACGCGGCAAAGCTCTCGTTAAGTAAGCGCCTGACGCATACTCCCCTCATATTGAGGCTGAGTCATAACAGCGAATTACTGTGGTGCTGTGTCGTAATGGGTAGCGGCATAATCCATCACCATACTATCCCGACACTGCGCGAGCGCAATGTATTGCGCTCGCGCAGTGTCTACGTTTTTTGATACAGCCCCTACCGGGTATACGTGTATGTAAAAACATGTGTTTTCGGCGGATGATGTCCGAAATCGACAGCTTTTTGTCCGAAATATTCACCCCCCCTGAAATTTGTGTCCTAATTTTGCATTAAGAAGATGTCGCGTGTCTATGTGGTATTGATAAGGTGTCCCCGACCTGCCTCATCGCTGACGACCTGTCAATGCACAACATCCAACTTATACAAAGACCAAACTAAACCAAACTAAACTAAACAATACAAAACAATACTAACCTCTAAATAGAAGATGTATATGAAAAGAACTCTACTGACATTTGGCATACTTGCCGTAGCTATGCTGTTGCCTTGCGTGGCTTCAGCCAAAAACATCGCCGGCTATCCGACCGTCGATGGCTGGAAATACACAGTTTACGATGATGGCACAGCGGAACTGACAAAAGCTCCCGGAGCCACCGGAGCCGTCGTTATCCCCGACGCAATCACCTATGAAGGCAACACCTACACAGTCACTAAACTTGGGTTTTCTTTGTTCGATAGCAACGTGAACATCACTGCGATACAGTTGCCTTCGGGGCTCAAAGAGCTTGGGGGGGCGTGCCTTAGCCTGGTGTACGAATCTGGAAACAGTCACCGGCGGTCCCGAGGAGTTGGAGAATATAGGTCAATACAACTTTGTCGACTCAAAATGGATGGCTAATCAGCCGGATGGCCCTGTTTATTTCAAAAAATGGCTTATCAGCTGCAATGGTACATATAGCGAGGACGTCTTCGTTATGCCCGAAGGTACCATCGGAATGATGAGGTTTGGCAAATACAAAGGTATTCAATCTAAGGTTTTTCGCATCCCGGCTTCCGTAGCCTACTTTTTCGCAGATGAGTTTACAGATTTTTATAACGGGCTGCAATACTTGGAGCGTTTCGAGGTAGACGAAGCCAATAAGTTTTTCTTCAATGATGAAGTAGGCGCCATATACAGCAAAAACAAAACGGCAGCAGCTCATGATGTCGATTATGCCGGAATATCTTTCGATGCTCTTCCGATAGCAAATCCGGTGAAGGTGTATAACGTACTCCCGGGTACCAAAATCATATCTGCGAATGCGCTGAATACCAATGGTATGGAGCAATTCAATGTTCCCGAGGGTGTGGAATATATAGGTCATAATGTATTTCGTACTAATCCTCCCAAGAATATCGATCTGCCTTCGACCATTAAAGAAATGAATGCTTGTTTCTATAGTGCAAAGCAGACCGAAACGGTGGTGCTCCGCGCTGCTACAGTTCCCGCATATACTTATACTTTGTTTGATTTCTGCAGCCGTATCACATTGTATGTTCCCGATGCTTCGGTAGATGCGTACAAGGCCGTTGCAGAATTTGCTCGTGTTAAGCAAATCCTGCCGATGTCACAGTATTTAGCTGTGAAGGACATCACCGGCGGCGAAACCTCGGCAGAAGTGACCGCCATCTATGGCATCGACGGCTCGGTGCGCACCGCCCTGCAACCCGGCATCAATATCGTACGCTATAGCGACGGTACCGCACGCAAGGTTATGCACCGCGAATAAAGCACACCTAAGCACACCGATAGCTCCGATAGCTCCAATAGGCGCTGCCCTATTGCGACTATTGGAGCTATCGTGCTATTACCCAATCCGGCTGTCTGCCCCACCTGTCCGTAGCGAGACCGGAACAACTTGTCGGCTTTGAGAACAGGAATGAGAAGACAGTGATGCATCTCCCGATAATCAGTTATAGCCCGGTGAAGATGCCGTCGAGAACCCCGCGCCAGTTAAAAAACAACAATTAATCATAAAAAAGCATAAAGTTTTCGGGGGTTTTCGGGTCTAACAAATCCTGCTATTGTCCATATAATAGTAAATGCTTAACTTTGCAGTACATTATGAGACTCTCAAGAGGAGGAGGCCTGAGGCTTCCTCCTCGTCTTTTGACGGTCCGGAGTCTTGTGAAGGCGCGAAAAGGCGCTATCAGGTCTCGCCGAAGAGCGAGGCAAAAAAAGAGAGAAACAACGACAAACGAAAAAGTACAGACACAACCAATATGCTTGATAAAGAACTGCTGCGCAACACCATAGAGGAAGCCATATCCGACACGGACATTTTTTTGGTAAACATCACGGTGAGTGCCGACAACGTTGTCGAAGTGACCATAGACAGCCCCGAAGGCATAGACATCGAACAATGTACGGCGCTGTCACGCCGCATAACCGAAGTCTTTGACCGCGACATCGAGGATTACGAACTCACCGTAGGCAGTGCCGGAGTTACAGCACCGTGGACTGTGGACGCGCAGTACCGTATGAACGTGGGCAATGCCGTGGACGTGCTCACGCGCGACGGTCGCCGCATACACGGCACGCTTGTCGCCGTCTCCGAAGATTGTCAAGCCATCACCGTGACCGTCTCCACAAAAGTACGACGCGAAGGCGCCAAGCGCCCCGTGGTCGAAGCCGTGCCACACGAAATCCTGCGTTCCAACATCAAGACCATCGTCCGCGACATCGACTGAACGCGGACGCGACATCGACAATAATAAAGAAACCACACATAACATCCCCACAAATGGCAAAGAAAAAAGACGACCGTCCGAACATGGTCGAACAATTCGCCGAGTTCAAAGAACTGAAAAATATCGACAAGACCACTATGATCAGTGTCTTGGAAGAGTCATTCCGTAACGTGCTGGCCAAGATGTTCGGCACGGACGAAAACCTCGACGTAATCCTCAACCCCGACAAGGGCGACGTACAGATATTCCAAAACCTGAAGATTGTGCCCGATGGCGAAGTCACCAATCCCAACCTCGAGATTTCGCTGAGCGATGCGCACGCCGATAACGATCCCGATGCAGAAGTCGGCGAAGAGCACACCAAGGAAATCTTCTTCGAGAAATTCGGTCGTCGAGCCATCCTCACGCTGCGCCAGACCCTTCAGTCGAAGATTCTGGACCTGCAAAAAGAGGCCATCTATGACAAATTCAAGGAGCTGGAAGGCGAGCTGGTCTCCGGCGAAGTTTACCAGACCTGGTCGCGAGAGACCCTGCTGCTGGACGACGACAAAAACGAGCTGCTGCTTCCCAAGAGCGAAAGCATCCCCGGCGACTTCTTCCGCAAAGGCGAGACCGTACGCGCCGTTGTGGCAAATGTGGACAACAAGAACAACAATCCCAAGATTACCGTATCGCGCACCAACGAGAACTTCCTGCGCCGGCTCTTCGAGCTCGAAGTGCCTGAAATACAAGACGGCCTGATCAATATACGCGCCGTGGCACGCATCCCGGGCGAACGCGCCAAGATAGCCGTAGAATCCTACGATGACCGCATCGACCCCGTGGGCGCTTGCGTAGGCGTCAAAGGCAGCCGTATCCACGGCATCGTACGCGAATTGCGCAACGAAAACATAGACGTCATCAACTACACCTCCAATCCCACGTTGTTCATCCAACGCGCCCTCAGCCCCGCCAAGGTTTCGTCCATACGTCTTGACGAAGAAGAGAAAAAGGCCGAGGTGTTTCTGCATCCCGAGGAGGTATCCCTGGCCATAGGCAAGGGCGGCCTCAACATCAAGCTGGCCTCCATGCTTACAGGATACGTCATCGATGTATATCGTGACACGGACGACAGCGATGCCGAAGAAGACATCTATCTGGACGAGTTCAAGGACGAAATCGAAGAATGGGTAATCGATGCCCTCAAGAACATCGGATTCGTGACCGCCAAGAGCGTTCTCAACGCACCCCGCGAAATGCTCGTCGAAAAGGCCGACCTCGAGGAAGAAACCGTCGACCACGTTCTCGAAGTACTCCGCGCCGAATTCGAAGATTGATGTGCATTGCGTCCCCTCCTGACGGGGTCGCAGCATCCTCCCTCCCCTCACCAAGCCATCACGGCTACGGCCGCCGCCACCATGGCGACAGGCCATCCCAACGAAGAACGACAAAAAACAATATATGGCGAAAACAAAAATAAGCACCCTGGCAAAAGAACTCAACCTTGGTCTGAATACAGTTGTTGAGTTTCTAAACAAGAAGAACATAGTCGTCGATTCGAGTCCCAATACTCGAGTCGAGAAAGACATCGTTGACATTGTATTCAACGAATTCGACAAAGACCATAGCATCCGCAACCGCCTGCA
>ENA-ORPK01001848-ORPK01001848.1-human-gut-metagenome-genome-assembly--contig:-NODE-1848-length-15738-cov-3.089970_pt1 | contig 15738 bp, 14 predicted proteins | sample MGYA00242139_ERZ509068 | MGnify/ENA primary metagenome ERZ509068 (study PRJEB26280, sample SAMEA2338687) | human gut metagenome | biome: human gut; feature: human-associated habitat; material: faeces... | reverse complement strand
AGTTGATTCGGAACTTGCAGATAAATCCGCAAAGAAAGCGTAATTAAAGAAAATTACATAGCGGTACCGCAGTTGTTTCGGGAGGTCGTGGTATCCATCTCGACATCATGAATATTATCAACATTGACAGATTCTGAATAAGACGAAAATCTACGCTAATCGCTAGATTTTCTGTCTTTTCAGAATGACATTATGTATTGCCACAATTTACGTTATTCTGAGAACAACAATTATTTGAATTCAAAGAATCTACTTAAAGAAGTTATTTTAGAAGATTACCAACAATGTTATATATTAAAATACTAACTTAATTGTCGTTTTATCCATTCCATAATAATTTTTACAACATAATCTTGTTGAGATTGAGTTAACTCAATCCCCTTTGGAATTTTATGCCACTTAGAAAGACAACCTCTACAGCAACAAGCAGTTGCGTGTTGTGCAATAAATACCGGATGACCTTTCATTGGTGTTTGTTTTCCATCATTTGGAATATCAGCAGGTGCAAGACGCTTTGATATAAAATCATAAGCGTGTTGCTCAATTGTATTTAAACCTTTTTGAAAAATATAATCTTTATCTTTTTGCTTTAATTTAAACTTGCTTCTAAAATCAGATTTTGCAAGTTTGTCAAATATATCTGTCATAATTTTATTGTAACACTAAGAATTAAAAGAGAACAATAGTATTTTTTGGAGAGTAAAATTACTCGCCCTACCGTAACAACAGTAATGTATAACGCTTAATTTATAAGTATCACTGTCTAATCGTTCGCATTAATATTCTAGGCTTTCAGAATGACTACTTTGTAATTCTTTTGTAACGAACTTCTCGTCTTATCGTCTTAACGACTTATCGACTTTTAAATTCCTAGCTTCCTATCTGCTTAACTACCTTGATACAAACTTGGCATCTCATTATCAAATAGCCCAACAGAATAACCGCTTACGGTAATGTTTATAACCTCTTATAAAGTACATAATCTAATATGGTTTTTTAAAATATGTTTTTATGGATTTTTAGAAAAAAATTCATTACACAAGGAGGTAAAAATGACAATTAAAAAACTTACTGTGGCAGCTGCAATTGCCGTTGGAATAGCAACGTGTTCCTTGAATCAAGCAATGGCGGCTTGTCCTTGCGCAACTCCGGAAACTCCCGCACCTTGCGCTGAACCGTTACCTGTTGTAACAGGACCTGCGTGTCCATGTGAAACGGTTAAACCAAACACTTGTACAAAGTGTAAAAAAGCAATGCCTGATTGCGATTGCAAAAAACAAAAAGCTAAACCTTGCGATCCATGCGAAAAACCTAAAAAACCGGATTGCGGTTGTCCAGATGAAATAAGCTGTGACAAACCGGCTGATCCTGCTTGCGCAATATGTCCACAAACCGGAAAACCAGATAGAAAAGATATGAAACAAGTTTACGGTTATCCAAACGCAATTTATGGCACAAACAACTATGTTGGACAACCTGCAAACTCAATCTTTTCAACAGACACACCGCATGCAACAACCGCTAGAGCACTATCATCAGCAATTAACGGTACAACAGTTGCAACAGACGGGCAAATTACGGGAGCAGCTACTCAAATGCCTTGTTTAAACGAAGCTCCAACTCGTCACAATGGTATTCCTATTGACAGAAACGAAAAAATTATGGACGGAAACAATTGCCCAATTGATTTCCAATCATCAAACTCAATTGATGCAGTGAAGAAAAGTTTCGTTCCTTATGAAATTCCCAACCAAGTAATGCAAACAACAGGTGCTGCAGCAAACCTCGGTGGTTGTCAGTTCCCTGATGTTCCAAACGGTTTTTGGGCAGCATGTGATATCGACAAACTTGCAATAAACGATGTAGTTGTCGGCTATCCTGATGGTTATTTCAAACCAAACAGACATATTTCACGTGCGGAATTTGCAACAATTTTAGTTAAAGGTTTCAACCTAGACAAATGCGAAATGCCTCGTGAAGGTTTATTCAAAGATGTTCCGAAAAGCAACTGGGCTAACCCTGCTATCGCAAAAGCTGTTGATGAAGACTTGTTAAAAGGTTATCCAGACGGTAATTTCAAACCAAATCATCCTGTAACTCGTGTAGAAGCATTGACTACAATTGCAAAAGGTATGACTTGCGACATCGACCAGTGTAAAGCTGATGAAATCCTAAGCAAATACGCAGATGGCGGTTCAATTCCAAACTGGGCAAGAATTCCGGTTGCAAAATCTCTTGAAAACGGAGCTCTTAAAGATATGCCTAATCCAAACATGATTATGCCTAACAAAGAAGCTTCTCGTGCAGAAGTAGCATCAATGATGCAAACAGTTCGTGTAGCTTTGGGTTACGATACAAATCCTAAAACTGCAAACAACATCTGTCCGGCTTGTCCTGTAAACAAAAATGCTTTTGTTGAAAACGAAGAAATCGTGAAAATTCCGACATTGAAGGTTAAAATGATTGACCAATTAACAGCAAAATCTTCTCACGTCGGTCAATACTTCAGAGCAAACACTCTTGAAGACGTTACAATTAACGGTGTAACTTACCCTTGCGGTTCAACCGTAACTGGTCAAGTTGTAGAAGTTATCAGACCATCAGGTTGTGATAAAGGTGCTTTGAAATTGTCATTCACTGATATCAAAAACGGTGATTGCAAAACAAAATTACCTAAACAAATTCTACAAGCCCAAGTTAACAAATCAAAACAGGTAAACCCTGTTGCAAGATTAGTTGAAATGCCGTTCACATTAGCAGGTTCACTTGTTGGTGTAGCAGGCAGAACTGTCGGCGGTGTAGTTACAAACCTTGGTAACGCAGTAGAAAACGTTTCTAACGACGCAGGTTACATGTTAGGTCACGCATTCCAAGGTCAATTCGGTGCAGCAGCTCGTAGCTTAGGCGACGGCTTGTGGGAAACTGTTAAAGCTCCGGTTGACGTAACAAGAACTGCATTGTCAGGTACAATGGGCTTATTCCAAACTACAGGCGACGAATTTGCTTACCTTGTTGACCCTCGCGGATACAAAATCTCCGCAGTTAACCCAAGAGAACACATTACTATCGCTTTCGGATGTAATGAATAGATGCTACATTAATGTCTGTTATCTTTCATATAGTAGTGCTAGATAGATGCTAAGATGCCAAGAGGCAAAGAGGCATAGTCTATTAAGGGAATAAGTTATATTTACCTGAAAAGTCCTAGTGCCTTAGAGCCTTAGTAACTTAGTAACTTTAAAGAACCGACACAGTACAAATTGTTCGTTGTCTGAGGAACTCCAATGTCATTAAAAAAGATATTGGAGTTCTTTTTTGTACATCATTAGTGAGAAGTGAATAGATCGTATCATTAGTGAGTGGTGAATAGTGAGTAAGCAGCGAAGCAAAAGTTAAGTTACTGTGTTACTAAAGCACTAGGACACTAAGTTCGTATCAGATAGTAGGTTGGGCTTTCCAGCCCAACAACGTATTATTATTGAATAAACATTAATAGATTCTGAATAAGACGAAAATCTACGCTAATCGCTATATTTCCTGTCTTTTCAGAATGACATCATGAGTAGCATCAATTCACGTAATTTTTTTTGCAACGAACTTATCGTCTTAGCGTCTTTACGCCTTATCGACTTTTAAATTCCTAGCTTCCTATTTGCTTAACTACCTTGATACAAGTTTTGCAGCTAATCTTCACGTCAGTACGTTCTACTTACTTGATGTTCTCTATTTTTTCTATATAATAAAAATTATGAAATATAGAGATAATGTTAGAAACTTTTGTATAATTGCGCATATTGACCATGGAAAATCAACGTTGGCAGACCGTTTGCTGGAAAGAACAGGTACAGTTGCTCAACGAGATATGCAAAATCAGATTATGGACTCAATGGATATTGAGCGTGAACGCGGAATTACGATTAAATTAAACTCTGCTCGTATGAAATATAAAGCCAAGAATGGCAAGGATTATGAGTTTAATTTGATTGATACTCCAGGGCACGTTGATTTTTCTTATGAAGTTTCTCGTTCACTTGCAGCGTGCGAAGGTGCTTTGTTGATTGTTGATGCGACACAAGGAGTTGAGGCACAAACACTTGCAAATGTTTACCTTGCAATCGAGCAAAACTTGGAAATTATCCCTATAATTAATAAAATTGACCTTCCATCAGCTGATGTTGAAAGAGTAAAGGAAGAAATAGAAGAAGTTCTTGGAATTGATGCTTCTATGGCAATTCCTGTCAGTGCAAAGGCTGGGATTGGTATTGATGAAGTTTTGGAAGCTGTTGTTGATTTTATTCCACCACCTGTGGATAATTCTGAAAAACCGCTTAGAGCAATGGTTTTTGACAGTGCTTATGACCAATATTTAGGAACTCTTTGTTTCTTTAAGATTATGGACGGAAAAATCAGACTTGGTGACAAAGTTAGATTTATGGCGTCCGGTAAGGAATATGAGGTTGTTGAACTCGGGTATCAAACACCGATGAGGGTTCAGGTTGATGAACTTGTTTGTGGCGATGTTGGATATTTTGCTGGCTCTATCAAGGAATTAACTCGATTTGTAGGCGATACAATTACAAACGTTGAACGTCCTGCAACAGAACCTCTTCCGGGATACAAAGAAGCTTTACCGATGGTATTTTCAGGGCTTTATCCTGTCGACAATGACGATTATGCGGATCTTAAAGAAGCTTTGGAAAAACTTAAACTTAACGACAGCAGTATTACGTTTGAACCCGAAACGTCAAGTGCACTAGGCTTTGGCTTCCGTTGCGGATTTTTGGGAATGTTGCACATGGAAATCGCACAGGAACGTTTGGAACGTGAATACGGACTTTCTATCGTAACAACAGCTCCGTCAGTTGTTTATCACGTTTATAAAACTAATGGCGAAATGGTTGAAATCGACAACCCTGCAAACCTTCCGCCTGCTCAACTTAGAGATTATATTGAAGAACCATATGTGAAAGTTCAAATTATTGCACCAAATGATTATGTTGGAACATTAATGGATTTGGCACAGACAAAACGTGGTATTTTCAAAAATATGACTTATATCGACAAAGTTCGTGCAAATCTTGAATATGAAATACCGCTCAGTGAAGTAATTACAGACTTTTACGACCAATTGAAATCTCGCACAAAGGGTTATGCAAGTATGGATTATGAGTTCAAAGATTACAAGCGTTCAAAACTTGTAAAACTTGATATTATGCTTGCGGGCGAAGTTGTTGATGCGCTTTCTGTAATCTGTCACGAGGACAGTGCGTTTTATATTGGTCAAAAATTGACTGCAAAGTTGAAAGAAATTATTCCAAGACAGCTGTTTGAAGTGCCAATTCAAGCGGCAGTCGGCGGAAGAGTAATAGCCAGAACAAATATTAAAGCAATGCGTAAAAACGTATTGGATAAATGTTACGGTGGAGATATTTCACGTAAGAGAAAACTTTTGGAAAAACAGAAAAAAGGTAAAAAACGAATGAAATCTGTTGGACGAGTAGAAGTTCCGCAAGAGGCGTTCATGGCTGTTCTGAGTCTGGATGAGGAATAATGTTATTATCTTTGGCTTTAATAGCAGCAGATGTTCTGTTTGTTACCCCGAGTTTTTTGTAAATTTGTGTAAGATGCGCTTTAACAGTATGGTTTGTTATACATAATTTTTCAGCAATAACATTATTGCTGTCACCGTTAACTAAAAAATTCAATACATCAAGCTCTCTTACCGTAAATTCGCTACTCTTCTTATCCATAATTCCTAAATTGTCTTCTGCCGTATTTTATAAGCGCTATAACAATATTAACAAAACTGTATATTTTTACCATTAGCCATAAGTCTACATTTCAGTCATACAGCCAAACAAGCGGAAAAAGAAAAACAAGATAAATGTAAAGAAATATTACAAAATATGTATAAAATATATATGATTTAGGCAATTTTTCAACACAAAAATACTTTATATACATGTGAAAATCAATTATTAGGATAAAGAAACTTAAGAGAAAAGAGTATAAAGGAGAACAAATATGGGTTTAGACGGCATTGGAAAAACAGGTTTTACAGGTTACACAAACAAATTATCACAAACTAATATTAATAAGTTAGATACAAATATTAGTTTTAACAAAACAAATTCAATAAAAGAAAAAAATGACAATTTTTATGCAGGAATGGGATTAAACCTTTCTAATAAAAATGAAGTTCCAAAATATCAAGGTATTGATTCTGTAAATAATTTTATGGATTATTTAATGAATAGTGATATTTTATAATTGTAAAATTATAAATAACATATTTGTTAATCATTTATACAATGAAAAGAACCGACTATTTCAGCCGGTTCTTTTTTATGATTTGAAAAGTTTATTTCATATAATATTATTAAACAAGTGAATATAAGTCATCTTCGAGTAATGATTTTTGGAATTCTTCGCATTCTTCAAGTAAATCTGCGAGGATTGCATATTTTGTTGAATGTAATGCCTTTGGAAGGTCTGTCATGTCGCCTGTAAAATCAATTATGTAATAATCTTTGTTTTGTTCTTTTATTTTGATTAAACCAATGTCATCAAATATTGAAAATAATAAATCAAAAACTTTATATGATTTGCCTAAAAAACTTGCACAACGTCTTAATTCTACTTTGCCATCGTTATTGTGGCAAGCAAATTTCAACATTTTGCAAACAGTTTTCAAAAACTCTTCTTCATCCATATATTTCAAATCATAGTTCATAAAATGAATTGCAAGTGGGGTTGTTTGATTTAAAATTTTGTCGAATGTTTCTTTGTCAGCCGGATAATCAAAAAACATTAAAGCGTCGCATGGTCTAAGGCTATCACGTGTAATTGTGCGAGCGTAAAGAGTGTCAAATGGTTTTAGTTTATCTAAAACAGGTTTGCTTTCTGCAAAGATTAGAATATTTTGTTTTGAAGTTCTAACATAATCATTTACTTGCGGTAAAATATCTGTTTTTTTGCGGTGGTCATAAAGTTTTTGTTTTGGTAATTCTTCTTCTTTCAAGTATTCAGAATGAATATCGTCTATTATAAGTTGGATTGTTGTGTTACCGTTAAATTCATTTTTTTGCGGATGGAATGCAATATCCAGTGTATCACCTTTTACAAGTGAAACATCCCCATCTTTCCAACGAATACAATTGAATTCAGTGTTGCCTGCTTGGCAAGTTAATCTAAGGTGATTTTTATTTTCACCCATAAGTCTTTTTTCTTTTATTTTCAAATTCTTTATTGCAAAAATAGGACTTGGATTTGATGCTCCAAAAGGTTCTAGTTGTGAAATATCATCGACCAAGTCAAGAGTAATATCATTCGGAGTAAGTTCTAAATCTATGTTTAAGAAAGGTTTTAGATCTTTGCCTTGTGACATTTCTTTTATTGTTTTACAAAGTGCTGATTTAACTTGTTCAAAAGAAGATTTTTCCTCGCTAAAAGCAAGACCGGCTGCCATAGCGTGTCCGCCAAAACCATCTAATAGTTCTGAGTTTATTGATATTGTGTCGTATAGGTTTATACCTTCAATACTTCGTGCTGAACATCTGTATTGTTTTGTTTCTTCTGAATAAGTCATTAAAAATGTAGGTTTGTAGTACTTTTCAACAAGCATTGAGGCAACAATTCCAATTATACCAATGTGCCATTCTTTATTAAAAAGAACAATTGCAGGATTTCTATTTCCTTCTTTTTGAACCATTTCATCTGCTTCGGCAAAAATATTTTGGCAAAGTTCTTGACGAATTTTGTTAAATTCGTTAAGAGATTGGATGGCCATTTCAATTTCTTGTTTGTTATCAGAAATAAGAACTTTCAGTGCTGCATCAACTGTATCAAGTCTACCTGATGCGTTAATTCTTGGTGCAATACCAAATGCGATTTGTTCTGAATTTATTTGACCTTTATAACCGGCGCTTTCTAAAAGTCTTGTTATTCCATAATGTTTTCCTGCAGAAATCAATTCCAACCCTTTTGTTACAAGATATCTGTTTTCTCCGATAAGCGGAACGATATCGGCAACTGTACCGACTACAACATACGGCAAGATTTCCGGTATAAATTCAAGTTTGTTATATTTTTCAAGCAAAGCGTGTGCCGTTTTGAATGCAACACCTACACCCGCAAGCGATGTAAGGCTTTCTATTTGTTTGGTTGTAAGATTTTCATCGAGTGCATCAGGAGCTTTAGGGTTAATTATTCCGTAAGCTTTTGGAAGAATTTCCGGAGCTTCGTGGTGGTCGGTAATTATTACGTCTATTTTAAAGCTGTTTAAAAAATTTACCGCATCGACATCAGAAATCCCACAGTCGCAAGATATTATGACTTTAGGTTTTACTTGTGTCATAATTTTTACCAAAGCTTTTGTGTCAAAACCGTGACCTTCTTTTTCTCTGTCAGGAATAAAATAATTTACATCAGCGCCCAAGTATTTGAAAGTTCTGTAAAGTAAAGAAGTTGAAGTGACTCCATCAGCATCAAAATCACCATGAATAACAATTTTTTCACCATTATCAATTGCTGTAGAAAGTCTTTCAACAACTTTTTCCATATCGCAAAAAGCCTTTGGGTGGATAATTTTTGTTTCTAAAGGATGTAAAAACTCATAAATTTCTTCTTCTGTCTTAATTCCTCTAGAATGTAAAAGTCTTGTCACTAAAGACTTGTCATTAGCGTCATATTTATTAAAAATCCACTCTTTCATTATCCTCTCCCTAAAGATATTGTAGCATAAAAAAGTTTAGTGGATAGATACAAAGAGTACAAGGACTATCAAGAACGAAATAATAAACGTAATTCCGACCAAAGTCCAAAATATTGGAAAACTTTTTTTAGATTTGCAAACCATTACAGATGATTGTTTTTTAGTTTTCTTTTTCTTTGCAGAAGTAGATTTGTTTGAAGTTGTTGTTATTTTATTTGATGGTTTAGATTTTTTTAGTGTTTTTGGTTTTGTAGAAAAATTTTCTGTTTCAGATACTTTTGCTTTTGCTTCTTTGTATCTGTCAGAAAGTTTTTTAGTTTTTTCGCCTGTAACCAAAAGTTCTGTATCATAACAAAGTCGCATAATTTTTTGGTCAGCTTTATGATTATAAATACAATAGCTTATAGCTATTTCAAATGCACGTTTTAAACATTCCAATGTTTCCATTCCGTCTTTTTTGACAGAACCTGCGTGTACTGCGTTGTTGCCGTGTTTTTTGAGGTAATACAAGTCGTTTATAAACTCTTTTTCTTCGACATTGCTTGTCATACAGTCGCTGAGTGTTGCAAGCATTTCGTCGAAAGTTTCTTCTGTAGTTCTATTTTTACCCAAAACTTTTTTGCAGACATGTTCTCCAAATCGTCTTGTCTGCACCATACATTGCTCGAAATACTCGTCACGGTAAAGCCCTTCGGCTTCCGCAATTATCTCATATAAGTTTTTATCTACTTTTTTTAAAAAATCAAAATTTGTGGGCATAAGATTAGTCACGATAATTGTATAATTTCTGAGATAGTGAGTAGTGAGTGGTGAATAGTGAATAGACCTTTTCAAAAAGTAGGTTGGTTTCTACTTCAACATCTGTTTAATACATGTTTTGAACTACTCACTATTCACCACTCACTATTCACTTTACACTTTACACTTTACAAAAAAAGGGGAAATAAATCCCCCCTTTTGTAAAACCTAAGAAATTCTTCCAGGAACAACAACTCCGCCTTTCAAATTCTTTTTATAGAATTCTACGTGCGGTTGAAGTACGCTGTCTAAAACTTCCGGAAATTCTTTGTTTTCCATTACTTTTTCAACGATTTCTTGGTAAACTGTTGCGAATGCTCTCAATTGAGTCAAAGCACCGGCAGCAGCAGGAGTTAAGCCCATTCCAAGAGTTTTTGCAGTTTCTAAGAAGAAAGCACCTGTAACTTCGTAAGATTTTGTCAAAGCTTCAACATAGCTTTCAGCGTTTTCTCTGCAAACACCGTTGTCTTGAGGAACAGTCAATGCGAATGCAAATTTGTTAGCAGGATTGAAGTGAGCTTCTGCTGAGTGGTGCATTGCATCTGGAACTTTTGCAACCTGTTTCAAAGTATCTTTTACAGATTCGTTTTGCATTTGTGCATGCCAGTATACAGTGTTTTCAAAGATTGAACCCATATATTGGTGAACTGATGTCAAAATACCGTTCATCTTAGCGTGAGCCCAGAAAATACCTTCTTTCAAAGCATCATTTACGCTCAAATCTGCTGTCAAAGATTCAGAAGAGATTTCTTGTGCAGCGTTAAGCATAACAACCATATCTTCTTTTTTCATGCCTGCATAAGCAAGTGTGAACAATGCGTGATCATCAAATGCTGAGAAACGTCCACCAACATCGTCATGAATGAATAAGTCGCCCAACCAACCTTGTTCGTTAGAAGTTCTTCTAAGTTCGCTCTTTTCAGCGTTTCCGTCAGTAACAGCGATAAAGTGTTTGTGAGCAAGTTTTTCAGCTTCTTCTTGAGATTTGCCTTGTGCTTTGTATGCATCAATAAGCATAGCTAAAACTCTCAAAAATCCGTCTTTTGTTTCGAAAGTTGAACCTGATTTTGAAGCAATTAGGTAGTTTGAAGAAAGAACATCGTTACCTAATCTGTATAAAAATCTTTCCAAGCTTGCAGAATCAACGTCTGAATAGAATTCAATAACGTCGTGTTTTACATTTAAGCCATTTATAGACAACATGTGTTCTACTGTATGTTTTGAACCGCCAATGCCCATAACGCTAAGTTTTTTAGCGCCAGTAGCTGCTTTTAATTTGCTAGCTAGTTCATAAATTTCATCAACTCTTTTTGCTTGATTTTCAGGCAAATTTACCCAGTTCAAAAACTGACCTTTTTGGTTAGCTCTTGAAGAAAATTCATTAACAAATTCACTTACTTTTGATGAATATTCATCAAAATCAACCCCAGTGAATTTTACGGTAACATTAGAATTTTTTGTTAACATATTAACCTCTTTCTTTGTGTTTACAGGTATATGTTAGCATAAAAATGTAGATTTTGTTAAAAGAATGAAAAGTGAAATGTGATAAATGAAAAGAGTATATTAAAAAGTAGCTTAAATATCTTTATGTTTTGTATCGACTTTACATCTATTCATAAAATATCATTCCCCACTTATTTCTGGTATCGTAAAGGAACTTTTTTTATTTTATCAATTAATCTTTGGTATTTTTCAACATCTGATTTTTTGGTAATACTTGCAGGACGGCGAATTAGTGTATACAATTGTCCACCTGTCAAGTGTTTGCCGGTTAAACCTTTTTCATCAATACGCATTTGTAGGTATTTTTCAGCATATTGCAACTGCTTTTCTCTTGGAAGTTTACAATATTGAGTATATTTACATTTTCTGTTTGGAATACTGTCAAATGCTGTTCTATTCATCTGTATTAAACCTACATATTCACCATTTTTTGCGTTTGGATCAAAATGAGACTCCAAAAACATAGCAGCTGCCAAATCTTCAGGTTTACAGTTCAATTTTTTGGCAGCTGAAGCAACTCCATTAAAAAAATTAAGCGAAATATTTGGATCAATTTTCACCTTATTTGACTTAATTTTTGATTCTGCTTTTAAAACAGGTTGCCATTCAGAATGAAGTTTTGCACCTGTTTGACTGTTTTGCGTATGTCTAGAACTAGATTTTTGGGATGAATTACCCTTTTGTCTAGCTTGCTTTTCTGCATCCCAAGCGCTCACAAATGAATTTGTACTTGTTGAAGTTGTTCCTGTTGTGCTTGTGTAAAAACTATAACCACCTTCCATAGGGGTTGAACTATTAATTTGAAAAAATTCTTCACCACTCATTTTTATAACCTTTCTTACGCCATATATATACGGCAAAAAAGTACAAAAACTTTAGGATTTGTTAAGAGTTTTTTACAATAATTTTACCAAGTTTGGTAACTGTTTTGATATCTTCATCAGGATTTTTGCCAATTGTTGTTAAGTAATTGCCAACCATAATTCCTTCAACACAAGTTTGTAGAGCTTTACGTTGATTCTCTTCCGACAATCTCATTCTGCCCCCGCAAAAACGTAAAATAGAATTAGGGTTTGCTATTTTAAATATTGCTAATGTTCTCAAAACATTTTCTTCATCAATCTTGTCAAGATAATTTTCAAACGGAGTTTCAGGAATTGGCATTAAAATATTGATAGGGATTGAATCGGGCTGAATTTCTGCAAGTTCAAGTGCCATTTCTACACGTTGCTCAATACTTTCACCCATACCTAAAATTACACCGCAACATAATTCCATGCCGTATTTTTTGACTAATTTGCAAGTGTTGAGTCTGTCTTGCCAAGAGTGAGTTGTACAAACTTCAGGATAGTATGACTTTGCCGTATTTATATTATGGTGAAATCTTTTTAAACCACTTTCTGCAAGTTTTTTAGCCTGTTCTTCATTAAGAATTCCGATAGATGCACAACTGTTCAAACCATCAATTTTGTTGATTTCTTTAATCATTTCAAGCATTTTGTTAAAATCGCTTTCATCAGGAGTTTTGCCAGATGTTACGATTGCAAATCTTGATGCATGATGAGATTTTGCATCCAGTGCGGATTTTCTAACCTCTTCAATTTCTACAAGCGGATAAGAGTCAATATGAGTACGATAATGGGAACTTTGTGCACAATACTTGCAGTTTTGCGAGCATTTGCCATTACGTGCATTAATTAGTGAGCAAAATTCTACCTCGTTTTTTATATATTGCGCTGATTTTGCTAAAAGTTCATCTAATTCTAAATTGTATAATCTTAAAAGTTCTTGTTTATCTACCATAATTCCTCCGTTTAATAATGGTAAACCTTTAATTGACTAAAGTCAAATGATATGCTAAAATCAGTTCACAAAGGAGTAAACAATGTTTTGTCCAAATTGCGGAAAACCGGTAAAAGAAAATGATAATTTTTGTAGATATTGCGGATATAGTTTAACAGCAGAGCAGGAATTTTCTCAGCCTAATGAGCCTGTTGTTGAACAAGCAAATATTGAAAATGAGTATGTTGTACATCACTATAATCAACATCCGGAACCGATTGAACCGGAATATGAACTTCCAAACGAAGATAGTGAAGAGCTTGTTATTTATGATGTGAAAAAACATTGGATGGCATTGTTTTGGCCAATATTTTTGACTCCTGTGTTTTTCTTGTATTTTTGGTTCATATTTTTGAACACACACAGCTTTTTCAGTTGGATTATAGTATTTTTAATACTTATCCCAATAGTTTATCCTATTTTGAGATTTAACTCTGACAAAATCGTTGTTACAACAAAATTTGCACATATAAAGATTGGTGTACTTAATCCGGAAGAAATTGATATTCCGTTGTCAAAACTCGATATGCTTGATATTTCGCAAACAACAATGGGCAGAATTATGGACTATGGAATGGTTTCATTCGCATCAAACGGTGAACAGTTTGATTTCGGTTATATTAAGGAACCCGGTGAACTTCAATATCTAATTGACAATCCTGCTAGATATATCAAAGAATCCTTAGAAGGGGAGTAATTAAGTGAATCCAAAAATTTTGATAGTTGATGATTCAAACAGATGGGTTTTGTATCATAAAGATGCAGTTTTGCAAATTTTTAATCAAAACGTTGAAATAGATACTGCTTTTTCGGCTAAAGAAGGGGTTGAGAGACTTACTGCGTCAATTGATGAGCCATATGATATTATTTTAACAGATATGCAGATGGAACCTGATTTTTTACCGCTTTATGCCGGAGAATGGTTTATAAAACAAATTAAATTTTTCAATGAATACAAAAATACAAAAATTATAATTATTTCTGCTTCAGAAAATATAAAACAAATTGCCAAAAATTATGGCGTAGACTATATTCCTAAGTATAAATGTAACGATATTAATTCGTATTGTAACAAATTATTAAAAAACGAATAAAAATATTAAAGTTTTTCTCCAAACTTGTCGATAAATAAATTGTTAAAAGGTTAGACAATATAAGGAGAAGTTTAATGTACGGATATATTTCTTGGCCCGGTGTATACAGTTTTAAAGAAGAATTAGGTATGTTTCTTGAATACTGTAAAGAACAGATTGACGAAGTGATGAAAAAGATTGAAGAAACAGAAGACCTTGTTACAAAATAAGTGTCTTAGCTGATGATTATGGATGTGTAAAGGCGGTAATTATTTACCGCCTTTTTGTTTGTTTATTTTTTATATCTTACACGGACGGCGGAGCTGTTATTAGAGAACTTAGTTTCTGTAGATCGGAATTGCGACCTACTTCTACTATTCATTGTTTGTCAAGCACAGCCTGACCTACCGTATCAACTGCACTACTATCTAATTTGTACAGGCATAATCAAGCAAACATAATCTTCTTCGCTATTAGGCTTAAACATTGTAGCTGAAAGCGGAGTATTTAATCCAACTTTCACTTCATCTGAATCAATGTTTTTCAAAGCTTCCAAAACATATTTGTAGTTGAATGCAATTGTTAAATCTTCGCCTGCGTAATCAATATCAATACTTTCTTCTGATTTACCGGAATCAGGTGTGTCAGCTGTTAATTTTAATGTATTATGACTAAATTCCAATTTAACAATACTTGTTTTTTCATTAACCATGATTGATACACGTTCCAAAGCCGACGTCATTTGAGAAACATTTACCATAGCTTCTTTCGGACTTTCGTTAGGAATAAGTTTGTTATATTGAGGAAATTGACCATCAAGCAATCTTGAAATTGTCATTGTTTTTTCTGATTTGATTATTAATTTCGATTTCTCTGTGTAAATTTTCACAGAATCTTCATCAATAAAACTACTCATCTTTATAAATTCGTTCAAAGTCTTTGAAGGAATAATTAATTGTTGAGCCATATTTTCTTTATTATCAATAGTTTCACGTACTCTTGCTAGACGGTTTCCATCAGTTGAAGCAATTTCCATAACATTATTTGAAATATTAAAAACGATACCTGAAAGAAGATTACTTGTTTCATAACTTGCAGCAGCAAAACCTGCTTGACGTACAGCTTTTGCAAATGGTCTGATTTCAATTTCAAAACCTTCATCGTCATTTAGGCTAACGTTAGAAAATTCAGGAGGAAATTCATTCGCTGAAATACCAATAATGTCAAATTTTGAATTTTGACATGTTATATTTACTGAAGTTTCACCTTCTGTCATTTCAAAAGTAATAAGTTTGTCACCGAGCTTTGAAACTATCTCATTTAAAGTCTTTGAAGGTAATGTGATTTTTCCTTCCTCTTCAACTTGAGCATCAACTTCAGCAATTACAGTCAAATCTAAATCTGTTGCAACAAGTTTAATAGCGCTTGTACCAATAGTTTCGATATAAATATTTAAAAGCACAGGTTGAAGTGCTTTTGCAGAAGTTGCTCTTTCTACAATTTTAATACCGTTATACAAATCATCTTTTTTTACAACAAATTTCATAATTCTTACTCCCAATTATTTTCTATATAATAAAATTATAGTCGTTAAAAATATAAATAGAACAAAATAATACAAAAACTTTACCTTCTAAGTTTTGAACAACAAGTTTTCTATTATATATTATATTAATAATTATATTAATATATATAATAATAATAATAAGCTCTAAATATTTGTAGAAAACCAATGAAAACTATTGCAATCACTAAGTTAAAGCATGTAGAAAAAATTGTAGAAAACATGTATAAAATTAAATATAA
>ENA-ORPK01001836-ORPK01001836.1-human-gut-metagenome-genome-assembly--contig:-NODE-1836-length-15797-cov-3.209059_pt1 | contig 15797 bp, 17 predicted proteins | sample MGYA00242139_ERZ509068 | MGnify/ENA primary metagenome ERZ509068 (study PRJEB26280, sample SAMEA2338687) | human gut metagenome | biome: human gut; feature: human-associated habitat; material: faeces... | reverse complement strand
CCCGCCGTTACCTCCGGTGGCACCGATGGTCACAGTATGAGAATGATTGCCGTCGGTACTAGTGTTCCAAATGGCGTTATCCCAGTCGCCGGTTCCGATGTCGTTGAAGCCGAAATGAGAGTTAGACGAGTCGTAGAATCCGTATACAGGATGGGAGTATTCGGTGGACTTTTCGCCCATGACGCCATGATGGTGCGCCCCATTCGTGCTCACGCTGGCGCTGTGTCCGTGACTAGGTATCTCATCAACAGAGAGTGGGTGTTTCACTTCCCCGCCGGTGGCCCCGTTGGTGTAGGTGTACGTCACGCTGTTTTCGGTGTACGTCCCTGCGCCCATCAGCACACGGCCTGCAGCGTAGCGTTCCCACGTGGTTCCTGCCCACAGCTGGTTCGGGTTTTGGGTGCCTGTAGTCGTATATACGCTGCCCACCGGATAGATGATGTCGATGATGTCCTTGACGGACCGCTGCTTGACCTGCTTCCAGGTTCCATCAGCGTTCAGGTAGTAGCCATTGTTCTGACTAGCCATAGGACGCGGCACAAATCCCCGCTGCCCGTTGGCGTTCGACGTGCAGCCCTTGAAGTCGCTGTGGGCGTTGACGTCTGTCAGGTGGGCCTGGAACTCTGCTTCCCCTACTGTCTGGGTATCGGATACATGGACGGATACGGTTTCAGCGTCACCCACGCTGGTGTAGATACCGACTTCCTGGGGCGTCATGGGGGTATCCTTGCTGGGCAGCCAGTCGGTTTTCCCTTCGTCAGCGTACCCATAGCAGAACAGGACAGTATCTCCGGTGTACCCGTCCCAGCTGTCGCCGGTATAGTAGGAGGATTCCACTTTCGCCCACAGCCCTACTTCAGAGATGTGGAACCCGGTGGCCAGCGTACTGTTCGAGAATTTCCCGAACGCTGCGTACCGGCCTTCCGTAGTGTCAGTGTTCTTGATTTTCTTCAGGCTAGTGATGTCACTGGTCAGCTTCTCGTTGACCAGTGCCGTCATGGCACTGATGGTGCTGGTGTCCGTCGGTCTGCTGTCGCCGATGGCCATTTTCGTAAATACCAGAGGGCATTTATTCACCCTGGACAGGGCAATCAGGTTGAGGCCCTGTTTTGTGGTGACACATTGATGAAATTCAGCCATGCTTTCACTCCTTTTTAATCGTTGTAATGGCCGTACATGCTCAAATCCTGCTTGAGGGGCATGGACAGCACGGTATCATCCTCCACCGGCAGTGCGTCCAGCTTGCTGTCGGCGGCTATCTTTTCTGCCGTGTGGACGGTTGAACTGAAACGGAAATTCTTGAAGCAGCCGTTGAATGGGTTGACGATACAGTCTCCCATTAGCAGGGTTTGCAGGACCTTTTCACCGCTGGTTTCCGTGAAAGAAGAAATCTTTTCACCGCCACAGTAAAACTCGACTTTTCCCTTATCCCATGTAAGAGAAATACGGTTTGGTACTTTCACAGAAAAATCGTTCTTGTAATTCGAAGCAGTGGCGCCTTCCTTGATGTAAATGGCATTGGATCCATTGCTTTCCATTCGCCACATTCTTTGATCATAGGCTTTGGGCGTCCATCCTGGCATTCCGAAGAGCATGGGCATTTCCCACGCCACCATCTTGTCGTTGTACGTCAAGTCAAACTCGCACGTCCACTGTGTCTTGTTGACCACCCATTCCGCAATGGTCAGGCGGTCAGCGGCATCACGGGAGGTCGGGGTGAAGCTGGTGGCGTAGGGGCGGGCTTCCACCTGGATATCGTCGATATAGACGTCATCCCCTTCTCCTGCGTAAAACATGCAATGCAGGATGGGGTCTTTTAAAGTCACCTTGTACGTTATTGACAGCTTTACCCACTTGCCTGTTGCTGACGTTGTCTGGCCGTTTACCCCGGGCCATGGACTCCCACCTTCCTCGATTCTGATAAAGCTGCTCCCGCTTACCACAAAAGCCATACAGGACAATGTATAGATGGTATTAAAGGTCGAATTGATATCGAAATACACTCGATTTTGATAAGTTCCATCTTTTAAATGGATGCTATGGCTATGATTGTACGTTTCCTTTGCGGAAACCTCAAAAGTCGCATTACCAGCATGACTCTGCCAGCCATTCAGCGACCCGTTCGTCACATCAATGACGCTCGCCGCCAGATTGGTAGTGGTCGGCTCGCACAGCAGTCCATTGTCCACAAACCGTGGCTCATTGACTTGATATGTCCGCCCCCCCAGGACAGCAGTGGAAGCACGGGTGAAGGTGGCGGGGGCACCGACTTTCTGCTTTACAGAGCCGTCACCAGACACGTAGAAAATCCCGTCCGTAGCACCCACCGGGGCTGCAGCAGCGGGAGACACTGTGCTGGTATTGGCGTTCCATACCGTGTTCGCATTGAGTCCAAGCTCTGTCAGGTGGATGGCATCGTCTTTTATCTCGAATACCGGCGTATCCACGGACCACAGAACAGCTGTCTGCAGCACTTCGTCGTTGGCCAGCAGGCCGCACTCCACGCCTCTCGATGCCATACGGACTATAGTCCCGATGTACTCGGAAGCATCCAGATGGGTCTTGAAGTGGTAGGTGTGGCCCAGGTGGGCTGGCAGGTAGGTATTCACAGCCTCGTCTATTTTCGTGAAATCGTGCGTTCCGCTATCGGGTAGGTAAATATCCACCGTATACTCGGATGGATGTTCCACAATCTGCGTGGCAGCCACTGTGGTGAACAGGTTAATCATCCTGGTCAGGAAAGCGGGAGTCACCGTGGGCGGCTTCCCCATTTTGGCCAGTACGGATGCCCGTCTGGTCTCCAGGTCCACACTGGTATCCACATTGATCCCCAGCATACGCTCCCAGGACGCCATGCCCCAGGTAGCCGTTTCCGCGTGGAACTGTTTGGCTACGTCAATTTGTGCTTGCCGTTGCCGTTCATGTTCTTTGCCCAGGGCATCCTGGATGGCTTTGAATTCCTGGCTCAGATATAGGAAAACCGGCAGATACCTTTTCAGTGCTACCGGTTCCGTTCTCAAGAATTGGAAATCTGGTGTTTTCACAGGAACACCACCTCTTTCACATGAGGAATCTGGTCATCCGTAATACTGATGTTCCCGTTACTGTCGTTGATCAGAAGCCCACTGTAATCATCCACACCGGTCTTGCTGTCCGTCAGGATCATGTTGCCCACCTTGGCGTAGGAAATCGTAATTCCGGTGAAGTTCCGGCTCACGAAATACTTGTTCAGCATGGTCTTGATGTAGTCTGCATCTCCGCTGCCGCTGGTTACAGTTAACTTAATGGTAAGGTCGAGCAGGCTGGGCGATACCACCGTCACTTCTGGACCGATGGGCCGTACGCTTTCAATTTTAGCAATCACCTGATTCAGCAGATTCATGGAAGCCGGTTCCCCATTGGCGTCTGTTACCAGAACTTTTACCGTCCCTGGGCCTTTCCAGATGGGCAGCACTTTTACATGACCAACTCCGGGGATGCTGGAGGCCCATTCAATATAGTCATTTACATTCCCGCTGGTGGCCGGCTGGGTCACGTGGAAATGGAACCGGTCATACAGGTCCTCGTCGCTTTCGGCGTTGAACCCGTCGGCCATGGCTTCCGGATTGTTCACCGACGTAATGCCAGGGATGCTCATGGGAATTACTGTGATGGTGTTCGACGCTACGTTCCCCACCGTACCTGTCTCTGTACACTTGACAGGGATGGTGGCTTCGTTCTTCACCGCGGTAGTAGTAGTAGTAGTAGTAAAAGTTACCCCCGCTTCCGTCTGGAACAGCGTGCCCACAGGGATGGTTCCTGTTCCTTTCACAATGACATTCCCCACGGCTACTGTAGCCTCTTTCCGTTCTACCCCGTGGTCAGCCGCAATCAGCGTCAGGTAGTCACCACTGGCTGTTTCGGCAAAAGCTGACTTGTACATTTCTTCTCGCTCTACTTCCTGTTTGTAGAATTCAATGGAGTTGGAAGACAGCACATCATTGGCGAAGGTCCCTTCATAGGTACTGACCCTGTCGCCGGTATCCTGCTGCAGCCGTTTCAGTATGGTCTCCTGGCTTTCTGCTTCATACACTTACACTCACCTCCCCGTAAATAGTCGTCAGGCTGATATCTACGGTCAGCTTCTCACGCTCTGCCGTAAACTCAATGCTGTCGATGCTCTTGATATAGGGATTCACCATCAGACATTCGATGATGATCCGTTTCATCTCGCTGTAGCGTTCCTGGACACTCATGACCTTACCGATGTAGGGCCGCACCTCCAGTCCGTACTGCCAGCTGTAGGCCAGGTACCGGAACCGCTCCGTCATAAGGGCTTTGTAGATCCAGATTTTCAAGGCGTCGTTCCCGGATACAATAATGTGCTGCCCGTTCCCGTCATATTTGAAATCGTGCTTTTCGAAATCGTAATCCAGCTCCAGAGGCACATTCAGGTTTTCCGTGTAATCGGTCTCTGCGCTGGTCCCCGTGAAGGGATATTCATCACTCACACCTGCCACCCTCCTTATAACTTCACCAGGCTGTCGGCAATGATGTACAGCTGGTCATCCTGCCCGCCTACCGGGATCACGGTCACCAGCGTCCCCGGTTTCAGTGTGTCCGTCCAGGTTTCATCGTTGTCGATGGGATGGTTGTGGCTCTCGTACTTGGCTTCTCCGCTGCCGCCGGCCCGGTCACTAGTCTGCCCCACCATGTGGCGGGTGTAATTCGGCAGCAGGTACCGACTGATGTACAGATCATTGGTATCCAGCAAGATGTTATTTATCCGTACCGTCAATGCGGGCGGAGGCGTGACCACGATACCCACCTGGGTGCCCGTTGGCCGGGCCCCGGTAGCCACCTGGTGCATCACGTCAACCACCTTGGCCATGGATTGCGCTGCCGATGGGATTTCTGCCATGGCTTACACCTTCCTTTCAGAGTCAGTCAGCTCCTTTTTGTTCATCAGGTTCTCGAATTCGATTTCCAGTTTCATGGTGTGGATCCCATTTTCGAAAGTGTGGTTGTCTGATTTAATCCAGAACTTCCCGGTCATTTCCGGCAGGATATCGCTGATCTTGATGGAGTAAGACGACTTTGCCCGGTAATCCCCCAGCATCTCCAGGATGCCCGTCCTGTCCGGCCCATGGAAAATCTTAGTCAGCTGGTCTTTCATGGCCTTCTTGGGGTTCTGCTTGTAGACCGCCTGTACCATGGAGTACTTCTTGATGGAGTCGTCCTTGGACTGATAGCCCGTCACATTGCCCTGCTGGTCCGTGAGCATGATCTTGTTGACCACCTTCTCGATGGATTCCTTGTACCGGCTGTTCATAATGTTGGAATACTGGTTCGCCTCGAAATTCTCGATGAGCGTTCCTTTCTTGATCACGTCCAGCTTGTCCCCATCCATCACCGGGTGGAACACCACGTCCGGCTCACCTTCCTTTTTACTGGCATTGATCTGGGCAGCAGCTTCCGTGTAGGCCATCATGATGATCTGATAGCCCGTTTTGTCTTGGGCGATGAAGGAAACTTTGATCCCCGTTTCGGCCAGATTCCCTACCTTGATGCCCATTTCCTGGCAAATGGAACGGGCAATGTCCTCCGCCTTGATATTGCTGAACTTCCGGGTGGTCTTGGACCGGGTCAGGATGAACAGATTGTCATAGGCCAGCACCTTCACGGTAGAAGCCTGCACGTTCTTTTCCACGGAATATACATTGCCCTGGAACTGCAGGGTTCCATCTTCGTCGTAGCCGTAGACGGTCTCCCCGCAGTTGATCACGTAGTTGGGCAGGTTCGGGTCCCGGGCGTCCTGGGCGTACTGGAATTCCAGCCGCCTGGCCACCTGCAGCCGGGAACCTTCCCAGGTAATCTTCCCCATGGTCAGAGTGGACAGGTCATCCATAGACTCCGTGGTCTTAGTGGTTTTCTTGCCGGTCCTGTCGGTGGTCGTTTCTGTTTTGATACTCTTATGTTTGATGATCATAATTTCTTCCCCAGAATCTTTCCGATCCGGCCGGCATTGTTGATCACGAGAGAGCCCAGGTTGTTGCTCTTCACGACCCTGCGCCAATGGTTGTAGTCACCATAGGCCTTCTTGGTTGCGTCCAGAAAGTCCCCTGCCTTCTTCTGCCAGGTTACTTTCTTGGGCGGGTCCCCTTCCGGCCGTTTCTTCAGCCCGGTGTTTTCGTCCACCGGCTTATTGTTGTTGGCCGTCGGGATGTTCAGGTCCTTGTACTCCGTAAAGGACAGTTCGTAGTAGATATCCCGCGTCCCGTCCTTCTCGAAGTAGTTGAAGCCCATGAGCCCCATCATCAGGTTGACGGGGCTGTCTGTAATAATCACCCGCACAGGCTTCCTGGCCTCTTTCACCTTGGTGAAGTACTCCACCAGCTCCGTAGGGCTCTTGGAGTCGTCTACAGTGAAGGGGTATTCGTGGGTCTGGGCGGGAAAGAAGCTGGAGAAGGTCAGGGTGCGCGCTTTGGGCATCCCGAAAATCACCGCTTCCCCCACCCGAGTGATGTCTACTACCTTGTTTTTCTGTCCAGAACTCAGCTGGTACTTGGAGGGCGTCACCGGGATGATGACTTCCCCGAACTGCTCAGATTTCACCAGGATCTGCCGGCGGGTGCTGACCATATTCATGCCATTCAGGATGGCCGACAGCACATTCAGTGCTGTTCCAAAAGTACTCATGCAAGCCCACCTCCATAGTTCTCCTGCCCCTGCATAATCAGCTGAGCCAGTTCATAGGCAATCTGCTGGATATCGCTTTCCTGCCGGACTATAAATGTGTTGCCGCTGATGGTTACAGTAGGAGCACCAGCAGGGGCTGCCTGGGAAAACTGTTTTGCCAACATTCTTTCCGTAGTAGCATGGGGGTAAATTCGGGAACCGCCTGGCAGGTCGATTATTTCCCCGCCGTGTTCGTTGACTTCCGTCAAGCCTCCGGCATAGTACTCAGATCCGGTAGCATTATGGTCCCACCATTTGCCCAGGGACGTCCCTGCAAACCAGCTCTGAGCACCGGCAAGGGCTCCGGACGCTTTGGCACCGATATCAGCCCAGGCGCTGGCAGCTGATTCTTTGATATCTGCCCAGATGCCAGCAGCTCTGCTTTTCAGTCCTTCCAGGGCGCCTTCAATGGTACCAATGGCATTATCCACATAACCGCCCCATTCGCTGGTGGTATCAGATACGGACTGAGCAATGTTTTCCCAGGCATCGCTCATGGCTGTCTGCATTTCGCTGGCCTGAGTACCGATGCTTTCGCCCAGTTCCCCTATGGCCGTTCCAATGCCCGCCAGCTTCTGCTGAGCGTTCTGTTTTATATTTTCCCAGTCCTGATTAAACCGGTCTGCCATGCCGTCCATGGAATTTCCCCAGTCATCTATAGCACTTGGGACGTCACTGCTGAACAGCCAATTCTTGAAGTTGGCCGTATCAGTTTGAAACCTGGAGGCTATATCCTGGCCATTACCTAAGGCTTCGCCATTGATTCGGTCATTGGTAGAAGCCTGCGCTTCAAAAGGCCGCAGATACATCTCAGAATTAGCCGAACTCCGCTGAGAAGACCATTCCGGGTCCTGGATGGCCTGGTTGATGGCATCGCCTACAGCAAAGCCCACAACAGTTCCCGCCGGGCCACCAATAGCCGTTCCCAAGGCAACCGCCCCCGTCTGTACAGCACCACCGATTCCCACTCGGGTTTTGGCGTCCTTGCCTTCCGTCTTGACCACATCATAGGCCGTTTTCACTCCGGTCAGGATGGCCGGCAGATACCGGATAAAAGTGGCAGCCGCTGCAGCTCCTCCGGATTTCTTTCCACCGCCAGGTACCAGCACAGTGCCGCCTCCGGCAGTCCCGGAAACAGTACCATTGACCACTACATTCCGGGCATTGACCACCATGTCATTCATCCCGACGCCAGTGCCAGTACCGGAAACTCTTCCGGCTGTGCCAGTGTTTTTAAACAGACCATTGAACTTCTTCAGCAGCCCAATCAGCTTCACCAATCCAAAAGCCAGCGTGCCACCAGCCAGCACAGAGCCCATTCCATCCAACTGGACGAATTTGTCAATGAGCTGCTGCACAGCGGTTTTGGCCACATCCACCAAATCTCTGAATTGGAATCCATCTTCCAGGCTTTTGGTGAACTTCCGCAGGTCGATGGTAACCGCATCCACGAATTCTTTCATTCCGCTGCCAGGTCCCTGGCTCATAATGCCCAGCTGCACCGCTTCCCAGGCAGACTGCAGTCCTTTAATGGACCCCCAGAGATTGGATGTGGAAATGTTTTCCATATTCTTTGCCGCACCCTGGGAATGGTCAATGGCTGTTTCCAGTTTCGTCCAGTCGGATTCGTTTGCATTCATGATAGCCAGGAACCCAGAAATGGCATCTTCACCGGCCAATTGTTTGGCCAGTCTGGTCTGATCCATCTTGCTGAGTCCCTTGAAGTCTTTCCGCAGCTCTTTCATGATGGACCGCAGGCTTTTCACCTTGCCGGTAGAATCCGTCATAGAAAAGCCCAGTTCCGCCATGGCAGAGCTGGATTCTTTCGTGGGGGCAGCCATACGGGTAAACATAGACCGCAAGGCCGTCCCAGCTTTTTCCGCTTTGATGCCGCTGTTTGCCATAAGACCGATGGCCAGAGCCGTATCTTCGATATTGAAGCCCAAAGTACCGGCCAACGGAGCCACATACTTGAAGGTGTACCCCATCATGCCCACATTGGTGTTGGAGTTGGTGGCTGCCTGGGCCAGTACATCAGCAAAATGCCCGGCGTCTTTTGCCTGGAGTTTGAAAGCACTCAAAGCATCCGTCACAATATCGGATACCTGCCCCAGATCTTCGCCGGAAGCCGCAGCCAGAGACATAATTCCAGAAATGCCGTTCAGCATATCTTCGGTTTTCCACCCGGCCATGGCCATATATTCCATGGCTTTCCCGGATTCCGTTGCCGTGAACTGGGTCATCATACCTTGTTCTTTGGCTTTTGCCGTCAACCTGGCGAATTCATCGTCAGTAGCCCCGGCAATGGCCTTCACCCGGCTCATCTGGTGGGTGAAATCCGTATAGACTTTCAAAGTGTCTGCCACACCATAACCCAGGCCGGCAAAACCCACCAGCTGAGTCGGCAGTCCGGACAGGAATCCGGAAGCCGCATTGGACAGTTTCCCCTTGATATTCCCCAAAGGCCCAGAAATCTGCTGTTGGATACCGACCCGGATGCTGTGGGTCTTGTTGGTCAGAGCCTTGATTTCATTGGCCACCTTTTTCACAGTGCCGGTAGCAGCATCATTGGTTTTGATGGTCGCTGTGTAAGTCCCTTTCAGGCCTTCCAGGGAACGCTTTGCCTTTTCCGCTTTGGCGGCTGCCGAAAGAGCGGACTGCCCCATTTTTTCCATGGCGCTGCCGGTCTTATCGACAGAACGGCTGGCGCCTTCCAGCGTGCTGGTAAAGGATTTCATGCCGCTTTTGGCCTTATCTACCACAGCGGTGAATTTGTCTTTCAGTTCCAGCGTGGCGCTTAACTTGTAGTCGGCCATAAACGAGGCATCCTCCCTTCTGCAATCGCCATTGTCCTTTCTTTCTGCTCTTTCTTTTCCTGCTCTATGGCTGCCCAGCAAAACAGCTTTTCTGTTTTAGATAGAGAAAAGAAATAGTCCAGAGAGTGACCATGGAGGACCAGATAAGCCGCTGCTGCCGCTTCCCAGTCCTCTCTGATCAGTTTTTTACTTCTTCATGGATGACCGTTTCGATTTTTTCTCCATAGCCCGCTTTGGCCATGATGGATTTCACGATTGCCACCACTTCCCCCGGTTCAAAGAGCTTGTCCACGATATCCGTAGGCTCTACACAGCCATAAGCCTGCTGCAGGGCATGGTCTTTCAGGGACGGAGCCACGCACAGGTTGTAGAGCGTATATTCGTCAGACCCGGTTTCCAGGTCCAGTGCCTCCGCCACAAATGCCTTAGTCGGCTTCTTCACCGTAATGGTCCCGATAGAAGTTTTCAGGTCATACCGTTCTTCCTTTTTCTTTTCGATTTCTTCCTTGCGGGCAATCAGTTCTTCAATGGATACAGCCATGATTTATCCTCCTAGTCAAAAGAACTGAGCCAGCAGCACAGCCAGCTCAGTGTGATATTCATTCCACAGTTTCCAGGAACTGGGCATCCTGCGGGGTAAAGCCAAAGGGAAATTCCTTTTCCACGACTTTGCCCTTTTCGAAGCCCATCAGCAGCAGCTCGTTGAACCACACGTTGTCGATGCTGACCCGTTCCTTCTGTCCGTCAATGGCATCCGGATCATCAATCAGTCCGGTCATCTGGAACCGGGGATCATGGCCGTTCTTCCATTCTTCCAGGACGGCAGCCACATTCCGGTTGATGACGCTCTTGATGGTCATGGAACCTTCCCCTTTCAGGCTCACAATCTTGGAGTCTTCGGAGATGTCACAGGTCACATCTTCCCGGTTGGCCGTTACCTTACATTCGTACTTCTGGATTTCAAAGATCAGTTCACCGTTGCACCAGACCTTCCCATAAGATCCGTTCCAGCGCCGGCGGCCTCTGTATTTCACATCATATTCGCTTCTGTTCATCCTTCAGGACCTCCTCAGAACGTAAAGTTGATGGTCAGATCTTCCATGGCATTCACCGGTTTCACATTCCCGCTCAGAGCCAGCTTGGTTCCGGTATTGTACTGGCGAATCTGCATCTTGGTCATCTGGGTAGGATCATCCCCATGGAGTTTTGCATAGTTGGACTGGAATTCCTCATCGATATCCACTGTATTGTCCCAATCCTTGTCCAGCACATTGCCCTTGATGCCTTCGAAGTAGACCTTGATGGCTGCAATAAACAGCATCTTGTGGTCATAGTCGTTGATATACTTGCCCACATAGTACTTTTTGAAGGTATCCCGGATGTCATCAGTCATCATATCCAAGGCTTCGATGATTTTGATGTACCGGTAATCTTCCCCTTTGTCCGTGGTGAAAGTTACCAGGGAATTGCAGGCCCGGGCAATCTTGACACCATCCCCGTCCTGTTCGTCCAGAAGCAGCAGCTCCCCTTTATCGATCAGAGTATCGATGTCTTCATAGACCTCCACGCTTTCCACTTCTGTCAGCTTGAAATAGGTGGCGCTGCGGTCCAGAGCCAGGCCGGCCAGGATGCCGGCAATCCGGGCCGTATACTGGAGAGCCGTATAGGTCGTATAGACAGCCTTTCCGCTGGAATCAGTGTCAGTCTGAACCTTGATGTTGTTGGTGCAGAAGTTCACGATGCCTTCATGGTCGGCAGCCTGATCACTCAGCACGGCCTTGAAAGTCTTCCTCTTGTTGGTCCGCTGAGCCTTGATCCAGCTGGCCAGGTCCTGCTGTTCCTGAGTAGTTGCCGTAGGAGCACACAGCCAGTTCCATTTGATACTGGCCAGAATCTTCAGCACATTGGCCTGGGTGTTCTTGGCCCCATCCACAGAAGTCAGCGGCAGAGTATAAACCAGGATCCGCAGGGGAGTCCCCAGCAGACATTTCTTAATCAGATCCACGTTTTCCGGAGTCAGTCCGGATTCTGGAATATCAGACACATCCCGGATTACATAATTCTTGATTTCATCTGCACTTTCATTGTGCAGGATCATGGCTACAATGCCACGGGCAGACCGTTTGATGGCTGTAGTAGCCTTAGTCCGGAAATTGATAATGACCTGCGGCAGGCCAAATACTTCGGCTTCATTCGCCATTGTCATTCCTCCTTTAGTCTTGTTCAGTCAGATCAGCCCCGTTCAACCGAAGCTCCAGGGACTGCATCAGTTCACCACGGATATATCCAACCTCTTCGTCAGTCCAGGCATCCGTAAACTGCAGATCAAAGATGTAATGCAGCACATCATCCACCATGGTCCTTTCTGCGGACAGGATGGTAATGTACCGGTCTCCCACCTGAAGCACGGGCCGGAATAGAGTATCCAGATCATCCCCCACATCAAATACTGCTGACCGGTCCACCCGGCCTTTGGCATCTTTGGGATGGATGTACGTCACATCCACCTGGATAGTTCTGTCCGTGTAGGTTTTATCCAGCGTCTGGTGGATACTGGTGGTGAATTCCACATAAAAATAAGGTACATTTTCCGACTTTTCCACATTGTCGAAGTGCACCTTACAGTTGGGATATTTGGTTTTCAGTTTAGCCGTTATGGCGGCCTTGATGGATCTCAGGGCAATCAAAGGCATCAGCCTCCCAGCAATTTCTTGTAAATGGCAGCGCAGTCAGCCTCAAAAGCTTTCCCAGATTGGAGCATGCCCCGGTGGAGCATTTTCCGGCCCTTTACAAAGCCTCCGTTCCGGGTCCGGTGACCATATTCCACATGAGCTGCATAGTCCACATTGTTATAAATCTGGCACTGCCCACCGGAAGCTGTTGTATGGCTCCATCGACCACGGAGCAGGCCGGTATCCACCGGTGTGTTGTTCTGCACCCGGCCCTTGATGACTTCTGCCTCCTGATCCAGGAAGCGGTCAACCACATCCGGGCCTTGTTCTGTAATGGTCTCCAGTTTGCCACTGAATTTGTCGAAGCTGGAAAAGTGGATTCCCATTCAGGTTTCCTCCTTCCGTCTTACGCTGACTTCCACATGGTCCGGATAGGGAAAAGGCATGGCTGCGTTCAATTGGAACTGCTGTCCTTCATGGGTGATGGTCAGGATGTCGTTGGGCAGAATCTTGATATCCGGATCCACACAAAGCCGAAGATCATTGCTCATGTGGAAAGCCCTGGCTTCCTGACCACTTTGCAGTTCATTGCCATACTGGCTCAGTTTGCAGGGAACATCTTTGTACACATCCTGGAGCTCATAGATATCAGCGCCGTCTTTATCCACTGCATTCACCTGCCGGGTTACTGTGACCCGGTCCTTGTACATATACCGTGCCAGCAGTTTCCGGCACCGGGCCCAGGGTGGGATCATTGTGGCCACCTCAGTTTCCGGTACAGGTTCAGCCGGGGACGCAGGGCCGCCAGATCACTTTCCAGGGTGCTGCCGTTTTGGGAAGCATCGGACACCGCGAACTGATATTCCGTGTCGTCTTGCTTGATGGATTTCAACGCAGAACGGCCGCCATTTTCCAAATCCTCCATCCATCGGCCGATGATTTCAGCCCCAGTCATACACAAAGCCTGAGGAAAATCATCCCGGTTGCAGTAGTCCAGGACTTCCGCCACGAAATATTTGGCATACAGCAGCAGCCGAGCGGCGTCCGCTCCTTCCGCAGGTTTTCCTCGGATGGTAGCCACATTGCTCTGGATTTCCGCTTCCGCAGCAGCCGGTTCCAGGAATGTAGTCATAAATATCACCTCATTTCAGACATGAAAAAAGCACCAGGCATTTCTGCTAGGTGCTTTCTGTTTAAATAGCTAATGTTTTAGAGGAAGAAAATGAATTGTTTTACCTTTGAAAAGCTTCTTTGCCATGTTTGGCAAAATAATAGTTCGGAATCCATAGTTTACAATATATTCATAAGGGTTTCCATCAATTTCAGCACATTTATAATCGCCAATCTCATAATCACGATCAAGGACAAGAACACGAGCAGTTTTAACAGGAAAATCATCAACGACTTTATAGGTTTGCATTTCCATAATAGTCACCTCATTCCCTGACGTTTCTTTAATAGTTCTTCATATATTTTCAAATTTTTTAACGTTTTCTTTGTTTCTTCTACTGGTATTTTATACTTTTTGGCTACTTTCAGCAAGTATTTTTGAGCATCAATTTCCCTTTTCAAAAGAACATCAGCATTCTCACTTAAAGATCCAAACATATTCGCACGGTCTTGCTTTGCGTGATACATTTCTTCTAAAACATCGGAAATTGTAGCGTCATCACTGATAAAGGCAATGTTTCCACCAGCCATATAACTCGCATTAGCACCCACTTTTTCCAGGTGCTTCATGGCTATTTCACCACGAATAATGATTCCTCCACTATTCAAAAATGACTTTGTCAATTTTTGATAAGTTGGTTTATCAATGATTTCATGGCCGTCATCTGCTGTTTTTCTGCGAGTCATTTCAGTATTATGTGGAATCTTCTCCCCTTCGTACACCTTCACTGTATCCCCGCCATTGTTTCCCGGTGTGATATCCACCAGGACCGCCTTGCCGGCATGAGGATTTTTCGGAAGCATCTGGGCCTTCACCACATACTTATCGTGCCATTGGCTATAGGTCATATCCGCCGGCACATAGTAGTTCCGCCCTTTTTCGTCCCTGGCAATCCGCTTGCCTTCCTGTTTGTGCCCGTCTTCCGGACCGTACAGGCTGCCAGCTATGGTAGACCGGCAGTTGGGGTGCAGGGGCGGCAAATTATCCCCAGGAGAGGCTTCTTCCACGCTCACGATACGTCCATCATGTTCCCGGCAAATCGGCGTTGTACGGTTGTCCAGGGTGGCAATGAACCGGTAGTAATCCATGCCGGCATCTTTGATGCTTTCCAGTGCAGCGCGGTTCTCTACATAGTTAAGCTCCGTCCGCACCAGCCTGGTGGCGTTTTTCGATGCCACGTTCATGCGCTGGGAGATTCGCTTGGAAACAGCCTCGACAGACTCTCCTCTGTGGACAGCAGTAACCATCTCCTGCTTCAGGGTCTGCCCCAGCAGTTTCTGATTCTTCCAGATCCGCTCCGAGTAATTCTTCCCGCTCCAGCGATCCCGCAGCACGTCTTCCAAGCTTTTGCTGGAAACCACCACACGGGGGGATTTCAGCCCTACCGTCCGTCCAATTTCGTACATGGACTGATAATAGTTGTCCTTGTAGGCATCAGAGAGGAACTTCTTCATGGAAGTACTGGTTTTCCGGCCCAAGCTGTCCAGTTCCATCACCGTATCTGAATACAGCTTGTCCAGCCGGCTGATCCGGCTGCGCATGGCCAGGGTGTTGAGTTCCTTCAGGAGCCCCGTATTCCCGGCATTGATCTGTTTTACATACTCCTGGATAGTGTAGCGCCATTCCCGGAATTCCTGCCCCTGAAGAAGCTTCCTGGCTTCCACCTGGCTCAGGTGATTGTCAGCAGCGAACCGTCCGTAAAGGGCCTGGATATCTTTCTGGATTTCAGCCAGCGACCTGGCATAGTACCGGGCCAGTTCCTTTTCAATGGTCTCCTGGGACTTCTTGTGCCAGGCCCGTTCCCTTGCATCGGCCCGCCTGGCCCAGTACTTTTCGCTGTTCATCCAGAATCACTCCCATCAGCCCAGTTTGTGTTTGATGGCTACCAGACGCACCTGCTTGGGTTCGTATACCAGGTTCCAGTTGGTCCCGTTTGCCAGTTCTTCCCGGGTAGGAGATTCCACGGCAGCGCGGGCCTTGTTGGTCCAGGCAACGCCCCGAGGATGCATGATGAAGGCATGGCGGTTGTACAGGATATTGACGCCGGCACCCAGGTTGGGGTCCCGGTCTACTTCCGTCTGCACAAAGTCCACAGGGGTTCCTTCTCCGAAAGCAATAGCACCCTGGCCAAAGAGATAAGTGGTATAGACCCCGTCAGCTACAGGGCATCCGTCATCCACAATCACTCGACGGTCCTGGTAGGTATCAAATTCCACAGAGTTGGAATCCCGTTCCGTTACAATCAGGTTCTGCTTCTTCAGATAAGCTGAAAAATGTACTCGATTATATCGATCTCCACTATGCCGAGCCTCTCACAATTTCTGAACTCGCAGAGCTTTGCTATTTCAGTGAATATCATTTTATGCGTTTTTTCAAAAAGCATATGAACATGACCTGCATCCAATATATTAATAATGTCCG
>ENA-ORPK01001835-ORPK01001835.1-human-gut-metagenome-genome-assembly--contig:-NODE-1835-length-15815-cov-13.271574_pt1 | contig 15815 bp, 12 predicted proteins | sample MGYA00242139_ERZ509068 | MGnify/ENA primary metagenome ERZ509068 (study PRJEB26280, sample SAMEA2338687) | human gut metagenome | biome: human gut; feature: human-associated habitat; material: faeces... | reverse complement strand
GGCTGTGCTGTCCACTTTCTCTGCATTGGCAAGATTTGCCAGGGAGTCGGCCTGTGCCTTAGCCAGCGCTGCTGCGTCAACCTTGTTGGCGTCTGCAGCATTGTCCTTTGCAGCCTCCTTGCCATCTACGGCAGGAGAAGTGCCGCTCTTCTTGATGCTAGCCTCGCTTGGTGGCAGACAGTTCTGGTCGTTGCAGGCGCCATACTCCAGATAGGCATCAATATGATAATTAGGTTGGGTAAACTTCACCTTCTGCACAAAGGTAACGCTTCCCTCAAAATAACGGAGTTTCATCTCGAAGAGAGGGTCGAACTTTGCAATTTCTCTGCCGCGTGGCTGAAGTTTTCCTACGAGCTCAGCTCCTTCAAGCTTGTTTACGTTGAATGAAGCGGAAATAGGTCCGTCGCCTCCCAATCCGGTAGAATAGACGTGCCATCCTGGTTGGATTTTTCCGCTAAACACGATTTCGGCCACAGCACTTCCGTCTGTTTTCAGCGAGCTGGTGAACTTCACAGGGTTCATCATCTGCGCCTGGGCCAACATTACTACAAGGAGTAATTGAAAGATTAAAAATACTTTTTTCATTTCTATTTTTTAATTTTATGTTGCAAAGTTACTAAAAACTACTCATATTACGTATTCAAAGGGCTTTAAGGGTACTCGGTTTTAATATTTTTAAGAAAAAATGCTAATTTTCTTTGTTTTACTTGGCTCTTTCGTACTTTTAATGTAATTTTGCGGACGGAATAAAGCAATCCTAAAATTTGGAAACAGAATAAAATGGCAAAGAAGAAACTATACTTGTTCAGCCTCTTTGTGGCCACGATGAGTGTGCTGCTCTCTACGGTGGTGATGCATCATCACCACATGGGGCGTATCTGTATGGTTGTAGAACGTTGTCAGCAGGATGGTAATTTCAACGATGAGCATACTGAGCATCATGAGAAAGAAGCCGATAGTTGCCGCGTGCATCAGCTGCACCATTTCGTAACCAACGGCAAGATTATGAAGAGCATTCAGAAACAGCTTTTCGATGGCAACCATCTGCTTTCCATGCTTTCTTCTGAGTATTTGTTTATCCCGACCTCGTCGCTCATTAGCGTGCGTTGGCAGCAGTTTGCAGCCAGCCTTCCTTGCGTAGATGAAGCGCCTTTCAGTAGGCGAGGACCTCCTTCTTTTTGTTGATTTTCTATAGTTAGAGCAACCAGGATGCAGCTTTTGCAACCGGGTTGCAGGGAAAGGTGCGTACTTTTGCACCCAAGTTTTAATGAAATATCAATTTAAAAGAAGAAAAAATGAAAAGAATATTGGTGGTTGCCGTTGCGGCAATCTTGGCCTGGTGTGGTTTCACCTTTTTCTCAAACCACGCCGGAGCAGAGGCTCATGCTGCCGGACACGGACATGAGCATGAACATGAAGAGGTGGATTTCGACAACATTCCGCTCTCTCAGAAACAGGTAGATGCTGTAGATTTGAAGATGGGCGAGGCGGTTGACCGTGTGATGGATGCTACGATTGCAGCCAATGGTCAGCTCGTTTTGCGCGCCCAGAACAAGGGCGATGTGGCTTCGCTCATGGGGGGCGTAGTGAAGGCTATCTATGTAAAGGAAGGACAGAATGTGAAGCGCGGACAGGTTGTGGCTCTGGTTGAAAATACCGATGTGGTCAGTCTGCAACGCGAATATTATTCTGCCAGCAAGGAGTGCGAACTGGCACTTGCCGACCTGGAACGGCAGAAACTGCTGAACAGGACAGGAGCTGGCGTCAAGAAGAATGCGCAACAGGCTGCCAAGGAGTATCATGTGGCCCACGCCAACCTCATCGGCATCGGCAAGCAGCTCGCCCAGATGGGCATTTCTGCCGCCGCCGTTGCCAGGGGTAAGTTTACCACAGCCTTCCCTTTGCGTGCTCCGATTGCGGGTACGGTTTCGCAGATTACAGCCAGTCTGGGCAGCTTTGCCGATATGCAGACGCCGCTCATGAAGATTCAGAACAACCAAGCTGTAGAGTGCGATCTGAACATTTTTGAGAAAGATCTGCAGAAGGTAAAGCCGGGCGATAAGGTTTATCTCTCGCTTACCAATCAGCCGGGCGTAAAACTCGCAGGTCATGTTTACGGCTTAAACCAATACTTTAACGATAATTCGAAATCTGTTGCTATTCATGTAAAAATTGATGCGCAGTCTTTTAAAACAAGTGGCGTTCACGGCTCAGCCCGACTCTTCGACGGAATGTATGTAAGCGGCAAGATAGCTACGGGCAGCCAGTCGTGCATCGCCCTTCCTTCCAAGGCCATCGTCACTACCGACGGCAAGCAGTTTGTCTTTGCTCTGAATGGCAAACCAAAGAAGGGCGAGTACAGTTTCTCCCGCCATGAGGTCATTACGGGCGTTTCGGACGGTACTTATACCGAGGTGAAACTCTGCAAGCACCTGAAGCAGGAAGGAAAGAAGATTGTGACAGAAAACGCGTATTATCTGGCTTCGCTCACGGGCGAGCATGCAGATGAGCATTAATATAAGGTAAGCTTTTTCATCAATAAAGAGCTTTTAAAAGAAAGACAGATTATGTTTCAGAAACTGATTACTTACTCCATCCGCCACAAGCTGGTGGTGGGAGTTTTCACGATAGCCCTTATCATCTGGGGCATCGTTTCGCTCATCCATCTTCCTTTCGATTCTACGCCAGATATTACCGACAATCAGGTTCAGGTCATCACTCAGGCGCCTTCGCTTGGAGCGCAGGAGGTGGAGCAATATGTTACCACTCCGGTGGAAATGGCGCTTGCCAACATCCCCGAACTCAAGGAGCGAAGAAGCATCTCGCGAAGCGGACTCTCGGTCATCACCCTCGTCTTTGATGATGATGTAGATATCTACTGGGCACGTTCGCAGGTGAGCCAGATGCTGACCCAGGTGGAGAAAGATTTGCCCAAGAATACGGAAACCGAGATGGGACCGATTGCTACCGGACTGGGCGAGATTTACCATTATACCGTGCGCGCCGAGAAGGGTTACGAGCACAAATATTCGCTAACCCAGCTGCGAACCATCCAGGACTGGATTGTGAGAAAGCAGCTCTCGGGAACCCCGGGTGTAGCGGAAGTGAGCGGCTGGGGAGGCTACGTGAAGCAATACGAAGTGGCCATCAATACGGATAAGCTCAACGCCAGCAATCTTACCGTGAACGAGGTGTTTGATGCGCTCGAAAAGAATAACGCCAACACGGGCGGAAGTTACATAGAGGAAAACTCCAACCAGTATTTCATCCGCGGCATAGGCGTGGTGAAGAGTCTGGAAGATGTGGCGAACATCGCCGTCAAGACCGTGAACGGCACTCCTGTTAAGATAGGTGATGTGGCGAAGGTTCAGCTGGGTCACGCCACCCGTTTCGGAGCCGTTACCCGAAATGGCGAGGGCGAAGTGGTAGCCGGAATTGCCATCATGCTGAAAGGCGAAAACTTTCAGGAGGTTATCAGGAATGTGAAGTTGCGAATAGAGCAGATTCAGAAATCTCTGCCCGAGGGCGTGGTCATCGAACCGTTTATCGACCGAACCAACCTGGTTGACCGTGTAGAGGGAACCATCGCCCGAAACCTGATTGAGGGCGGACTCATCGTCATCTTCGTGCTGGTTATTTTCCTGGGCAACTGGCGGGCCGGACTGGTTGTGGCGAGTGTCATTCCGCTCAGCATGCTCTTTGCTTTCGGCATGATGAAGACCTTCGGAATCGACGGCAATCTGATGTCGCTCGGAGCCATCGATTTCGGTATGATAGTCGATTCTGCCGTCATTATCGTAGAGGCTGTTGTGGCCCATCTGGGCGTGAAGAGTATAGAGCGGAGAGCGAGAATTTCTTCCGATACTCCCATCCGTTTCTCTCAGGCAGAGATGGATGAGGAGGTTCATGATTCCGCTTCGCGCATCCGCAAGAGTGCGGCATTTGGCGAAATCATCATTATGATAGTTTACATTCCGCTGATGACGCTTGTGGGCATCGAGGGCAAGATGTTCCGTCCGATGGCGCTTACCGTTTTCTTCGCCATCCTGGGTGCCTTCATCCTCTCGCTCACCTATGTTCCGATGGCAAGTGCGCTCTTCCTGAGCAAGAAGGGACATGTGCATAAAACTTTCAGCGATAGAATGATAGGGAAGTTGCAGGGCTGGTACCGACCGGTTCTGGAATGGGTCTTGGCGCGATATAAGGATGTGATTACCGGCGCCGTTTCGCTCTTCTGCATGAGTGCCGTAGCCTTCCATTTTCTGGGTGGAGAATTCATTCCGAGCCTGGAAGAGGGCGATTTTGCGGTAGAAATGACCATGTCGCAAGGCACGTCGCTCTCGCAGATGGTAGAGAGCTGCTCCAAGGCGGAGAAACTTCTGAAGGCTGAATATCCTGAAATCAAGCAGGTGGTGAGCCGCATAGGTAGCGCCGAGATTCCTACCGATCCGATGCCGGTAGAAAGAGCCGACATCATGGTGGCGCTCAAGCCGAAAGCCGAATGGACTTCGGCAGAAACTACCGCCGAGCTGATGGAGAAGATGGAAGAAACCCTGAAGACGATTCCGGGCTTGGAGGCTGAGATTTCGCAGCCTATCCAGATGCGTAACAACGAGTTGCTTACGGGCATCAAGCAGGATGTGGCGATTAAGATTTTTGGTGACAATCTAGATGTGCTTATCCAGCAGGCTGATAAGGTTTCTCGTATGATAAAGAATGTGCCGGGCGTGAGTGGAATCTTCGTTGAAGAGGTTTCCGGATTGCCTCAGATTCAGGTAAAATACAACCATGAACGCATGGCGGCTTATGGGGTAACTGTTGACGAAATCAACCGCATTCTTGAAACCACCTTTGCGGGCGCTACGGCTGGAGCAGTTTACGAAGGCGATAAAAAAAATGACATCGTTCTGCGTCTTGATCCTAAGGAACGCAACTTCCAGTCGCTTCAGTCGCTCTGTATTCCGCTGGCTGGTGGCGAGAGCATTCCGCTTTCCCAGTTGGCTGATGTGGTTTACGAACCGGCTCCGGCTCAGGTTTCTCATGAGAATGGCGCCCGTCGCATTTACGTAGGTTTCAACGTGAAGGGTAGGGACGTGCAGAGTACCGTGAAGGATATTCAGTCCATTCTTGATGAGAAACTGAAGCTGCCTGAGGGCTACTATTATAATTATGGTGGCGAGTTTGAGAATCTTCAGAGTGCCGCCCAGCGCCTGCTCATCGTGGTTCCGGTAGCGCTCATCATCATTCTGCTGCTGCTCTATGCCACGGTCAGGAATCTGCGCGAATCACTCTTCGTGTTCTCCGCCATTCCGCTTGCCGCGATAGGTGGCGTCTGGGCTCTCTGGTTGCGCGGAATGCCTTTCAGTATTTCGGCGGGCGTAGGTTTCATCGCCCTCTTTGGTGTGGCGGTTCTCAACGGCATCGTGCTGATAGGTCAGATGAACCAGATGCAGAAGCAGACGGCTGCGGTTTCTGCGGAAGATGACGTAAATAGGTCGGCTGTTATTCAGAAAAGAATTATTGACAGTTGCATGATACGTCTCCGTCCGGTTCTGATGACGGCTCTGGTAGCTTCTATGGGTTTCCTCCCGATGGCTTTATCTCATGGCGACGGAGCAGAAGTCCAGCGTCCTCTTGCCACGGTTGTAATTGGCGGTCTCATTACCAGCACGCTTCTCACGCTCCTGGTTCTGCCAGCCATCTACAAGATGTTTACGAAAAAGTAAGATTTCAAGATATGAAAATAATGAACAGAATAAAAATAACAGAAAATAGGGTGGTGGCTTGCTTTGCCGCCATCCTTCTCCTGCTGCCAGTCACAGCTGGAGCCCAGCATTTTGATGCTCATATTGCGGGCAGGAAAGTTACCCTGCAGGAATGTTTCGATTTGGCTGCCCGACAGAACCTTCAGATGCAGGCTGGAAAGAAGTCGGTAGAGCGTGCGCTGGTGATGCAAGGCACGGCTTGGGAGCTGGATAAAACCGAGGTTTCCTTCTCGCAAAACCCAGCCACGGGAGGTGAATCAGACAACGGCTTTACCTTTACGCAAAGCCTCGATTTTCCTACCGTCTACGCCTCGCGCCGCAACCAGCTCAAGGCTGAAACTCAGGCAGAAAAGAGCCGCTTGAATGTGGTCAACCAGCAACTGAAGGCTGAAATCGCCAACACCTATTATCAGATGCTTTATCAGTCTCACAGACTCCGGATATTGCAGCGAATCGACTCTGTATTAGAACGTTACAGCAAAATAGCAGAAATGCGTTACAAGGCTGGAGAGAGCCGCCAGCTGGAATATCTCTCAGCCGACCGCAAATGCAACGAAAACCGCTTGGAAATGGCTGATGTGAAGAGCGAAATCGAGCGTCTGCAAATCGACCTCATGTCGCAGCTCAACACGCAGGAGCCCGTAAAACCGGCAGAAGAGAATCTCTCGGCCATTGCAGCCCAGAATCTCAATACCTATAATTATCAGCAGTCTGCCGACGGCATTTACCGGCAGGATAAACTCATCGCTCTCGATAAGGAAATCAAGGCAGTCAAGACAGGTTTTGCTCCGAGTTTATCCTTATCTTTGCGCACCCAATGTGTCATTTCCAGTTGGAATCCATACAACATAGACCGTTCGAGATTTGCCGAGGGCAATTTCTTCGGTTTTGAGATTGGCGTAGGCATTCCTTTATTTTATGGTTCTACGAAGGCGAAGGTCAAGGCAGCCCAGAAAGACCGCGAATTGGCTGAAATCGAAATGCGCCAGGAGCAGACAGAAAAAGAGCGCGAATACCGTCTCTGTACGAAGCGCCTGCAGGCAGCATCCAACCGTCTGAAATATTACGAGCAGAACAACCAGGCTCATTCTGCGCAGATTTCGAAGTTGAGTGCGATAGAATATGAAAATGGCGAAATTTCGTATGTAGAATACGTGAATGCCATCGAGGAAACCATCGATGTTCTGATGAAGCATGCTGATGCGATTAATGAATACAACCAGGCAGTCATCGCCATCCAGCGGCTTACGGGCATGATGTAAGATTCTGTTCTGAGATATTTCTTTTTGATTGAAATGAGAATTAATCTCAGAACAGGCAGAAAGGAAGTAAAAGAATGAAATGATCAGAAAGGGGTGAACAGGTTCCATTTTTCAGGTTCCAAATTTCACCTCTTTCTTTATCTCATAACGCCTATTTACCATAATACCTGTTAGAATTAAAAAGGGGAAAGTAAAAAAAGGGGGAATTTTTCCGTTGTCAGCCACTCATGATTTCATTCCGATTTTTTTCATTTTCTTCATTTCAAAATTCTCCCTTTACATGATATTCAGGTTCCTTCAGTTTTCCTGCGCTAAATAACACATTTTTGATAAACCACCAAGAAAAATGCTCAAAAAACTTTGCTTATTCCAAATAATAATCTTAACTTTGCGGCATAATTCTAAGGTAAAACCGAGATTGTCGGGCACTCAGAATCATCAAAGGTTTTATCTGCAACATAAAATGATTTCGATTATGGCAAGAAAAGTAAAGCAGATGCTGAAACTTAACGAGGTATTGCTGGATTATTTACTGAGAGAGCTACCTTCTGATGCTGTTCTTTTCTACCTTGAAGAGACTGATGAGGATAGAGAAAATTGATGAGGATATCAGAGTCAGGTTGCGAAAGACTTTGGCAAAATTTCCTCATATAGAGGAGATTCGTGTTAAAGAAGGTTTGCTGGGGCGGCTTCTTCAGCATAGGTTTAGCGGGGTTTATTCACTGGTTCTTAATATCTGCCGTTTGATTTGGGACTCTACCCTTCCCTGCAAGGATAAGGATGGCAGACTGGAGTTTTTGGATTTCACGGAGGATGAATTCCGGATGAACTGCATCTTTGAGCGATTACTCATGAATTTCTGCAAGTTAAATTGTCGGGATGAGTATCCTGAGGTGCATCGGGAATATATTGATTTCCAGCTTTCACCTTTCGGGATGATGTTTAAGGAGGCTGGCGAGGCTCTACCGATGATGGAAACCGACGTGACGCTTTTCAATCCGAATACGCAGGAGAAGCTTATTCTTGATGCCAAGTTTTACCGCGAGGCGCTGGTTTCGAAGTTTGGCGGCAGGGATGAATGGTGAAGATTGGCGATGAAGGACAAGCGATGAAGGACAAGCGATGGAATCGCTTGGAACGGGGGTGAGAGGGGGGCTGCTCCCTTCTTTGCAGGAGGGCTGGCTTGCAGGAGAAACGGGGGCGGGAGCTTTAATTATTTACTTTTTTAGTTATTTTATTATGGATAGAGATGAAGCTATAGTTAGAGGATTGAGGGTGCATGAAACCCAGCACTCCATGAAACGAAGAAGCCCATGGCATGATTACCATGGAAGGGGTACTTATATGCTGACGCTTGTGGTGGAGGGACGCATGCCTCTGCTTGGGAAATTGTGGGGACGGGTGGATGCCCGTCCTGGGGATGGTGATGCGCCGAAAGTGATGCTTTCGGAACTGGGGATTGCCATCGCGAAGGAGGAGATTCCGAAGATTCATAAATATTACCCCCAGGTGGAGGTTTGGAGGGTTTGCATCATGCCTGATCATATTCACCTGATTGTGAGGGTGAAGGAGGACTTGAGAGGGGGACAAGCGATGGAATCGCTTGGAACGGAGGCTCGAGGGGGACAGGCTTCGGCTCTGGCTGGAGGGGCTAACTTGGCTCTGTCTGGAGGGGCTAACTTGGCTCTGGCGGGAAAGAATGAAGCGGGCTCGATTGGGATGACGGCGAAAAGAGAGAAAGAGATGGGCTCGCTGGGAATGGTGATAAAGGGGTTTAAGATGGGATGCAACAAGGCTTACTGGAGGATTTATGGGATGAATACGGCTCCAAGGAAGGGGCTCTTTGAATTGGGGTATAATGACAAGGTTCTGCTACATGAGAGACAACTGGAGGGATGGAAGAAATACTTGGATGATAACCCGAGAAGACTGATGGTGAAGAGGATGAACCCGGGGCTTTTTACCGTGATGCAGAATAAAGAGGTGGTGGGTCGCAGATGCCAGATGGTGGGCAACTGTTTCTTGCTCGATATTCCGGATAAGGTGGCGGTCGTTGTACATCGCCGGTATTCTGAGGGGGATTTGAGGCGCTTGCGCGAGGAATGGCTGGCTTGCGGAGAACGTGGTGGCGTGCTGGTGAGTGCTGCTATCTCGACTAAGGAGAAGGAGGTTTTGCGCGAGGCTATGAACCGGGGGTATCGTATCGTGCTCTTGAGGGAGAACGGTTTCCCGAGGTTGTATAAGCCTTGCGGGGAGAGCTTTTATGCCTGCTCTGAGGGGCTGTTGCTTCAGATTAGCCCTTGGAATTACCATATGGAGAAGAAGACTATTACCAGGGAGCAATGCCTGGAACTGAATGAGATGGCGGAAAGGATTGCGGAAGGGAGATAGGGAAAATGAAGGCGCTTGGAGAGGAGGCTGGGTGGAGGGAGAAGGGATAAGGGACAAGCGATGGAATCGCTTGGAACGGAGGCGAGAGGGGGAACTGCTTGGAACGGGAGGCGAGAGGGAAACGGATATTCTGTTTACTACAATAAAAAGCTTGGTTGAATACGAAAAAATATTGCATCAAATTGCTATTTATACATTAAATTCTGTGAAATTTAAAAATATTCTAGAGTTTTTGTGCTGAATTCATTTTTTTATTTGTATTTTTGCATCAAAACTAAAAGATAATTAATATTAATATATGAAAGCAGATCAGAAAGAAAAATGCCTTCAGGCATATTATCATACTGATATCGAGCCTACACTAGACCGACTGAATCAGATAAAGGACATAGTCTCTAATTTTGAAAAGGATGGAGCAAATCGCCTCACTTGTGCACTCGAAATGAAGCACAAGGACCTAGACGAAATAGAAAAGCTTTCAGAATTCATAGCTCAAGCCCGCGAAAAAATGGAAAAAGAACTGGAACGACTGAAAAAGTTTGAACCCACTTTCAACAATCAATTTGCTACGGACCACAATAACTACTATAATTCTGTAAGCGAAGTTCTAAGACATATCAGAAGCCACCTATCTCCTCTGAAAATTATCCTCAAGAAATTCTGCCCAAGAAAGCATCCTACGGTTCAAGAATGTGAGACCTACAAGATTTCACCCAAATCGGTAATCGATGCATCATTACTTGGAGATGAAGTCTATGAGGCAGATTTGTTTAAACTCGATAGTTTTCCGGCAGAAGTACAGGGGCTGTATAACGAGATGATAAAATTCTTCAAGGCAGAAAAGAAATGCATGGATATCTGCACAGAAATACTAGAAGAGGAACGGGATATACGCAAAGACCCCATTAAGAGCAAATGCATATTGGATAAATACAGACAGAATGCATACAAACGTATGGAAAATGCGATTATGCTCATCTCTGAAGATACGATAGAGTATCTCAAAGCAACAACTCCCGCTTACCAGGCGTACCAGCACTATGCTTCGGAGGAAGGATTTGCACAAGGAGAATTCCATAAGCAGAACTGCGCTTCTATGGATCATCTCTGCCTTATCGAAGCTGTGACAGAAACTGAGGATATTACCATCAAAGAGAAGGTGCTTTGGGGCAACAACCCGAAAACCATAAAGAAAATTAGATATGTAATAAGCCACTTCGACGAACTGCTACCAGCAGATTTCAAGCATAAGCTGATGGGAATGTATGAATATATTTTCAGCCAATGGGCTTTGCCTGATAATGTGAAGCAGGCAGTAGAATACTTCATCGAGCACTACAACGGAATCTACAAACCCGTAAAATATGCCGCAGTAAGCAAGCATAGTATGGAATACGACAAGAGTTCTGATATCGTAAAAAGTTTCTCATCCGGCATCAATGTGCTATTTGCAAATAGCAATAATGCAGAACTGATGGATTTTAGTGCTTAAAAAAGTAGATTTTATTGGGAGTCGAATGGCTCAAAACATACAAAAAGTGTATTAGCTCGCATAGCTGATACACTTTTTTTTGTGATTTATTGCCGTGACAATCTACTTTTTATGAATACTAGATTAACTTTTTGTGAAAAGTAGATTATCAGTAGCCTATCAATCTACGTTTTTGCTTTTAATAATCTACTTTGCTACCATTCAATCTACTTTTTAACTTAGCATAACATCAAGAATTCTAAAAACGTAAATATTTTTCATCCATCTACTATCTACTTTTTTCCTTGTCTATCTCTCATAAAATACCGACCTTTGCAGCACCAAACCACATCAGGCATGGGCAAGCGAAGACCGAAGCCTGTTTCGATTTTGGCTGATGCGGAATGGAGGTCCCCTCTCATCGAAACGGAGGGAATAACCGGAAAGACTACAATTATGTCTAATCATAATTTCTACCCCAACACAGAGTTGGGTATCGACCTCAAGTTGATAACACGCAAGCCTGGACGCCTGGGCATTGGCGAGTATCTGGACGGAGCCATCACGCACGACGGCGAAGACCACTTCACATTCGTGCAGAACGACTCCGAGAAGAAGAAGGAGAAGGTGGTGCAGAGAAATCCACACGTGTATGAAGGAACTTACATCAACGTGAACCGCAAGAACGACGGTACGCTCTACCCTACCTTCAACCGCAGACCTCAGTTCAAGAAGTTTTTCACCTTCGAGGAATTCTGCCGAGGTGCCGCCAACGAGCTGCTCTGCATTTGCAACAAGAGTGATAACAGATAACACGGAGTCTCACGTCTCAGTCTCAGTTAGGATAAATGTCACAATCCAACTTCGAACCCGCTTCTTAAGCATTTATAACTTATTGATTATTAATTAGTTATATATAACATATATAGAAAGCGAGACCACATGAAAAATAACTGAGACTCTGAGACTGAGACTGCGGCAATCAGAAAACAACATCAAGTTTTTAATTTAATTCTCTAAAAAGCAATGATTTACAACATTTTCAGCAATACCGCTCCGGCGATGCCCAAACCCTGCAAAGGCACAGAATTTGTGAAATTTGCCCTATCGCAGGCATCAAAAGACATGCGTGAAGTGCTCATTCCGATGGCAATTCCGGCTCTTGCCGCTCATCTCACGGATGTAAGATTCATGTATTCCGACAACAAATATTATGAAATGTGCGGCCAGATGGGGCATTTGATTGGTCCTTCGGGTATCGGAAAGGCACAATTGGGGCATTTGGTAGAGGCTATCATGCGCACTTTTCGCAAGCATGATGAGACTGAGTTCAAAAAACTCGTGGACTGGCAGCGACAGATGAAGACCAAGGGCGCCAACAAGGAAAAGCCCGAACGTCCGGACGTGAGTTTCTGGTTTCCACCAGCCGATGTCACCAATCCTGCCTTTATCCAGAATGCCATGGCGTGCGAAAAACTGGGCGAGCGCACGCAATACATCAATCTGCCCGAAGTAGAAATGGCGGATAGAATGTGTGGCGGCCATAAGCAGGTAAGCCAGATGGTAAGAAACATCTACGACCGTCAGCGTGCCGGAGCCCTGCGCGCCACGGCAGATGGCGTAACGGGCAATCCCGTGCTCAGGGTGAACCTCACCTTCACTTCTACCCCCGAGGCTGCCCGACAGTTCTACAAGAAAGACCTCACCAATGGTTTCTTCGGCCGCATCCCTTTCGCCTACAAGGCTCGTGGCGAGCGTAGTGGCAAGATTCCACGACAGGGAACGTATGATGCGGAATTCCTGAAGAAGATGGACAGCTATCTGCTACGCCTGGACAACTGCAAGGGCAGTTTTGTGGTGAAGAAGCTCAACAAGGTGGCCGACCAGCTGGCAGAAGAAATGGCAAGGCTTGCCGATCTTGCCGATGATGACATGCTTTGGGAGCTTTCCCACCGCAGCATCTTTTCGGCATGGAAGAAGGGAGCCGTGCTATGGATTCTGAACGACCAGACGTGGACACGCTCCATCGGCGAGTTCGTGATATGGTTCTGCTATTATGACTTGTGGTCGAAAGTGAAGGTATTTGGCGACATGTTCAAGTGTGGCGATGTGCAGGAGGAGGTGCAGAAAACCGGTCCCAAGAATATGCTTGACCATCTGGAAGTATCATTCAACGAGCTACAGCTGGAAGCTCTCCGCTTGAGCCTTGGCAAGAGCAAGGAGGGCACCAAGCATCAGCTTAACGTATGGAAGAACCGCAAATTCATCACCTATTCTGCTCAGACGGGGCTTTATACGAAGACAAGGGAATATCTGATGGGAATACCGGCAGGAAAGGATAAGGGATAAAGTAAAAAAATAGTTTTTATGCAGAAATATGAAATTCAGAAACTGCGCGATCTGCCGATAGAGAGGGTTGCGGAACAGATGGGGATAAAGGTGGAGCGGCACAAGGCACTCTGCCCCTTTCATGACGACCACCACGCCAGCCTCTCGTTCAACACGAGGAAGAACAGCTGCCGCTGCTATGTCTGCATGGGTAATTCCGTGGGCACCATCGACCTTGTGATGAAATACCTGGGGAAGGATTTCCTCTCGGCTTGCCGATGGCTCGCCGAGGAGCATCAGGTTTACCTGGAGGATGACAGGAAGAGAGAGGGTTCAGCCTCTTCCCCTTCCTCCGAAGCCTCTTCTGCCAATGGCTCCTCTTCGGGAAAATCCTCCTCCTTTGATGCGAGCAGGTATGCAAGATTTTTCGAGCATCCCTGGCTGAACGAGGCGGCAAGAAGGTTTCTTTTCGAGGAAAGGAAGATTGACTGGCGAGTGGTGAATTGGTGCAGATTGACATCCTGGACGGATAGGGATGGTGTGAACTGGCTGCAGATTCCATACTTCAGCACGGAGGGAAAGCTGATTGGGATTCAGAACAGAAACCTCGATTACAGGAAGACGCCCACCCAGGCAAAGGGGGTGGCTGCAGAAAAAACGCCCACAGATTTCACAGATGACACAGATTCTCCTTCACATCAGACGGAGGGTTCGCTTCAGACGGAGGGTTCACATCAGACGGAGGGTTCACATCAGACGGAGGGTTCGCATCAGACGGAGGGTTCGCTTCGGGCGGAGGGTTCGCTTCAGACGGAGGGTTCACTTCGGACGGAGAGTTCGCTTCGGACGGAGGGTTCGCTTCGGACGGAGGGCTCGCTTCGGACGGAGGGTTCGCTTCGGACAGAGGGTTCGCTTCAGACGGAGGGTTCACTTCGGACGGAGGGTTCGCATCAGACGGAGGGTTCACATCAGACGGAGGGTTCACTTCGGACGGAGAGTTCACATCAGACGGAGGGTTCGCATCAGACGGAGGGTTCGCATCAGACGGAGGGTTCACATCAGACGGAGGGTTCGCTTCAGACGGAGGGTTCGCATCAGACGGAGGGTTCGCATCAGACGGAGGGTTCGCTTCGGACGGAACCGATGGCTCCCCGATTCCGCTTTCCCTATGGTGCCCGATGCAGCATCTATAATCTTCCCGTGGTGAAGATGCTGAAGCCGGGCGAGAGGCTGTTTATTACGGAGGGATGCAGCGACTGCTGGGCGATGCTTTCTGCCGGACATAAGGCGATAGCCATTCCGTCGGCCACGCTTCTCAAACCCGAGGATAAGCAGCTGCTGGCTGATATCGAGCGGCAATATCAGGTGGAATTCCACATGTTTCCTGATCAGGATGCGCCCGGCGAAAGCCTCTTCCTGCAACTCAGGGAGATTCTCCCCCATCTGGTACACCACCAGTTGCCCCCAGGATGCAAGGATTTCAGCGAGTATTATCTGGAAAGCTTCTGCCCTTACTAGGGCGTGTAGATAAAAACCGAGTTTAGTATTTTTTATGCAAATGGATTTTTTAATGTAAATTGAATTATGATGATAGATGATTTCAAGATTCGTATGTACACCAAGAAGGAACTTGCTCTGATGTACTTTCCCGAGAGTTATCCACGCACAGCCGTCAACCATCTGATGGCATGGATCCATCTCTGCACCCCGCTATGGAATGAACTCCTGGCGATGGGGTACCGCAAGACCTGCAAGGCTTTCTCGCCCAAGCAGGTGAAGGCCATCGTGGAATACCTGGGGGAACCGGGATAAGGGTTAGTGATTAGTGATTAATTATTAGTGATTAAATGTGCCGCTATCGCACGGCATCACATGCCATCGCCCAACTGACTGTGGGGGATTTCGTATCTTTGCATCGTGATTCAGAAAGCGCAGGAAAATCACTTTCCTAGTTGGAGAAAAATATTTCTCCAGTTGGAAAAATGAAAAAAGGCATCTGGGAGATATTCCGGATAAGATTATCCCGAATGCATCAAGTTATCAACCTCGACTCCAAGCCCTGATACGAGTCCTTCTCTTTCTTCTTTTAAAAAAGAAGACGGAAAGTTAATAGGGGGCAAGAGAAGCGTATGAACCCAAATATGAAGGCATTCATCAAGTATCTCATCGTGGCTATCTGCTCTGCCATCGTCACCTTCCTCACAAGCTCGTGTACCGCGGGGCTCGTGATCGGGAAGAACCAGAGGCAGCAGCAGGAGAACAATATCACCACGCGAGCCGACTCTTCGCACTTCGTGCCAACCATCACCATCAGGTGAAGATGGTTTGCAAAAACGCCGGAACGCCTAGGGGGGACCAGCGATGGAATCGCTGGGAACGGAGGCTGGAAGGGGGCTACGAGGCTTGCGCTCCTTTTCTGGCTCGGCAAGAACGGAGGCTAGAAGAGGGCTGGAAGGGGGCTACGAGGCTTGCGCTCCTTTTCTGACTCGGCAAGAACGGAGGCTGGAAGAGGGCTGGAAGGGGGCTAGATGGGCACACCCTGAAAGGGGGAGGCCGTCCGAAAACTTAATTAGGGAAGCAAACAACTGAATTGAGCAT
>ENA-ORPK01001831-ORPK01001831.1-human-gut-metagenome-genome-assembly--contig:-NODE-1831-length-15829-cov-2.774249_pt1 | contig 15829 bp, 21 predicted proteins | sample MGYA00242139_ERZ509068 | MGnify/ENA primary metagenome ERZ509068 (study PRJEB26280, sample SAMEA2338687) | human gut metagenome | biome: human gut; feature: human-associated habitat; material: faeces... | reverse complement strand
GCACTAAGCAGACTATGACCTCATATGTACAGCTTACCAATGCTGCGCTTGAAGCAGGATTTAAGGTGATCGGTGTTGACGGATATGAACGGACGGGAAAAACCAAAATAAGCATAGACGGTATTGACGTATACAACGGCGGTATCGTTGTCCGTGACAGGCAGAACAACATTAAAATATATATGGACGGTCAGACGGGAAACATCATATTCAGCGGCGATTTATACGGTGCAAGCGGCACATTTGCAGGTGCTTTGGAAGCTGCGACAGGTACGTTCAAGGGCAGGCTTGAAGCCGCAACAGGTTCATTCAGCGGTTCGATAACAGCTGCGGAAGGCTATATCGGCTCATGGCAGATACTTAACGGCGGCATTATCAATACTAACAACGCTCTTGCCCTTACTGCCAACGGTGAGATCGTTGCCGCAAGCGGCGATTTCCAGGTCAGTTCCGAGGGCAAGCTTACAGCCAAAGGTGCTAATATCACAGGTGCATTTTCAGCTTCCACAGAAAACAGTTCCGTTGAATTTTCGGAAGATAATATGGAGATATATTTTGCAAGCAAGGACAGTGCAGGAAACATTGCAACTTGCTGCAAAATATCACCTACCGAATTTTACTTCTATTCTTACAGCAATGGCGAAATAAGCTCGGGTATTGCTTATAACAACGGACAGCTTGAAATCACAGGCAGGATAACCGCATCTTCGGGTGAGATAGGCGGTTGGGAGATCGGCACGGATTACATAAAAGCCAAGAATGGAAGTATGGTTCTTCACGCTGACGGCACAATTGAGGGTATTGACGGTGAAGATGACACAGGAAAAAAGGTTTCCGGTACACTTGTTTCCAAGACAGGTGATGAAAAGACCGAAATCAAAGGCGGTCGTATAAATATGTACAAATACGACAGCGAAACGAAAGAATGGTTTCAGGAAGGCAATGTATATACCAATTCCAATTTTGGCGGCGGTATATGCATTGAAGCCAAGGACACAAGACCTGTTGTATTTGCTGTCGGCGGTGTTGCTGTAATGAAGCTTGAGCCTGCCGACTACACTGATAACGATTCGGGAGAAGCAAGGCTGAATTTCCGCAACAAGACATATATATACAAGGACAAAATAAAAACAGGACACGTTGAAGAAACCAATCCTGAATGGTTCAGCAGCATTGCTGTGACAGATATTTCAATGAAATTTACGTCGGGCAACAGAACTGTCAAGAACGGTGAAGAAACAACGGCTAAGACATATGAATTTACTTTGGCAAGAGATACAAGCGGTAAAATAACATCTATAACAGATGAAAGCGGTCACGTTACTGCTATAACAAGGAGCTGATGATATTATGCACTCACAGGACATTGCTTACGGCTATGCTATTGGCTATAATGACGGACTTGGTTCGGGGGGAGGTGATGAAGCTGACTACACAGCATGGCAAAATCTAACTGAACCTGAAAAGCATCAATCAATAATGATCGTACGGGTATTTAATGAAGATAATCGTACCGCTACTGCACTTGTGCAAAGGGTTTACAGCGGTGTTGATGGCAGTAAAACTTTTTTTAACTGGACAATAAATTGGGGCGACGGAACAATTGAAAATATTGATGCAACGTCAAAAAACTCATTTAACCATACATACAGCACACTTGGAGATTATATTGTAACCGCCTCTTGTAATGACAACATACCGGAAGGATATGTTACATCAGCAATTATAGCTAATCATTCAAATATTTTCAGTCCATATATGGTGTCCGCTAAATGGGGAGCGTTTGGGGCAATGAATTTAAGTAACCTTGTTTATTTAAAATACATAAAAATCGATTTGTCAACTGTATATTCTTTGGATTTTCAAAACGACATTTCATTAAAACAGGTCATTGCTAAAGTAAATCTAAGAGAAAGTTGTTTTTCCGGATGTGCAAATCTAAAGTTTGATATGATTAAATTTAATGCTGTTTCCGAAGTCCCCGATTATTCATTTGACGGTTGTATTTATCTTACGGATGTTAATTTCCCCAATTGTACAAAAATAGGAAATCATGCGTTTAGGAATTGTATTAATTTACAGTCTGCTGAGTTTGCCGAAAATTGTGCAATAAGCAGTGGGGCATTTACAGGCTGTGCAAAGCTATATCCACACCCCGATGGTACGACATATTAATTTTTAGGAGGTACAAAAATGATAGAAACACGCAACGCAACAGTCGCATTGAACATTTGATAATTATAAAAAAGGCAAGCCTGAGATCTTACACTCGGGCTTGTTTTTTGCTTTCAGTATGTTTTTTCATCTGCGGCACTACTTTAACCGTTCACGATGTGACATAATAAAACGCAGGGTAGATCAGGCTCTTTTGCAAGCTTGGTTTACCCTGCTTTTTTATTTATGTGAGAAGTTCGATTACTGCATCAAAATCATAATTGGCGGTCACGGAATAATCATATATGGTTTTTGTGATTATATTCCTTACTCCACGCTCGGAACGCTGAAGCTTTTCCGCTATTTCGGAAACCGGCATTCGGCGGTCATTGCAAAAATGCTGTTTAACCATTTCTGCACGTTCAAATGACAGGAACGCTATAAACTTATCAATGCTGCTTACTGCATACTCAAACACCTCAAGCTTGAATTTCAGCTTTGATATCTCACTGTTGTAATAACGCTGCATTTTGGTGATACTGTACACGATATTAGGCACTTTATCAGCTGAAACATTAGCTGAAAATCCGCCTGCGTTCTCGGAAGGGTGTGTCACGCTTGCATTTTCAATGTCGCTGTCGATCGCTTTATCAATATTCTTGCTGTAAAATTCAATACTCTGTTTCAGAGATTCAATTTCCATTCGCATTCTGTTATAGTTACAGAATATTGTTTTTGCTTTATTAAGCTTTATCTTCTGCTCAGACGTGAGCGGATTAGGCTTTTCCCGGCTCATTTTGTTCGTCCTCCTTTGATTTGTCAAGATCTATTCCGTATTTTTCTGACATCAGATCAATGCAATCCTGTGTTGAGAGCTTTTTTCCGTATATTCCGTTTGTATTTATCAGTCTAAGAAAATCCTCAACGCCATTTTTGAAACGGTTCAGCTTGACTTTACCGAAACCGAATTCTTTATTCAGTTCCATACAACATACAGCCATAAGCTGAGCAACAATGTCACGCTTGCAGGATTCAAAGATCTGTTCGGAACGTTTATCCCATTCTTTATTTATGTAATCCTGCATTTCGCTGTCTGTGAAGAACATTTTTTTCTTAAAGTTGGCTTTCATTCTTGTTCGCCTCCGCTCCGCCAATTTCTATTGCTTTGATTATATTTGCTTCCGAACGTCCAAGGATACGTGCAATTTTTTCGATACTGTCACCCTCGGTATACCACTTGTATACAAGGAATGGTGTATCGCTGGTAAAAACACGGTTCAAGGCTTTTTCTTTATCGCCTTTACATTCGGAGCATACCATAATGCAAGATGCAGAATTATCATACTCAAAAGCCTTACCGCAGACATTGCATATTTGCACACACGGTTCATTTTTATTCTTTCGCCTTTTTTTCATAACATTCTCCAATCTTACAGTCTACCATGTTCATAGCTTTATCATCAATGTAAATGTCTGCACTTACTTTACGGCAGTCATTTTCCCATTTTTTGACCCTTGCAGGAACATTTTCATTGACATAATCAATCGGAACGTTGTTCTCCTTGCACCAGGCAACGGCTTCTTCAAGCTCCTTACCTTCTCTGCACGTCCACAAAATAATTATTGCGTTGTGATTTTCTTTTGCATCTCGGATATAATCTACAACAGTACCTATCGGCGCAATTATGGCAGGGTATCTTGTTACAGCCAACGTATTGTCGAAATCAACGGCTATTGTCAGCCTGTCGGCATCTGAAAGGTCAATGCTATGTTCCTTGTGCAGCGGCTTTTTGTTATCTTTAGGAATATTCGAGAAAAATGCTGCAACGGCGGTAGGTATCAAAATTATTGCAGACACGATCGTTAAAGCCCGAAAAATTAAAAGATCCATTGTTATTCCTCACTTTCTCCCGGCTCTTCGGAAAGCTCAATATACTTATTGATGTACCAAGCAGCCTTTTTCATATCCTGCACACCGTTTTTCTGCTTTTCACGCCATATGTATTTGAATGCGTTCAGTTTGCAGAATGACAACACATCTTCTTTTCCGAAAACGTCCTGCATAACGTCAATACATTCATATTTGCCGCCTGCATATCGGTCAGGGTGATTGATTTCTTCTTTGAGAGTTTTTTCAGGCTGTGTCACCGAACACTCCGATTCTTCTTTTTTACCGAAAGCAACATCATAGCACTTATCAATCTCATTACAGGTCATACGGGAAAATTCACAATATGGGTCGTTAAGAGGACAATTTGAACAGCTTTTATGCTCATTGCAAAAATCTTTTAAATTGACTATCTTTTCCCCTGTTGTCATATGTCATTTTCCTCTCTGTGAAGGCTTTTTTCAGCTTCAAAGCCATTCGGATAGCGTTTCATAAGCTTGTCTACATTCATCTGAAGAACAGTTTCAAGATCATATCCAATTGCTTCTGCGCCGACTGCAATGTACCAAGCGATGTCACCCAGTTCTTTTGCAAGGTGTTCCTTGTCAAGATCGTGTCCCTGGAACGTTGCTTTCTTTACCATATCGGCTACTTCGCCGCCCTCGCCGCAAATTCCAAGTGCGGCATTCATGATCATTCCGTTGTTTTCATAATTCATTCCGCTTGCTGTTCTCATTGCTGCTTTCTGATATTCGTTTATAGTCATAGTGCTTTTACACTCCTTATCTTTAATTTTTGATTTTCTTTTGGAAAAGGAACAGAAATCAATCGGAAGTGTCATCATATCAAGCTCATTGCAGTAATATCGCAGGTCATTTGTGCTTGCATCAGCTGTTCCTGACGGTTCTGTTCCGTTCCAGTATGTACAGTCCTTACAGGTCGTTACTGTCGTCTGCATTTGTCAGATCTCCAAGCAGCAACGGATATTTCTTTTTAAATTCTTCAAGCAACGGTACGGCAATTTCACGCATCTGAGGGTGTGCCGCTGTATCGCAAGCTCTCATATCAAAGAAATGCCGCCAAGACTTTATCGTTGCTGTCATTATGAGTTCGGTTTTAAGGCTGTTAGGAAGCACACTTCTTGCTTCCTGAGGTCTGGCACCATTATCAAGCAGTTCAAAGTATGACGCTTCGGCATTAAGGCAGCCTGTCAGCCATATCTTGTACAGGGTCGAATCTCTTCCCCAAAACAGCGGCTCAATAAAGGTTATCTGATTTCCAAACTTATCATTTGAGTAATTGCAGTATCGTGTGCTTTCCTGCGAATAGCTTGCCATTCTGTGCCTTACGATCTCATGAGAAATACCACGGTCAATGATAAATCTTACCGTTTCGGTTTTGATGTTAAGTATTCCGCTGCCTTCTTCCAATCCGTCATTTGAAAGAAGCTTAGCTGTTGTTGAAAAAGCAAGCGGTGTATGGTTCACATCATCAAAAAGAACTCCACGAAGTAAGGTGAGCGGGGGGAATTCAAAGCAGCCGTAAAAATCCATTGCACGCATAAAGTCACGCCACATTCGTACATTTCCTGCAATAATGGTATGGCTCCGGTGCAGCATCGGATCATATCCTCTTGAGTGCATTCTGCTGCATATGCTTTCAAACTGCTTTAAGTCGTCAAAATCGACTTTCATTACGATGTTGCAATGCTCAAGCACGCTTTCGTGCCCTCTTTTGATAATGCTTTTGACAAAGCTTTCTGCGCTCTCCGCTGTGATCTTATTTTCTGATTTATAGCAGACTCTTCCGCAAAGTTCGATTTTCTTCAATGGGTCCTGTTCGGTTATAAATTCAAAGCTTGGGTTGGTTATTATCATTTTTATCAATCCTTTCTGGCTTCTTCAAGGGTCATTTTTTCGCCTTCGTCCATTTTTGCTCCGCAGTTTTGGCAATACGGTGCTATATCGTCCTCATCATATCCATAATACCCACACTCGGAACATTTGGGTTTTATTACAGTTATTCGTTTTTTAAGAATCATTGCTTTTTTGTTGATGTTACTTTCGTCAACAAGTGTGCCGTTTCTACTGGTTGTAAAGCTTTCTTTAATTCCGATTTTATCTGTCAGGATTAATTTTGTGCGTTTAGTTAAAATCCAATGCCCGTGCTTTACTAATACAACGTCGGCGGCAGGCTGATTATTAATATCATCGATGAAGTCTGCGTATGCGTGTGACCACGAAACGGGAGCGGTAGTTTCATTCCAACGTTCGTGTATAATCTTTTTGCAAAAATCTATCAATGCTTCACGCTCTATGTATTCTTTTTCAGCCATTGTCAATCTCCTTTCTGGAAAATGCCCATACGGGGCAACCTCTTTTCGGGACATATCCACATTTGCCGGGTATTGTGAGCCACCACGAATTGCGAGGTTTGGCACAGGGATCATCAGGGTCAACACCGTAACCATAATGAACATATCCGTCAAATATATTCACATCATCGACGTCCAGCTCACGTTCGGCAATTTCAACAGCTTCTTGCTCGGTATAACGTTCCTTGCTTACGGCAACGGGATAGTCGCCCGTAAATGCATCAAAATCAAACGAACTCATTGTACAGCCCTCCCATTTTCCGTTTTTTACAAACATTTTCCCACTATCAACGTCTTTTACATATTCAAAGGCGCTTGCAACGAATACTTTTGTATCAAAAATAGTAATAGCAAAAAGACCTTCTCCGTAAACGGTGTTATCTGTAATTGACTTGACCCCGCCCAGTCTATATGGTTCCGTTGAATTGTTAAAAAAGTCGGATTTATACTGTTTTAATTCAAGTGTCATTGCCTTAATCTCCTCGCTTGATCGTTATATTAAGCTGTCTGCCAAGCCACTCTAAGCCACTTGGCGTTAAGTAGTATATTCTTCCGCCGTTAGTGTGTGCTGTCTTAGCAACAAGCCAATCGGGCATTTTATTTAAGAGAGTTTCTTCGCCACCAGCATAGTAGTTGCGATACGGTTTGTAAAAAGCTTTGCCGTGCCGGTGATAAGGCTTTTTATAATCAAGTCCTATGGTGTGCTTGCAAAGCTCAACGATTTTTTGCAGATCTGATTTTAAAAAGTTCATTTCAAGTCCCATCTCTGTCCCCATTTCGCCGAGATACTCTGCAAAGTCATCTGCCTTTTTTTCGCACCAGTTCCGAGGGTGCTTACAGCCAAGAACACCGTCTTTGTGTTCGATACCGTACTCGTTTTCAGCTTCGGGGCAAACGTCCTCGTCACTCCCCAAAGGGCAGCAGTCGCATCTCATAAGCTTTTAGCCTCCTCAACATAGCACCACGACTGTGGCGGACGTTTAAGCCCAAACTCGCCAAGTTTTTTCGGCTTGTCGTAGATTTTGAGGTCGGAAATGTGCCAACCGTATCCTTTTTTATCGTCGAGGTAATGTTGTAATTGATCAATATTAAGGCAAGTTTCGGCTGTAATACATACGTCTGAGTATTGACTGAGTTGACTGAGTTGATTGACACGTATATATGTCATTGTAGAATCATCAATGATATCAATTGTGTCAATTCTATCGCATACAAACTCGCCTATGACTTTTTGTTTTCTTCCGAATAAACCCGCATATACGCTGTCCTCTCTCATTTTAATAAACACAGGTTTGCCGTGATAAGTTTCGCCGTAACAAATGTCGCCGTCCTTTATAATGTCAATCAATTTTTCTTTGCCTTTGGTTTGGTACACGTAACATTTAAATGGTGTTTCAAGCTTAGGTCTTGTTTTTCTCACTTCAACGGTCTTTTTCCCTTTTAATATCAGCTCGCACCATTTTGGCTGTATGCTTATAAGTACAGATTTCATTATTCTTCACCGCCTTTCATCAGTTCAAAACGGTATTTTTGCTTTGCGTCGGGGTATTTATCGTGATCAACTTCCGACAAAAACATTTCAATCGGTCTGGCATATGTATCACCATATTCTTCTACATCATTTAAAAAATTTAAGTCACAACATCTATAAATAACAAGAATTTCATTTGTTTCTGTGTGTGCTGCAAGACCTAAAACACGATATATGTTTCCTTTGAAATGGCGGTATGCGCCGCCGATCTGAATCTTTCTATCCATTTTTTTCACGTTCCTTTCTTGACAATCAATGTCATAAAATGTATAATTTAAATAATTTTATTTGTCAGGAGGATTATAATGTCAATAATTTTTAAATTTGAAAAATGTCCCTGCGGCAGTGGTAAAAAATATGCCGACTGTTGCTACAAATTACACCATAAATATCAGAAGATCAAACTTCGCAATCCGCAAACCAAATGTAAGCACCTTGTGTTTGATGAAACCATTTACAATGAGTGCCTTAATCGCATTAATGGTTTTATTGATTATCACATTAAGCAGGATTTTCAAACCAATTTAAAAGATTATCCGAATCTCCTATACTACATAGACAAGGTTATGGAAACCATCTATCCTTATACAGACTGTCACAAAGGCTGTGACGCTTGCTGCCGAATGAATGTATCCACATTTGAATTTGAATCTGAATTTATAAAAAATTATATTGAAAATAATTGGTCTAAAGAAGAGCGGAATGAATTGCACCGCAAGATACACCAAATGAAGCTTGAACACCCTGGAATATTTTATCCTGCTTCAACAAATATACGATTTATTGATGTTCCGTGTCCCTTTCTTAAAGACGGCTGTTGTTCTGTTTATGATTGTCGACCTTTTATGTGCAGAAAATACGTTTCATTTCTTCCTGCGAACATATGTTATGATGCACAACTTAATCCTGAAACTCAAAATCAAACAATTGAAACAAGTTTGTTTTTTGAAATAATTGATAAGTTATTTGACTTTTTAAACTCCCAGTCAAGAACGGTAACAGGAACAGCAGCTTTGCCTTTTTGGTTCGGGGATTATTAAACTTCGTCAAATGTGAGCTGTCCGCCCATTTTGGCTTTTTCTCGGCGCATTTTGCGATACTCGTTATACTGTTGGCGATATATGTAGCTTGCACCGAATACGTTCCACGCCGCTTTTACAAGATTAGGCTCATACGGTCTTATTTTTTCAAGATCTTCAACCGCCTTGGCCGATATTGCACAGCCGCAACAGCCTGTTCTTGTCAGCCCGTAAACCTCGTATGCATCGGAATAGCGTATGCCGTAATACTCTTTGTACCACGCTTTATCCTTATCCGATACATAGTAAAGAGGGCGCAATCTGTATTTACCGTCTGCTGTTTCGGAAAAACACATTGATGTGCTATCCTTTTTCGGCACTGAACGCATTCCGCCCTCGTCACGGCGTTCGCCTGTGATTATCATATCAAAGTTCTTTTGAACGCTATGCGCTGTATTTTTCTTGCATATTTCGCAGCACCTGTTGCTTACTTTAAATGGGATAGGATTTTCTTTGATAAAATCCAACATATAGTCGGACGAATTGATTACAAGCTGAATATCGGGTCGGGGCTCGCCCTTACTGTTGCAGCAGCAAAGGAAATTTATAGTTGTTTTGCAGCCCGGGTATCTTTCTGTAAGCTCTTGATATTTGGCTGCCTTGTCGTCCGCTCCATTATATTCATCATATATAGAGAGCGGAATATTTTTCTTTTGAACGCCCTCTAAGCCTGCCGACATGATCTTGCTTACAAAAGGAAGTCCATACTCTCTCGTCGCAAGGACGATATTCTTCTTCGGGCGGTATTCGGTGATCTCGACGCCGTATTTCTCAGCCATATCCCTGACGTGCTGTTTTATGGCTTTCATCTCTAAGCCCGTATTAAAAAAAGCATATTTTACAGGCGGTAAATCAAATTCTTTTCTTACACTTTCGATAAGGTGTAAAAGAATGTCGCTGTCGCTGCCGCCAGAATATGAGCAAACGGCATTTGGGTGTTCAAGAAGTCTTTTTGCGATAATGCTTCTTATAGCATCAAATTTCGCAGGTGCTTCAAAATCCGCATATGCAGGCCTGTCCGTGTATACGCGGCTTTTATATGGTTCAGACATTTAAACTGCCGCCCTTTCTGAAAATTCTTTCATTGTTTCTATCTTATCGCTGCACCATTCCGGAAGATTTGCTCTTACAAGTGCTTCTGCAAATGGCGGCGGCACTGCATTTCCGCATCTTGCTACCTGTTTGCTTCTCGGATATTCCTTACCGTTGCAATCCTTATCTATGATGTAATCAGGCGGAAATCCCTGCGCTTTGTAAAGTTCTCTCGGTTCAAGCATTCTCATTCCAATATCAGAAATGAAATAATCTTCGCCGTTTATCGTAAGAATCAGTATTTCATCATTCTGCATTGTATATCCGCAGTAGCTATTCAGCATTGCTCTTATTTCTTCCCAGTTGCCAATATCCATTGTTCCGGAACACTTCACGATCCTTGTTCTGACTTCTGCAAAATGCGCACCCGATGTTGTTATTGTCGGCAGCGGCTCATTAATTGTTCTGCCGTCCTCATTGCGCCTTAATACGCACAGGTGGCTTTCTACAAGAGCGTTTCGCTCTTTTGTGGTAATTGTATGCAAAGGGTCATTAACGCTGCTGTAATTATCATCTCCGCTGTAATACTTGACGATATGTGCGGCTGTAAGAGCATATCTTGGTGAGCCGTCAACAGTCATTATAGGTTCATTTAATGCTTGCCCTCTGACCTCGGATCCTGAAGTTTCGGTATGGTATTGAATGAGTGAAGGTGCTATAACTGCATTGTGGTCTATCGCTGTAACAGTTGGCATTGGTTCTGTCATTTCAGAACCTGTTGCTCCGCCAAAATATTTTGATATAGACGGTACTGTCAGAAAATTTCTGTTTCCTGTCGTAACCGTTCTGACCGGTTCGTCCATTCCGCAAGGCGTATTTTCAAAATTGTTCACCATTATATATGGCTGCGCCGCCTTTATCGTAAACTTATCAAGACCTTTTGCTATGCGCTTCATTGTGTTTTCTGCAAGAGGCTTTTTTCTGCCGAAAATTGATCTGCAGGGTACAGACCAGTCGATACATTCCGCCGCTGTTCTGTATGGTTTCAAGCCCTTTCCCTTGCCATATTCGGCTTTTGGAAAAACTATCGGCTGACCGTCACACCTTGCAACAAGGAAAAACCTTTTGCGGATAGTTGGTGCGCCATAATCGCAGGCTTTGAGTTCTTTCCACTTTACTTCATATCCTAAGTGCTGCAATGCATGAACAAAGCTTCTGAAATTTTCACCCTTATGTTTGAAATCAGGCTGTCCGTCTTTACCGATCCTGCACCAAGTCTGAAATTCGGGGACATTTTCAAGCATTATTACCCTTGGCTTGACTGTTGCCGCCCATTTTACCGCAACCCACGCGAGACCCCTTATATTCTTGCTGACAGGCTTGCCGCCTTTGGCTCTTGAAAAATGCTTGCAGTCGGGGGAAAACCAAGCAAGTCCGACTTTACGACCTGCACATATCTTAACAGGATCTATATCCCACACGTTTTCTCGGAAATGCTCTGTGAATGGGTGATTTGCCTGATGCATTGCAATTGCATCGGGATCGTGATTTATGGCTATTGTTACAGGTCTGCCGCAAGCAAGTTCAATTCCTGTGCTTGCACCGCCTCCGCCCGCAAAATTATCAACGATTATTTCATCAAGAAATGAGATCTGTGCTTTGCTGCTATTCGGCATATTTGTTTCCGTCCTCTCTTTTTATTCGCTGTCCGCAATGTGAGCAATAGTCATCTTTTATGCTTATTGTACCTGAACAGGACGGACAGAACATTTTCGTTTCATTACCATATTTCAAGGCTGAAAACAACTTGGGGATTTGCTTTTCAAGTGCTTTTTTTATACACTCCTGCTTGTCTGACGGCATTTCAAGCTTATGCTCATTGATGTATGCAAGAGTTGACTTAGTCATACTCGGTCTTAATACGTTCATTTTATTTTTCACCGTTCACTTTCTTTTTGGTTTTCTTAGGCTTTGGATCTGCTGTACTCCACTGTTCATAGCCTTCAAGTCTTGTTATTGTGATTTCCGTTCTCGGATCATTCTTATCGTACAGTACCTTACTTCCGTCTGTGCTGCCTACTATGTCACGGCAATCATCTGTTATGCATTTATAATGAGTAAGCAGATCCTGTATTGCCTGAAGATGACCCACAAGGTCAGATTGTCGGCGTGTTTTCGTGAAGAAAATGCATTTCAGATTGATAGGATAGTCAATTGTTCCTATCCTTGCGTGAAGTTCCGAGAGGTACGGTCTTATTTGGTTGACATACTCGTTATACTGTTTACTCGGCAGCATTATCTGCTTTGTTCCACGTTTGCAGGTCGGGCATCTCTTACCTACGGAAACTATCTGACCGTGATTTTTCTTAGTTACGGGCGGTATCGGAATAACGCATTCGATAACAGAAGGCTCTGTCTTGGGCTTTTCGCTTGGCTGATATGCGTTAAGCTTTGCAAGTGCTTCTGCTTTGCGCTTTTCCATATATTCTGCATATTCCTCTTCTGTCCAGTTCATTTCACTGACCTCTCAATCTCATCAATGACGGCATAAAATTCTGACTTGCTGATTTCACGCCAACCAACGGGCATCGAATCATCTTTTTTAAGCTCCTCACTTTCCAAAGAGCCATAAACAACGCCCTTGTAGTCAAACAGCCGACCTCTCAGTTCGTGATAACAAGTACTAATTTCAAAACCAATGGAAGGGCAGCGAACTGCGGTTATGCCAAGTTTTTTATATTCCTTAGCGATCGGCGAGTTCTTTTTGAAGATGTAAACGGGCCCGTTTTTGCTACCGCAGTAAAGAGGGTCATTCTTTAACTGGTTTTTGAACTTTTCGTGTTCTTCATCTGACATTGTAATGCCTAAAGTGTTGGAGTAAATGATATAGTCTGTATGCACTGTATCTTTTGTGATATTTTCAAGGATAAATTTCTTGACAGCTTCCGTATTCTTGCTGTTAAGGTCCTTATAGTCCATATACTTCTTATGCAGTTTTGCATTTTCTTCGATGATGAAACATCTTTCCATTTTTTCTCTCCTTATTCGTTTTCTTTATCATTTGAGCCAATGGCTTTTTTGACAAGCTCGTCAATGATGTCAGACATTATTGAGGGGATAAGCTCTTCAAAGTTTTTATAAAATTCGATTTTTATATCCTCTCCAAGCTTTTCAAGGGACTTTTTTCTGCGTTCTTCGCATTCGATGATGTATTCGACATTGGCTTTATGTGCAGACTGTGTTTCCTTATCTGCAATTTCAAGCTGCTTCTTTAAATGCTCAATGTTGTTTTCCTGCTGTTCGATAAAGCTTATAATCTCAGAATCGAGGCCGTTGCAGCTATCAAATTTTTTATCGCCAAGCGGACAGCCAACGCAGAAACCCGCTGCACAGCATTCAAGAGCTTTTATTATGTTTTCTTTATTCAATATGGTCGCTCCCTTCGTTTTTTAAATTTCTGAGGCTTTAGTAATCATAGCTGCTTTTATTGTTTTGGCTTTCGGCGGTTCATAGCGTTTGTCTGTTTCACGCATTGTCTGCGTTGTTCGGTCAAAGCTGAACACCGAACAGCCTATTGCACCGTCACGATTCTTTGCTATATCAACAAGAATATCGGAAGTATCTCTGTTTTCAGGGTCTGTACAAGACAAAAATACTATTGAATTTGCGTCCTGTTCAATTGAACCCGATTCTCGGAGATCTGACAGCATTGGTCTTGGTATTGCTCGGCTTTCAACGCTTCTGTTAAGCTGTGAGAGAACTATTACAAGAGCGTTAAGTTCGCCTGCCATAATTTTAAGCTGTCTTGTCATATCCGATACCTCTTCGGCTCGCCCTGCGTTTTTCTTATTGAGTGACGGAGTAAGCAGCTGCAAATAGTCGATGATTATAACATCACTTTTGTTTTTTCTGCACTTCCTCTTGATCTCCTGCACCGTTTCAAAGGAATTGGCTTCGACATACAGAGGCTTGGTAAACAGCTTGCCTGTTGCCTGTCCGAATTTGTCGCTGTATTCGCTTTCGGGGGTCAACGCATTGTTCACAAGAACGCTGAGCGGAACTTGTCCGATACAGGCGTGAAGTCTGTCGTAAACCTGCCTTTTCGACATTTCAAGTGAGAACAATGCTGTTCTGTACCCTTGGAAACAAAACTTAGCGGCAAGGTTAAGACAGAATGCTGTTTTGCCTACGCTTGGTCTGGCTGCTATGATAACAACGTCCGAACGGCACATTCTCAGGTTACGGTCAAGCTTTTCCCAACGGGTATATATAACATCTTCATTCCTGCCCGAATATTTCTGATTGGCATATGCAATAAGATCTTCACTGACAGGAACAAGGTCTGCTGACGCTGCCTGCATAGTCAGATCTGACAGGCTTTGCAGCGTATTTTCAGCTTCTTCAAGAATACAATCCTTATCAGCTGTCAGAATGTTCTGAACGGCTCTCTGTGCGGCTCTGAGCATACTGTACTTTCGTATCAGTCTTGCTCTTGCTGTAAGTCCGTCAAGGTTGAATGTGATTACGTTCTTTATTGATATTTTTATCTGCGTTACATCTTCACCGCTGCCTTTATCATTCAGCCAGGACAAAACTTCTTCAATTATGTACTTGCCTTGTGACTGATACTGCGACAGCATATAGGAATATGTATCGGCGGCTATTTGAAAGTAGAAATCAGCAGGAGAAACCAGTTCCATAACGTCGGGGACATATTCGCTCATTCCTGTGAGCATTGACACAAACTCAAATTCCGTTTCAATGTCGTGATCGTTACTTGACGTAAACAAATTCAAGTCGTTCCCAGTCATCTCCGTACCTCGATTTCATATATTTTTCGTATCCGCCGTTTTCCCTGGCATATTCAACATAGTCAATGACAGGTTTGTTCATAAATGTGCTGAATTGTTTCATATACGCAGGTTCTGTGCCGTTGTTCTGACATTCTATTGCATAATGCCTTGAGGCACAGTACAGCTGTTCGTGATTGAACTTAACTGTACCGTAGCCGTTTATCTTACGCCCTCTTAAAAATCCAAGCGCATACTCAATTCCCTTTGCCTTTCCTTTATGGCAAGGATAAGCATCGTATATCTGCTTTATGACCTCAGCTATAGAGAACACTCTTGTATTCTCATCATTCTGCTGAGCAAGCAATTCTTCGGATATTGACGGTTCTTCCTGCGGAACGATAAGTGAAAGCTGTTCGGGCAGTTCGTCATCAGCGTCGGCAAATTCCGATAATTCATATATTTTTGACGGTGAGAGAACAAGTTTTTCACGTTCGGCACATTTGGTCGGTGTATAGCGGTCTTTTTGAATATAGTTGCTGATCTTGAAATGCTTTATAACGCATATTCCGCTTTTCGCAAACCATATCACATATTCGTTCCGCACAAGAATATCAAGATCTTTTTTTGAGCAGGCACAGCTTCTGATGACAGTATTGGGATTATTGATGAACCCATCGTCATCTGCATTAAGGCACAAGTGGAAGTACAGGCATTGAGCCGAATGCGGCAGGGCAAAAAACTGTGCCCATTGTAGAGAAGTACCCGATATGAGCGCATTGGCCATGCTGCGGCGAAGTGCAAATGATATAAGCCCCCGCCAGCAAAAAGAGTTATTGCCTTAAGTTGGCGGGCGCACAATGTGCGTCCCTGCGGTCTCTATAAACGAAAAGTTCCGTTTTTTTCGGCACAAACGGTCGTTTCTCAAGGCAACACCGCACAATTCCCGCCTTACGGCTTAAGCACCGCTCCGACGGCTGC
>ENA-ORPK01001829-ORPK01001829.1-human-gut-metagenome-genome-assembly--contig:-NODE-1829-length-15845-cov-6.024889_pt1 | contig 15845 bp, 15 predicted proteins | sample MGYA00242139_ERZ509068 | MGnify/ENA primary metagenome ERZ509068 (study PRJEB26280, sample SAMEA2338687) | human gut metagenome | biome: human gut; feature: human-associated habitat; material: faeces... | reverse complement strand
ACACCGGCATTCTGGCGGGGCTGTGCTGGCCATAGAAGGCATCCTTACACTGGACGGTACCGACATGCCAGCGGGCACCGAGGTTTTTAGCGGCCTGAATGAGGGCGCAGGTAACATCGTGGTCGGCAACGGCCGGGAATTCGATGGGCATATATTCACGGGTGGTGCCCTCCATGCGGATGGCGCTGTTGGCGATAACCAGATCGCCGCCCATGACCTTGAGATTGATGCCGCCGGTGGTGCCGATACGGATAAAGGTGCGAACACCGGTCTTGTAGCATTCCTCCACGCCGATGGCGGTAGAGGGGCCGCCCATACCGGTGGACATGACCATGACCGTCTCGCCGTCTACCTTGCCCAGCCATGTGGTGTACTCACGGTGCTGGCAGTAGAAATGCGGCTCATCCAAAAACTGCGCGATCTTTTCTACCCGGCCGGGATCACCCGGCAGAATAACATATTTGGCGCCGTGGGTGTCATCAAAGCCTACATGATACATTTTCTCCATGTGATATCTCCTCCCTTTTGGGTTAATATTATTTTTCGTTCATCTCTTCCATCAGGCGCTGCTTGGTATCCCACAGCTTCTGCGAAAGATCGACATAATAGGTGTGGGGATACTCAAAGCGCTTGACCTCATCCCACAGGGTGTCCATCTGCTCGGCGCAGTAGCTGCGGATCTCCTCCAGCGTGGGGGATGTGTAGCACTGCACGCCCTTTTTGAAGATCGGCACCTGCAGCTTTTCGGCGCGGAAATTGGTCAGGGTCTTTTTCTTCCAGATATCGTTGGGGTCAAAGATGGTAAGGGGCTTGGTGTCGTCTACCTCCTCGTCCGCCAGCACAATATAATCGGCCAGCGCCTTGCCGTTATCCCGGCCGTAGAAGCGGTATACCTCCTTAAAGCCGGGGGTGGTGATCTTCTGGGCGGTTTCGCTCAATTTGATTTTGGGCACCAGCTCGCCGCAGTCATTTTCAATGGCGACCAGCTTATAAACGCCGCCGAAAACCGGCTCATTTTTACTGGTGATGAGGTTTTCACCCACGCCGAAGGAGTCCAGCTTGGCATCCTGCAGCAGCAGGTCACGGATGATATATTCATCCAGCGAATTGGAGGCCATGATCTTGACATCGGAAAAGCCGGCCTCATCCAGCATCTTGCGGGCCTTTTTGGAAAGATAGGCAAGGTCGCCGCTATCCAAACGGATGCTCTTGGGGCGGAAGCCCTTGGGAACGATCACCTCATTGAATACCCGGATGGCATTGGGCACGCCGGATTTGAGGACGTTATAGGTATCCACCAGCAGGCAGCAGTTATCGGGGTAGGTTTCGGCATAGGCCTTAAAGGCCTCGTACTCGGTATCGAAGGCCTGTACCCAGCTGTGCGCCATGGTGCCGGAGGCCGGAACGCCCATCATGCGGTCGCTGATGGTGCAGGCGGTACCGGCGCACCCAGCAATATAGGCCGCACGTGCGCCCAGCATGGCGCCGTCATAGCCCTGCGCCCGGCGGGAGCCGAATTCCACGATGGTACGCCCCTGCGCCGCCCGGATCAGGCGGCTGGCCTTGGTGGCGATCAGCGTTTCAAAATTAAAGGTGACCAGCAGCATGGTCTCGATCATCTGCACCTGCTCCAGCGGGCCGCGCACGGTAATGATCGGCTCATTGGGGAAAATGGGGGTACCCTCCCTGATGCTCCAGACATCACAGCAGAACTTGAAATTCCGCAGGAAGTTGAAGAATTCCTCCGAGAAACAGCCCTTTTTACGGAAATACTCAACGTCCTCCTCGGTGAAGGAAAGGCCGTTGATGAGCTCGATGACCTGCTGCAGCCCGGCATAGATGGCAAAACCGCCGTTTTCCGGCACACGGCGGAAAAAGACATCAAAGACGGCGATCTTATCCTGGATACCGGCGTGGAAATAACCGTTGATCATTGAGTATTCATAGTAGTCGGTAAGCATGGTCAAATTGCGCTCGCGGGTGAGATATTCACTCATAAAAATATTCCTTTCTGCCGATCATTTTGCCCGTAAGGGGTGCAGCGGCGCCGCACTCGGCAATGGTGCTTATATTGCATTATACCACCGCCGGGGCGCTTTTGTCTACTGATTAAAACGGAAAGCCTCCCTTTGCACGGCACCGCACCGCAAATGGGGAATAGCACCCTTGGCGGCACTGTGAATGGGAAATGGTCGGAGCCCGGTATGGCGTTTTCATTTTTTACTATTCTTTTGCAAATTAGGGTTGACAAATTTATCTAACGGTGGTAAAATATGAATTACGATACTGGTACTATCTTCTAACGAGGAAGCAGCCGTGTAGCCAAAAGGCTATGCGGTTGTTTTCTTTGTTACTCCTGGATAAAGCTAATTACAGCATACAACCCAATAACGAAAACAGCACACAGCGAGGCAAAAAGCAGGCTGTGCGCTGTCATCTGTCATAAAGGCTAACAAACTTCGGGCTGGGTAAGCAATTTACAGAAGCTGTATGGAGTGTGTTTGACAAAAATCTCCTTGTGAATGAACTTCACTTTTTCGTGGAAAAGCAAAAACTAACACATGATTTAAAGCTGTAGAAATGTGACTTCATTTCCCCTGCACATGGTATAAATCCGCTTTATTCTGGACGGGGGAAACAAAGCAGCATTCGGGCTTGTAATAATTGTTTTGCTGTTCATTCCCGAGAGCGTGCAGTGAACGATTCTAGATGAAGCTCACAAAACTTGTTTAGGGCATGCTTTCTCGAATTGCACGAGAAATAATCAAAACGGACATCAAGCTCGAAAGTGAATAGCCATCTCTCCATGAAGCCAGAATTCCACAGGCTTACGCAACAGAACCGGCTTATGTTTCGCCAAAGCCACCATCGATCAATCCGATCAGAACGTCCACCGCCTCTTTTTCATCGGGACCATTAGCGCTTACCTTGACCTGTGAACCTTGCGACAGTGCCAAAGTCAGTACCTTAATTATAGATTTCGCATTTGCTGTATTGTTTCGATCCTCCAAGTTTAAGTTGCAAATTGTGATATCAGACTGAAAACGTTTTGCCTCATTAACAAATACAGATGCCGGTCTTGCATGAATCCCTGTCCGATTAATAACCATTGTTGTTCTCTGATACATCACTTTCTCTCCTTTCATTGGGTCAATACTGATTTCTCTCGCAATGCAGGAACTCCTCCATGCACCGCTCCACCTCATCCGCATCAGAACAGTCCAACACCGCTGTCGCCACCGCTTCCAAATCAGACAGTTCAAAGCGTGAGAGCATCTGCTTGACCACTGGGATGGCATTTGCAGACATGGATAGCTTACGCATCCCCAGCCCCACAAGCACACAGGCCGCATACTTGTCTCCGCCTAACTCCCCGCAAATGGAAAGGGGCTTATTTTCCTTTTGAAATGCCCGGACAGTCATGGCAATCGCCCGATACAACGCCGGATGCGAAGAACGGCAGTATTTTGCTACTGAAGAATTCATTCGATCTGCAGCGGTCAAGTATTGGCACAGGTCATTGCTGCCGATAGAGGCAAAATCCACCTGCTTTGCCAGTTGGTCCGCCATCATCACCGCAGCCGGAGTTTCTATCATCACGCCCAGTTTAATGCTATTCTTAACCTTAATGCCGCTTTGCTCCAAGCGGGCTTTTTCCTCCATTACAATATTTCTCGCCTTTTCAAAATCCTCAAGCCCAGATACCATTGGGAACATGATCCACAACGTCCCATATACTGAAGCCCTAATCGCTGCTCGAAGTTGGGTACGTAAGATATCCTCATTTTCAAAGCACAGTCGCAGCGCGCGAATCCCCAAAAATGGGTTTTCCTCTTGAGGCAGATTAAAATAAGGAAGGGATTTATCTCCACCGATATCCAACGTACGTAGCGTCACCGGTCGATCACCGTACTCCAGTAGCACCCTTTTATAGGCTGTAAACTGCTCCTCTTCAGTAGGCATATGGTCGGATTCCATATAAAGAAATTCTGTGCGGAGCAGCCCCACGCAGTCGGTTGCCACAGATGCCTCTAATGCCTCCGGCGTTGGTCTTCCCAAATTCAGCCCAATTTCTATCGGTGTGCCGTCCCTTGTCTTTCCAGGAAGACACAAGAACTCCTCACTGATCCTTTTTTGCATCGCATATGCCTTCTGTTGCAATACTGCCTCTTTCTGTTCCAGCGGCGTGGGATCGGTGTGCAGCCTACCTGTCACAGCGTCCAAAATAACCACCTCTCCGGGAGATATAAGGTGCACAATATCTGGAATGCCAAGCACCGCCGGAATTCCCAATCCACGGGCAATAATGGCAGAGTGGGAGGTGTAACCACCTTTAGAGGCAACGATTCCTATAACATTTGTCCGATCCATAGTCGCAGTATCGGAAGGTAATAGATCGTCACAGATAATAACGGCCGGTTCTTCCAGCCGGGATAGATTTTGCTCCGGGACATTCAATAGAAGCCGTAGCATACGCTGCTGCACATCCAACAGATCATGGGCTCTTTGCACCATAAAATCATCTTTTAGTGATGCCATCAAATCGGCGTACTGCTGGTATACTGTCTCCACTGCAGCAGCTGCCTCCATGCCATTGCTAATAGCTGATCGGATCTCTTCAGTGATCTCCTCATCATCTATCATGTCCAGATGGGCAGCAAAGATTTCCGCCTTATTATCGTCCCTTCCGGTAAAGGAGGCCTGGATTTCCAGCAGACTTTTCTGTGCCTTTTGCACCGCATCCTCGTACCGCGCCAACTCATTCATCGGTGAAGATGCTACAATCCGCTCCGACGCGGTCAAGATTTTCGGATCATATACAAGTGCCCTGCCAATGGCAATACCGGGAGATACCGAGTTTCCTTTGTAAATCATTCAATCTACTCCTCCCCCTGCATAAATACTACGACGCAGTTTTTGATAGTTTTCCTCTAATGTCCCCTCTGCCGCATATAGGCTGGAGGTTCCCGCTACAAATATGTTTGCCCCCGCCCGACGCATTTTTTCAGCATTGATAAATGATACATTACCATCCGCCTCAATTAGAATGCTGCTTCTGAATTCATCCAACAGATGCTTGGCACTTCGGATTTTATCCAAAGTCTGTGGAATCATCCTTTGACCAGCAAATCCCGGGTTGATGGTCATGACCAGTAAAAGGTCAAGCTCCGGCAGCATCCAACGACAGTAGTCTAATGGCGTTGCCGGATTAAGTGCAAGTCCTGCCTTTGCACCTCGTCTATGTATTTCCGCAAGTGATTTTTGAATATGTGGTGTGCTTTCTGCGTGGACGGTGACATAATCGTTTTGCTCAAAAGGAATAAAAGCGAGCTTTTGATCTGGACGCTGGATCATAAGGTGGATATCCAAGGGCAGATTTGTGATTCTGTGAAGCAGCGGAATAAACTCGGTTCCTAAACAATAGTTGGAAACAAAATTCCCATCCATAATATCAACATGGAGCATTTCTATTCCCATTGATTCCAGCTGTCGCACATGCTCCTCAAGCCTCTCTAGCGGACAGCATGCAATTGATGGAGAGATATACACCGGACCATTCATCTGTTTTCCTCCCACATTTTCTAATTCTATCAGATAATCCGTATAAACTATGATAAATCTCATGTCACATTTTGCGATTTCTTTTCACTCTTTTAGAGCTTTTTGCAAAATATGCGAAATATGTCTTGTTTTTTATTCATTAATAATGTATTCTAATAATAAGAATTGTATTTGCTAAACTGTTTCAGAACTGTTTCATATCCACATCTAATAGGACATTCTGAAAAACAGCTGAAAGATTTTTTAAAGGAGCTTATGTATGATTGCCACCGAACGATTCGACTATATCCTTAAAAAGCTGGAGCAAGAAACAACTGTAACCATAAAAGACATTGCCACCAGTCTGCATGTTTCCGAGGCAACAGTACGCCGAGACTTTGAGCGTTTGGAACAAAAAGGGCTGGCGCTGCGCGTGCGTGCCGGCGCCACTAAAGTCGACTCCCCATCTCTTGGAAACGTTGCGCCGTTAATCACTAGCGAAAAGCTTACCGAGCACATGGAAGAGAAAAACGCTATTGCAAAATTTGCCGCCGGATTAATTGAAGACGGTCAGTGCATTTTTCTGGATGGTGGCACCTCGGTAGCTCAGCTTATCGATTTCATACAAGATAAGCGAGTCAAAATCGTCACACCCAATCTTTTAATTCCCCGAAAGCTTACCAACATGGATATGGATATCTTCTTGATTGGTGGAAGATATATGCACTTCCATGAGAGTACCGTAGGCACCTATGCGGAAAAAATGATCTCGCAGTTTCATTTTGACTATGCCTTCTTTGGCTGCTCCGGCATCGAGCTTAATAACCAACTTGCATACAATGACGATATTGAGACCGTTCCTGTAAAGGAGGTTGCCATGCGCTGTGCCGAAAAGAGCGTGCTATTAGCGGATTCAAGCAAGATAGGAAAAACCAGTGTGTGTCGCTTTTCCCCAATCAGCTCATTTGACAATGTTATCATTTTTGAACCGGAAAGCATCTCCATCGATTTTCCATCGAATTTTACAATAATCAAAGAATGATTGACTTTGGGAATAGGCATCCGAGCGCTGTGGCTCGGATGCCTTTTTTATAATATTTTATCTCAGTGCCTTATGGATAGCAACAACTGCATCCCGTGCCGTAAGGTGATATGCTTCCTTTAGCCGGTCAACCATCCCCACCTGTCCAAAAATCTCAGTGGCGCCCAATTTCAACAGCGGTACCCCAACACCGTTCTTCGCCAGTACATCGGCAACAGCGCTGCCAATGCCATTTACGGTGCCGTGGTTTTCATAGGTCACCACCAACCTCTTGCCCTTTGCTTCGTTTAAAATCAGCTCCTCATCAAATGGTTTAATTGTGACCGGATCAATAACTTCCACGCTGACGCCATCGGTCATCAGAATATCAGCTGCATCCAAAGCATCACCCATTAGATAGCCGCTTCCAACCAGCAGCACCTCATCACCCGGGATGAGAATCTTCCCCTTGCCTAACTCAAACCTTGTCCCCGGTTCATACACCTCTGTGACATTCTTGCGGTAGGCGCGGATGTAGTGAATAGCACCATCATTGCGAGAAAGACACTCTCGCACCATCCAATCCAACTGTACTTGATCACAGGGGTCACATACGATAGCATTGGGAATCGTCCGCATGATTGCCATGTCCTCAAAACAAGTATGCGTACCGCCATCGAAGCCAGAACAGATACCCGGGTCGGATCCAAATACATTAATAGTATTCTTTTGATAAGCACAGGAGATATATAGCTGATCCAACGCGCGGCGGGCAACAAATGCCGCCATGGTATGAACAACAGGAATATAGCCACGCAGAGACAAACCGGCTGCTACACCTACCATATTGGCCTCACAAATTCCACATTCAATAAATCGATCTGGATGGGTATCCTTGAAACGCAGGAAAAACGATGCACCACCTAAATCCGCATCCAGTACCATGATGCGGTCGTCCTTTTCCAGCATTTCTTCCATAGTTGCGCCTAACTGATTGCGGAGCTCACCACCAAGGGTTCTATTTTTCTTCAGCATTTTTATTCCTCCTCCGTTATTCTTTTCAGTTCAATGATTGCTGCATCAATAACGGCACGGCCTTCCTCAAACACCTTCGGGGAATGGTTATCCTGCATTTCCTCGTAGTACCTAATGCCCTGACCCTTAACGGTATCCAAAACAATGCATACTGCCTGATCCTTCACCGCCTTCGCCGCATTGATGCCTTCATCAATGGCTTCCTCGCTGGCTCCATCTACAGTAATACACCAGAAGCCAAACGCTTTCATTTTTTCTTCAAAGCTAAATGGCTTCAGCACCTCCTCACAGTATCCATCGTGCTGGCGCTTATTATAATCGATGAACACGATGCAGTTATTTAGCTTATTGTGGGCCATAAACTGGAATGCCTCCCAGTTTTGCCCTTCATTCATTTCGCCATCTCCCAGACAAACATAAACATACTGGTTATCTCTACCTGCGTGCTTTAAGCCGTATGCAATGCCAGCTGCAACGCTAGCGCCTTGCCCCAATGAGCCGCAGGTTACATCGATTCCGGGAGTAAGGAGACGATCCACATGGCTGGGGATCTTTGTCCCAATATCATCCATCGTCAGTAGCAGACTTTTATCAAAAAATCCCTTTTCCGCCAAGGCCGCCTCTACCGTCGGTGCTGCATGTCCTTTACTCATCACTAGGTAGTCTCTCCCTTCCCAGTGAGGGTTTTTAGGGTCAAACTTCATCTGCTTTCCGTACAATACACTAATCAGCTCGGTAACGGAAAGGCAGCCTCCAATATGTCCCATCCCACGCTGCCTAAACATTTCTAGCTGGTCAATGCGCAGTTGAGCAGAAAACCTTTTCAATCTTCTTAATTCTTTTACGTCCATAATATACCTCCTAAAGTGGTTGATCTATTTACACACTGCTCTCACGTGCAGTCATACGCCCAATAGGATGCTGATTTCCCCGATAAAATCTCCTTATATTCCTTCATTAGCGGGTGCTGCTTCCATGTTGCATTGGTTTCTGCCACATAGTATGAGATAAGCTGAATGAACGCCAGCGTGTACAGCGGAGTCAGCTTTTCCTTAATAGTATTGGTCACCCGCATTACTTCTTTTCCCTCTATTTCCGGGTTGTTACTTATGATAAATACACGGTCGGTCATTGCTCTTGCTGCCTTGCAGGATTGCATGATTCGCTGTGTCGTCTCATCTCCCGGATCAATAAAGATAAAATTGTAGTTGGGGGTCAGCTGGATCTGCGGTCCATGGATTGCTTCATCTACCTCATAGCCCACCGCAACAATATGAACCGTTTCCCCGATTTTTACAGCTCCTTCCAATGCGGTGCCATAGTTTGCGCCAGCGCCTATCACGTACACCCGCTCCATAGACAGTAATTTCTGCTTATTTGCTTCAAAGTAGGCAGGAAAACCGTGGATCTGCTCCTCGTAGTTGTCAATGCTTCGTAACATTTCATCTTTTTCTTCCTCCACCTGCTTTTCGCTTATTCTCCCCCCGGCATATGCCGCATACAGGGCAAATAGCATCAGGAACACCGTAAGTGTTACAACACCTTTGGAAACAAAGTCGAGTTTTTCTCCGCCTAGACCGTAATCCACAACATAATCGGCCTCCCGTTCAAAGTCAGAGTGTGCATTGCCTGTCAGCCCTATCGCTGGTATCCCCAGCTTCTTACACAGTCGCAGTGACTCGATTGTATTAGTACTACATCCACTTTGCGAAATGCAAACGACAAAATCGTCCTCCCGCATATTGTGCTCGTAATAGTTAAATGTAAATGGGGTAATTACCTTTATCTCAACACCGAGATGCTCCCGCATATAGTAGCGTGCGCAATGAGCAGCGTTACAGCTGGATCCGCATGCTACTAGCCAAATGCTCCTATAAGGGCGATCTATAAAAAGCTCAACCATCTTTTCTGTGAGTACTTTAGCATTATATATATTTTTACGAACCTGTGCAGGTGTTTCCATGATATATTTCAGCATGGAAGGGGCATTACTATCCATCGAAAATCCATCCTTTCTTTGCCGGAATCCACTTAAATCGTTACCGTTTTTTTGCTTACCCCCTTGGGATTGTCTGGGTCATAACCTCTGGAAAGGCTGCACAGACAGGAAAACATCTGCGAAAAAACAGCACCGGAGAATACAGCCTGAATTCCATCATACTGTGGGGGAAGCAGCACACCGGTATCACCCAGCGCCAAATACTTCTCTTTATTAGTCACAACAGTACACCAAATATTTGATTCTTCCTTGAGTCGGTGCAGCAAAGCTTCTGCACAGTAGTCCGTCTGTTCATCTGCCAAGAAAAACATATAAGGCACAAACCGCTGGGCGGTCGCAATGGGACCATGGCGATAATCTGCAGAGCCATAGCAGCGGGCATCAAGGTAACTAGTCTCCTGAATCTTTAGTTCGGTTTCATTTGCCAAGGCATCCATCAATCCACGCCCGATGATCAACATATGTTCAGTCTCTCGATAAAAACGTACAACATCGCGGACCTGACCCTCAAGTACCGTTAGCGAATCGGAAATGATCTGTGGGATGATATCCAACGTGTGCAAAAGCTCCGGGTCCTCCGAAATATATGCAGCAATAGCGGTCAGCACAACAACCTGCGTCATGTAGGATTTTCCAGCGGTAACGCTGTTTTCTGGACCGCAGTGGTTGTTAATCTGATATTTACCCGCTTGTGTCATAAGAGAACCTTCCACATTGGTCAAACTGACACACAGTCCTCCCTGAATATCGCACTCCCTCATGACCTCATAAATGTCCTGGGCACCCCCGGACTGAGAAACAGCAATCATCAGCACGTTAGAATAATCAGGCTTTGACCGGTATGCGGTAACCACACTGGGAGCACTGATACTAACCACCATACCGCACCGACTTTCAAATAGGTAACGTCCCACAAGATTCGCGTGATCGCTGGAACCTCTCCCCACCAGAACAACTGTCTTAATATTTCTTGCTTTTACCTCATCGGCGATCTGTCTGCAAATCTCACAGTTGGCTGCTAAACAATCTGCTACAGCCTGATGTTGTTCAAAGATTTCTTTCCAGAAAATAGATGTGCTTGTATCGATCATCAAAAAACTCCTCTCATTTTTTTTTTCCTCTTGATTAATGGGGATAACATGTGTTAAATTGTAAAAAGGCGAAAGAACTTGAATTAACTTGCAAAAAGGAGGCTTCAATATGAAATATAATGGAATCCTATTTGATTTAGACGGTACCCTATGGGATGCCAGTCGGAGTGTTGCCGAAAGCTGGCGCCAGACCTTGGTAAATCGGTTCGGGGCATCACAAGTACCATCCCTTTCTGATATTCAAAGCATCATGGGAATGACTGGATCGCAGATCGGTCATACACTGTTTTCTAATATTGGGGAAGACCCAGTCCTTGTATTTGAGGCTTGTGCAAAGGATGAATGTGACTACCTCGCTATTCACGGTGGCACCATATACTCTGGCGTGGAAGAGCTGCTTCGAACACTTTCCGGTAGATGCCCGCTATTTTTGGTCAGTAACTGTCAGGAAGGATACATCGAAGCATTTTTCCGCTACACCGGCTTCGGCATATATTTCACTGATTGCGAATGTGAGGGTCATACCAAAAAATCAAAGTCCGATAACATTTGTGATGTCATCGAGCGCAATAAGATATCAGCGCCCGTTTACATTGGCGATACCGAAATGGATGAGTCTAGCGCCATTTTGGCTGGATGCCCTTTTATCCATGCCGCCTATGGATTCGGGGCTGCTCAACATCCTGCTGCAGTGATAAATACGCCGCTTGAGCTTATAAAAGTCCTTGAATTAGATAAGTAGTCCATCCAGTTCCAACAGGTCTTCCGCACTATTCACTTGCATTAGCTTTTCCAATAGTTCCTCATCAGAGAGGATGAGGAATAGCTGCCTCATATTGTTCAGGTGCTCGTCCTCATCTACTGCTGCCAATGTAAAGAAAAGCACAGCATCTTTCTCATGGTCATTTTCATCAAAATGTACCGGGTTTTCAAACTTTGCAAAGGCAACGGCAGTTTTCCGCACGCCGGGAGAACCATTGGTGGAATGCGGAATTGCAAGCCCTGGTATAATAACAATATAGGGGCCCAATTCCTCTACGCACTCTATAATTCGTTGTGCATACTCTTCTGTCGCACAGCCTGCTGTGACCAATGGGGCACAGCTCTTTTTTATTGCGTCCTTCCAATCGGAAGCTTCTTTATAAAAGGCGCATCGGTTTCCTTCAACAATGTCCTTTAGCAGCACACCATTTCCTCCAATTCTATATTGATGCTTTTATTATAGTGGATTTGCAAAATATTTCAATAGCTTTCACTGAATAATTCCGTATTAGATTTAATTTTGTCATTTTATGCAAAAAATGCATTCTTTCTTTGTCAATATTATAGATTTTTATTGTTTTTATCTAATAATATTGACATCATATGCATAAAATGTTACTGTGTTTGTAAGAAAAGGGGCGTTCTGTGAAATATATTGCACTAATCCAAATTTAAAAGTATATTTTGCAATATATTGTAAGGATTCATGGTCAGGCCCCTACTATTATCTAATGACAAAGAAGGTGTTTTGCAAAAATGCTTAGTATTCTAATGGTATGCGGTAATGGCTGCGGCAGCAGTTTGGTTTGTCAAATGGCTGTAGAAGCCGTTTTAAAAGAACTGGGTGTGCAAGCAAGGGTAGATCACAGCGATATGCTGTCGGCTTCATCTAAATCTGCCGATATTTTGATTGCCGGTGTTAATTTCAAACCGCACTTTGACAAATTTCCGTCGTTCCCCAATAAAATCTATCTTAATAGCCTTATAAGCAAACAGGAGATCCGTTCCAAGCTCCAGCCAATTTTGGAAGAAAACGACTGGATGTGACTGTTATTTTCATGCGGCTTAATATTTCAATTTGAGGATGAAAAAAGGGAGGTATTTATGGCAATACTTAATTTTATCATTGATAATATCCTAATCAATGCTGCCGTTATTCTCGGACTTGTTGCTCTGCTCGGTCTTATTCTCCAAAAGAAATCCTTTGCCGACTGCATAAGCGGTACCTTTAAGACCATGATGGGCTTTATGGTCCTTTCGGCTGGCGCTAATGTTATCGTAGGTGCACTGGAGCCTTTCAGTGTATGGTTTGCCGCAGGTCTCGGCATTGATGGTGCTGTTGCTTCCATCGAGGCTGTTCTTGCTGTCGCTATGCAAAATGAGGTTGTTGGCCGTGACATTGCCCTTGTTTATGCGGGCATTTTTGTGGTCAACCTTATTTTGGCTCGTTTTACCAAGCTGAAATATGTTTTCCTTAACGGTGAAGCACCAATTTATATCGCCATGGCAAGCATACTCTTCGGTGTCGGTCTGTGCGGTTTTGGTCATGGTCTTGCCATTGGCATTGGTGCTATTCTGGGCGGAATCTGCTGCGTTGTATTCCCCGCTATGGCTCAGCCTGTCGTTCGCAAAATCACCGGAAGTGATGACATTGCTCTCGGTCACTTCTGTACTTTGGGGTACGTTCTCAGTGCCGGTGTTTCCAAGCTGACCGGTGATGTTTCCAAATCTACCGAAGATACCGAGTTTAGCCCCAAGCTGGCATTCTTGCAAGACACCTACCTTGCGGTTGGTTCTGTCATGGTTCCTCTTTATGTTTTGCTTGCTATTTTGGCGGGCCCGGAGGTTGTTGCAGAGGCTGCCGGCGGTAAAAACTATATTGTTTTTGCCATCCTCCAGGGCATCACCTTCTGTGTGGGCCTGTTCATTTTGCTTACCGGCGTTCGCCTGCTTATTGCAGAGCTGGTTCCCGCCTTCCACGGTATTGCTCAAAAGATTGTTCCCGGCGCCCGCCCGGCTCTTGATTGCCCTGTACTATTCACTTTTGCCCCCAACGCTGTCGTTTACGGTTTTATTTTCACTACTATTGGCACCCTCATTGGCATGTTCCTTTGGCCTCTCTTCGGCTTGCCAATGGTCATCCCCGGCATCATGTCAAACTTCTTTGCTGGCGGTACTGCTGCTATTTTTGCCAATGCGACTGGTGGACGTCGTGGCACCATCATTGCCAGCATCGTACATGGCCTGTTTATCTCTTTGATGCCCGCGATCATTGCGCCCTATCTTGGTCAAATCGTCATCGATGGTCTCCCGTCCCTTGCTGCCTATACTATGACCGACGTTGACTGTATTGGCTTCAGCCTGATCTATGCTTGGCTTCTTAAACCGTTAGGGATTTGATCTGTCATTCCATCCATTGTCTGATGAAACTTCAATAAAAAGCTGCATGATGCAAAAGCCCTGCCCGATATTCCGGCAGGGCTTTTATTTTCCATGCAAAACAAAAGACTTCCATTCCCACCTCTACTTTCCATCTCCCCATCTAAACATATACATATCACCAAATAACAAGGAATTGATGAAGCAGTCATGCTTGTCTTTAGCAACATCGATACCCACGCAAATCATAATGATACCTCCGGTATGTTTATTTGATGCTGGTTCCACAGGATGCTTTACTCTTGTAAACATCGCTTGACAAGGGCACACAGAGAAAAACAACTGAAAATGAGCTGCCAAGCCTTACACAATGCACCGCCTAACAGGACATAGGCGGTGTTTTTGTATGCAGACAGCGTTTTCTCTGTGTGCCGATATGGGCCAGCCGTGCGGCATGGCCTAAATTCTTGTCAAGGAGGTTATTCGTGTCATGGCAGAAGAAAACAAGCATCCCCCTACCACGGAGGAACAGGCCCCGCCTGAAATGCCGGGAAAGGCCCCAAAAATGGAGCAGGCCGAAATCCCTGATGTGGGCGGCGGCCCCGCTCCGTCCGCAAAGGTGATTGACCTTTCCGCTGTGCGTCCCGCGCCGGAAAGGGACGCTCCGCCGGACATCCCAAAGGAGCCGGAGGCCCCGCCCGTTTCCGTCACCGAGTACAGCAAGCAGGAATGGGAAAAGCCCATGCCGGAGCCGGAGAAGCCCAAGCCCAAACGGGGCCGCCCTGCAAAAGTCGAAAAAGCTGCGCCCACAGAGCCGGGGGCCAAGAAAGAGGAAAAGGCGGAGAAGCCACGCCGAGGCCGTCCGCCCAAGGCGGAAAAAACGGCCCCGGAGCAGGGTAAGCCGCCCAAGGCTGGCAAGACCCATGCGGCCCCCGAAGAAAAGGCAGCGCCCCCGGCCCCGGAAGTGCCGCCTACGCCCCGTGACGCTACCAGAGGCGAAAGAGAGGAGATCGTCTATCTCAACCTGTCCGATCTGCATCCGTTCAAAAATCACCCCTTTGGTGTTCGGGACGATGCGGAAATGCAGGGGCTTGTGGAGTCGGTCAAGGCGGCGGGCGTCAATCAGCCCGCGCTGGTGCGTCCCCGTGAGGATGGCGGCTATGAGATCATCGCAGGCCACCGCCGCCAGCGGGCAAGCGAGCTTGCCGGATTTGCGAATATGCCGTGTATCGTCCGCAACATGACGGACGATGAAGCCATCCTCGCCATGACGGATGACAACCTCCGCCACCGTGAGCGTATTTTGCCCACGGAAAAGGCGCAGTCGCTCAAAATGCAGGTGGAGGCCATCAAGCACCAAGGCTCCCGCCCCGGTGAGGAGGACAAGGACGCCGGAAAACGCTCCACGCAGGTCGTGGGAGATCGCAACGGCATGAACTACAAGCAGGTGCAGCGGTATATCCGCCTGACCGAGCTTGTGCCGGATTTGCAGAAAATGGTGGACGAGAAAAAGCTGGCGTTCACCCCGGCGGTGGAGATCTCATTCATCCGCCCCAAAAATCAGAGGTATATCGCCGTATCCATTGAGGGGCAGCAGTCCTCGCCCTCGCTGTCGCAGGCACAGAAAATGCGGGAGCTGGACAAGGACGGCAAACTCAACGGCGATGTGATCGACGGTATTCTGTCGCAGGAGAAAAAGGAGGTAGACAAGGTGATCATCAATAGTGCGGAACTGGAAAAGTATTTCGGCAAGGACAAGTCCCCGAGGGAAATGAAAGACAAGATCATTTCTCTGCTGGATGACTGGAAGGCCAAGCAGCCGCCCGAGCTGGGCAAGCCCGAAAAGAAAACGGATCTTGAAAAGTGACCTTGGGACTTTTTGTCCCGAGGTCTTTCGTTTATGAATGGAGGTTTTTACAATGAAACGACCCCTTGCGTACATTACCGCCGCATGGTGCGGCAGCAATCACGAAAACACGAAGCTGGCGGCGCAGTATTGCCGCACGGTATATGAGGC
>ENA-ORPK01001828-ORPK01001828.1-human-gut-metagenome-genome-assembly--contig:-NODE-1828-length-15846-cov-7.718511_pt1 | contig 15846 bp, 17 predicted proteins | sample MGYA00242139_ERZ509068 | MGnify/ENA primary metagenome ERZ509068 (study PRJEB26280, sample SAMEA2338687) | human gut metagenome | biome: human gut; feature: human-associated habitat; material: faeces... | reverse complement strand
CCTATGCCCGGGCAAACGGGTTTTCGCACTTTGCCACCACGCTGACGGTAAGCCCGCACAAAAACGCCCCGCTGCTCAATGCCATCGGGGCGGAGACGGCGGCGCAGTACGGGGTGGAATATCTGCCCTCCGACTTTAAGAAGAAGGGCGGGTATCAGCGGTCGATCGCACTTTCAAAAGAATACGGCCTGTACCGCCAGCCCTACTGCGGGTGTGAATTTTCCCGCAGGCAGGCCGAACGGGAGGGACGCTGACGGCAGGGCGCCCCGCAGCGGGAAAGGGTTGCCCGGAGCGAAGCGCAGGGCGACCCTGAAAAGCGGATGGGGCGCCCGGGATCGGGGCGCGGCACGGGCGGCAAAGAAAAAGACGGACAGGAAGCGTTGGCCTCCTGCCCGAATTTTTATGCGGTTTTCGGGGATCAGCCCTCAACGACCATCTCGAAGATCAGGGCGTTGGTGCCGGTGGAATTGAGCAGGGCGACCATGATGGGGCCGTTCTCGCCCTCGGCAAAGACGGCGGCATAGGTCACGCCGCCGACCTCGATCTTAACGGTGGTTTCGTTAGCGGCGGAATAGGTGCCGGTGGTAGCGGTATCGGCGCCCTCATACAGGGTGACGGTGGACTCATCATTGAAGTAGAACATATAGTAGTCGTCCAGCTGGCTCAAGGTAGCAGCGACCTGATCCTCGGTCATCATTTTGCCATCAACGCAGCCGCCGATAAAGGACCAGGAAGTGTCGACGAGCTCGGGAGTGGCATCCATAAAGGTGAACATGGTCAGGACGCTCTGGGGCTCATCGCCGCCTTCGGGGGTCTCCACGGGGTTGGGATCGGGATCGGGGGTGGGGGCGGGCTCATCGCCGCAGGCGGCCAGCGCCAGCATCATTACAGCAGCCAACAGGATTGCAAGCAGTTTCTTGTTCATGGTTTGGTTCCTCCAAAAAAAATTTCTTTTATATAAACCGCGGAGTGCGGTCTATAACGGTGTCAGTTGTACAGCAGGGTGGAAATCTCGCCGCCATCGCACAGGAAGAATACCGGCTCGGTGTAGGCGTAGTGCCCCATGGCGTCCCGCATTTCAAATACCATGCCGTAGCGGCCGTTGGGCAGCGGGATCTCATAGAAGGAGGTCTGCGCGGTGACGGTGAATTCCTCCGCAGTGTAGGCCTCGGTGCCGTCATCGCCGGAAATGGTGGAGTAGTACCACACGGTGGTCACCACGTCCCCCGGCTGCAGCAGGCGCAGCTCCTTATCGGACATACCCGACTCCCCGATGCCGGGGCGGGCGCCGAGGATGCTCCATTCCTCGGTGTTGAAATCATAGGCGACCTGCAGGTTGTAGGGGTCTTCACCCAGCAGGATGGGGATCGAATAAAGGTTGTAGTCGCCGCCCTCGAAGCACAGCTCCATATAGACAAGGTGCCCATCGATGCTGCCCCATACACCCCGGAAGTTATCGGTAAAGATGCCGTTTTCCCAGTCGGCGTTCATGTCGTTATCGGTGCCCAGAAGCAGCATGATGTCACTGCTGTCATCGAGGAAGTAAAGCGAAAAGCCGATGCCCGCAAGGACGCTGTCGGCCTCCGGCCCCAGCGTGAGGGAGGATACGCCGTTCTCATCCACCTGCAGCGGCAGGCCGTCCCATTCGGTGGTCATCAGGTTCGGGACGTCGGGCAGCTCGTTGTAGTTCAGGTCGGCGATGTACTGCATCCCGGCATGGTCCAGCTCCCCGGTCAGCTCGTAGGAATAGAAGTACTTGAAGGCTTCCCCCGCGCCCACGGCGGCATAGCCGGAAAGGTCATCAAGGTCGCCGTTATAGGAATAGTAGCAGGAAAGCCCGGTGGCTTCGGCACGGTAGGGGCCGTTCACCCGGTACAGCACGCAGTCCTCCAGCGCAGTCAGCACGTCACCGGCGGTTTGCAGCAGGCCGGTGCTCCGGCGGGCCATGTGGCCCAGGTCCACCATATTGGTGTAGCCCTGCTCACGGGTGTTGCCGCCGTAGTTTTCGCTTTGTGCGGCGATACGGGCAAACCGGGAGAAGAAGGAGGGGTCCTCGCAGGCCTCCGCCAGCGCTTCGGCGCCAAAGGCCTCATAAGCCTCCAGCAGCGGGCCGCAGCGGGTCAGGTCGGTGAGGGAAAGGGTGGCCTTATTCTGGGTGCCCACCGCCTCACAGCCGGCGTAGTAGGTATCGCAGATGATCCGTCCCAGCGCGGCGCCGTCCATGGTGGGGTCCTCCGCAAGGGCGCCCGCCCAGCCGGTGTAGTTCCAGCCGTTGCCCGGCTCCACCTCCTCGGAGGCCACGAGATAGCGTGCCGTTCCGACAAAGGTATCCACCACATCCACGGTGGCCATCAGGCAGGTATCAAAGCCCACCAGCTCCAGGGGAGGATTGTTTTCATCGCCCGGCCACACCCGCCCGAAGGCGGTGCGCATTTCATCCAGCGTGAGGGAGTCAAGGTAGTAGCGTTCATCAAAGGCCGCCCCGTTGACCGAGCCGCCGCCGTGGTTCCAGAACAGGACGGCGGTGTGTTCGGCGGGATAATAGGTCTTGCAGAAGCGCAGGAAATCGGTAAGGGTGGCGGTATCGCCCATGCTGGCGGGGGGCAGCTCATCCACCAGGGTGAGCCCGGTGCTGTCATAGACATACCGCTGCAGGATATCGGCATTGACCACATTGTTCTGCCATTCCTTGGCGCCGCCGGTCTGGATGACCACACGGACATTTTCCGGCAGGGTGACCTCCATCAGCTCCATGAGGTCCTGCGTGGCGCAGCCGTAGTTGGTTTCAAGGTCGCTGCCGCAAAGGTACCAGTAGATGCTCCAGGTGCCGCTTTCCACATCGATATCAAGGTGACGGTCGGGGGCATCGGGGTCATCCCCGCACGCCGCAAGGGGCAGCACCAGCAGCAATGCCAGCAGCAGACACAAGAGCTTTTTCTTCACGATCGGGTCCCTCCATCCTTTCGCTCGGGCAGTTTTGCAGAAAATTATCGAATACATTGTAGCATGAAACGGGAAAAGAGCACAGAAAAGGCGTGAAATGTTCGTTTTTCGGCGTGAAATGTAAAAGAGAACGGTTGCAAAACGGGCAGCAATAAAATAGAATAGAACTGAAAATAACGGGAGGTGACGAGATGCTTCGGATTGGGCTGTGTGATGATGATAAGGAATACCTGCAGCTTTTGATGCATATGGTTCGTCTTTGGGCGGATTACAGCAGGGTGGAGGTGGAGCTGCTGCCCTTCAATAACGGGGATGATCTGATCGCCCGAAATGCCGCCTCCCATATGGATATCGTCATTTTGGATATTGTGATGCCGCTGCTGAACGGGATGGATACCGCCCGGGAGCTGCGAGCGCAGGATACGGCGGTGAAGCTCATCTTTTTGACCTCCTCGCCGGAATTCGCGCTGGAATCCTATGAGGTCAGGGCGCAGGATTATCTTTTGAAGCCGGTGAGCTACGACCGCCTGCGGGAGGCGCTGGACGCCTGCTGCCAGATGCTGCGCGCCGAGCCGAAAAACATGGTGCTGAAAACCTCCTTCGGGTTCCAGAAGCTGTACTTCGGGGATGTGGAATATGCCGAGGCGCAGAATAAGCGGGTGGTATTCCACCTGCGGACGGGGCGGGAGGTGGATACCCCAGAGCCGCTGCATTCCCTGGAGGATAAGCTGGTGAGTGAAGACGGGTTTTTCAAGTGCCACCGCAGCTACCTGGTTTACCTGCCGAATGTGGATCACTTCAACAGTACCGAGATCATAATGCGTTCCGGGCGCTGTGTGCCCATTGCCCGGGGCTATGCAAAGGCCTTTCAGGAGGCGTACTTTGCGCAGATGTTCCGTGAGGAATAGGAAAAGGGGAGGAACCGATGCCGGAAAACGTGCTGTATATCCTGCATAATGCCACCACGCTGCTGTTCGGCGTGTATATTTCGGCTGCCTTTCTGGGCATCCGCATGGACCGCCGCAACGTGCTGACGCTGCTGTGGTTTTCCCTTGCACTAGGGGCGCTGTGCATCATCAGCAACCTGCTGTGGGGGGCGACCGGCACCCAGAGGATCTACCCCTTGATCATTCACCTGCCGCTGGTCATTTTTTTGCACCTGTACTATAAATACCGGATGGCGCACTGCGCCCTTTCGGTGCTGACGGCCTACCTGTGCTGCCAGGTGAGCAAATGGGTGGGGCTGGTGGCGGTCAGCCTTACCGATGAAAAATGGGTCTACTATGCGGTGCGTATCGTGGTAACGGCGTTGGTGTTCTACCTGTTTATCCGCTATGTTTCCGATGCCGCCGCGCAGCTTTTGGCGAAGCCCACCAAGGATATTGCCATCCTGGGGCTGATGCCGCTGGTCTATTATCTGTACGATTACGCCACCAATGTTTATACCGAGCTGCTGTATTCCGGCCGGGCGGTCATTGCGGAATTTCTGGGATTTGTGCTGTGCATCGCTTATATTCTGTTTTTGTTTATGTACTTCAAGCAGTACGAGGAAAAGCGGGAGGCGGAGCAGCGCGGCCAGCTGATGGAGATGAAGCGTGCCCAGTCCGAAAAGGAGATCGCGGCGCTGCGGCGGTCGGAATACACCGTTTCGCTGCTGCGGCATGATATGCGGCATTTCCTCACCAATCTTTCCGGCCTGATAGAGAATAACGAGACCGAAAAGGCGCTGGAATTCATCGGCGAGATCATTTCCACGACCGACCGGACGGCGACCCGCCGTTACTGCAAAAATGAGAGCATCAACCTTATTTTGTCCTCCTATGCCGACCGCATCACCGGACGGAACATCGAGTATAAATGCACGGTGCAGGTGCCGGAGCGGCTGCCCTATTCCGACGTGGACCTGACGGCCATCCTTTCCAATGCGCTGGAAAATGCCGTCCATGCGGTGGAAAAGCTGCCGCCGGAGCAGAGGAGCATCGAGCTGGACCTGCGGATGCGGGAGGAAAAGCTGCTGCTTTCGGTGAAAAATACCTTTGCGGAGCCGCCCGAATTGCGAAACGGGATGCCGGTTTCCCATGCCGATGGGCACGGCTTTGGCACCCAAAGCATCCGCTACGTGACGGAAAAGCTGCACGGCAACTGCCAGTTCTCCGTGGAGGGGGATCGCTTTGTGCTGCGGGTGGTGCTGTGATCAAGTTAAAAAGGAGAGGGGCGAAAGGGATGCCCCGGATTGAAATTAAAACCCCCGCTATGGTGGCGGGGGTTGAAATTTTTATAGGGAAAAATGATGACGGACCGATATTGCTCCGGCTTGGCTATTCATTGCCGTGAAGTATGATCTCAACAGCCATTACTAAAAGCAGGCAAATAATCTCATGTTGGCGATTAGTCATCTGAATCACATAGCTTTCGCGCGAAGCGGAAAATGCCTTATTGGACTTCATGATTTGATTTCCGTTTATATCAGTTACAGTAATATTATCATATAAAAAATCACCATCCATGTGCCAACCGTTAAGGTTGAGCTCCAGTTTCATTTTTAATGATACTTTTCGAGTAACCGTGCCAAGTACTTTCCCATCAAGGGAGATTGTGTATGTTCCCATGCCTGCATTTGATGTTAACCCAACCTTACCGATTTCATCATTTTCGATATTATAGAGACGAATACAGGGACGACCAAAGGAAAGAAAATCCGGCTTGACTATATATTTCTTGTTATTAAATCCATCGAATACAGTGAAACCATGCTTAAAAGAATTACTTCTTCTCTTCATGACCAGTATGTTGTTTGAAGTGCTTTTATTGATGAGCGCATCCACAGAATGGGTGCTTTCCATATGATCGGAAATCGTAAGCACCGCTGCGGTACGCACCTTTTCGGTTATGGCCTTGGCGAGAATCTTTTCTATAAGGTTCATGTTTCTCCTTCCTGCTTTGATTAAATCCGGAAGCGCATCCCGCAGTACATGCAGAATTTTGCTTCCTCATCCGGGACTTGCTTTCCGCAATAAGGGCAATATGCAGTAGCCTGCTTACGCCGTCTTTGTTCGGCTTCCTCACGATAGAACTCCTCCTTAAAGGAACCATCTACGGAATCGGGATAATTTTTAATTTGCTGTGCAATACGGCTTGCAACTAGCTTTGGAATATTAGAATCGATGTTGCCCGTAGAGAGCCAGTATGCACCGGTCAGTTTTCCGTAATCATTAAAATCAATTCTAAAGCTCCAATCGGAGATGCCGCTGTTAGAACGAACGGTACCATAGACCATTGCCCCTTCTGCATACAGGCTGGTGATCCGCCTGATTCCTTTTCCGCCGCACTTTACCATAGTATAGAACTCTTCCTTGGAAATTCCTCCATCAAAGCGGCAGATGGTGTTTTTGCGTTTGATTTCTTCCCCGATATTGTGCTTGATTTTCTTTGCACCGGCGATTGTCAGGCCAATGCCCAAGGCTTTTAATAAAAAATCCATCAGAACTCCCTCAAACAAACTAAATGTGAAAGCAGCTTGTATGCAATGACTGTAATTGCAATCCGCAATAGTATCAGCTTGCCATTATGCTGCTGTGAGAAGATCATCAAACCAGCATTTCCCATTTTCCGTATCTCTTACCGTTTTCTCGGCGGATATAGTTTTTATCTTGCAGCGACTTCATAATTCGCTTTACGCTTCTGATTGATTTATCGGTGATGTCTGCAAGCTCCTGCTGCTTGATGGTCGGATTTTTCTTTATTAAATCCAACACAGCCAATTCTTCTAAAGTGCAGTCCAAAGTGCTAAATTGGCACTTTGGAATTTGCTGTTTGGCACTTTGGGGCTTATCGACATCCACATAATCAATGTGCATATAGCGGTTCTTCAGCTCGTAATCCGTGTCTAAAAGAAGATTGCTGAAAAACATTTCCAAGAATTTTGTGGTGGCGTGAACGCCCTTTTGCAGATTCGTATAGTTTGCTCGGACCAAGGCGTTGCGGAAGTACCACGAATTCTTTTCGAAGGCGTCGTTGTTTACACGGAAGCCGAAAGTTTTCATATATTTGATCATAAAGACGGCGGTGGCACGGGTGTTTCCCTCGCCGAAGGGATGGATTTGCCAAATGTCGGAGGCGAATTTTGCCAGATGCTTCACCGCCGCATCTACGGACAAGCCCTCATAGGAGAACTGTTTTTCAGTGGCAAAATCGTAATCCAGCGTATCCTTGATACTATTCCAGTCCGCATAGATCACGGTGTCGCCGTTCAGTACCCACTCTTTCTTGGTGATGTTGTACTGCCGAATCTGTCCGGCGTGACGGAACACGCCTTCAAACAGTCTGCGGTGGATGGAGAGCCACTCGGCAGGCGAGAATTGGAAGGCTTTTTCCCCCAACAACTTTGCGATTCTGGCAGAGACAATATCCGCTTCTTTGGTTTCGTTCTCTATTTCGGTGCGGGTGGTACGCTGCTCATAATAGCTATGGATGCGCTGCTGGGCTTCATCAATGGTGATTTTGCCCTCGATGTGATCCTTGGCCGTATCCAGCAGATAGGCAGAGGTATTCAGCCCGTCCACCGCCTGCAAGCCGATGGCAGTCTGCCACGCCTCGCTTTTTTCGGCTCGGTCCGGTTCACCCTGCTTGATATATTCTTCCAGTTCAAATTGCCAATTCTGATCCGGCATATCTGCACCTCATTCCTTGCTCAAATCTTCCGCCTTGAAGGTCGTGTACCCTTCGTAATAGTAGCTGTGGTCGATGCCCTTCCTATGCCATAGTGCATCTCCAAAATGCTTACTTATCCGCCGCCACGCCGGACTTCATCCAGGCGTCTACTTCGCTGATTTTGAATTTCCAAAGGCGGCCTATTTTCGCAGCGGGCATATTTCTTTTCTCTATCCAGGCGAGTACCGTATCACGGCTGACGCCGAGGTATTCGCAAATCTCTTTCATTGAGTACCAGCGTTCGATGGTCGGTTCCATGGGAGTATCCTCACTTTCAGGTGGTTTCCGATAGCTATAATTATACAATTTAAGTATATCACAGCAAGTCGGATTTATCAAGGATTATTGCGGATTTATCAGGGAAAAAGCGGGACTTTTCGTAATTCACAGCCTGAAAAAAGCGTGGCCGTCCGGGCCTTTCGGCTTGACAGGCACCGGCGGGGCGGCTACAATTTAAGGAGAAACAGGAGGGGAGCGAAAGGGATGCAGGAGCTGAAAATCGGGCGGGTTTACCGTCATTTTAAGGGCGATTATTATCTGGTGGAGGGCGTGGCCGATCATTCCGAAACGGGGGAGACCTATGTCATTTACCGCAAGCTGTACGGGGACGGCGGCCTGTGGCTGCGCCCGATGGAGATGTTTTTGAGCCCGGTGGACCGCGAAAAATACCCGGACGTGCAGCAGGAATACCGCTTCCAGCTGCAGGAGATCGAAAGCCGGGCGGAGCACTGAAGCGGCAAACAGGCATAGAAAAAAGACGCCGTCGGGCGTCTTTTTCGGTGGCGGAAGCGGTGGGATTCGAACCCACGAGCCCGTGAGGGCTACCTGATTTCGAGTCTTTTATGCAACTGTGACGGGGGTGCCCGTTTTGGGGTCGTTTCTGTAAGCCCCGTACCCGCCGAAAGCCGCTTGAAATCAGGCTTTTTCGCTCGGAAAGCCTTGCGGGACAGGCTTTTTTGAAAGTGGGTTCAAATCGGCATTTTTCCCGATTTTGGAGAGAAATGCGGGAAGATAGGAGAGAAAAATCGGGAGACGGCCATACACCGCAGAATAGAGCTTCCAACCGACGAAAATCTATTTTTGAGGTGTTACAAATGGATGTATTCCCCGTTAACTGGGACAGCGTTCCCGAGGTGATGAACAAGGAGCAATTTTTCCGCATCTGCCACATCAGCAAGTCCACGGCGCTGCACCTGCTCAAAAGCGGCAAGGTGCCCTGCGAGTGGTCGGGTAAGAAAACCCGGTGCTATAAAATCCGAAAAGAGGATGTGAAAGCATATTTGGAGGAGCGGGCGATTTTCCCCGAACTCTACTCTGCGCCGAAGGGATGGTACGGCACCCACTATGTGGCGAGGCTCTCCAAGGAGCTGCCGGAGGACACGCTGCGGCAGATGCACGGCTACTATGAAAAGCTGCTGCGCAAATACCCGGATGTGGTCACGGTAAAGGATGTGGTGGCCCTGACCGGCTACACCCTGACCACCGTCCACAACTGGTGCAGCCGTGGGTCGCTGAAAGCCTTTCAAAAGGGACTGAAGTTCTGTATCCCGAAAATCTTTCTTGTGGATTTCTTCTGCTCCCTGACCTTCCGCTCCATCACCCGCAAAAGCCTCTGGCATATCCAGACGCTGAATGAATTCAGCAGGAAGATGAGGCGGAAGAAGTAAAAGTAACCGCCTCTGCATTTCCGTAGAGGCGGCTGCTTATCAATTAGTCATCATCTTCGTCATCCGGCCAACCGGATATGATATGTAATTCGCCTGAATCCATATCCATTGCCATATTATCTCCCATACGCATCAGCAAATCGCCGTCAGAGTCAATTGCCATATTGTCTGAGATTGTATGAGCAAAATTTCCGTCATCGTAGTCAAAAAAGTGTTTTCCCATAAATAAAACTCCTTACTCAATTCTAATGATTTCGTGATCTCTTGTTCCGTATATCCGTTTAACTTGATACAGGGATTCACCAATCCAAAATGTGATTCTGTCTCCAGCTTCTTCATTCGTTGCAATATTAGTACAGAGCAAATTGCTTTTTGCGTTTGTTCCTCCGCAAGCTAACGGCAATATATGATGAATGTTCCACCCACAATATATTTCTTGCCCATAATAGTTTACAGAGAAGTTATTGTTACCATAGCCGTCTTTACACATTAAATTCCCGTGAAAATCCTCTGCATACTGTTTGCTGCCGTAGCACTCTTCCCAAAATCGCAGAGCGTTGTATTTATTGATTTTCATTACTTTCACCTCCAATCCGGACAAAAAGTAAAACCATACACATTATGCGTGTATGGTCTCAATCTATCCGAATTGGAACTTTACACGCACAACAACCAAGACGGTCACCTAAATGACTGTCTAGGAAGTATGGTGTAAAGCTTTGATACAGCAACTGGGCCCACCTCAAAGGAGAGGAGAATCTCCCGGAGCCTATCTTGTGGGTTCTCAATGGCGTAACGAGAATTTTAATCGACATTGATAGTATCTAGGAATTACATATTTTAAGCTTGTAGAAGTTTTGAGTCCGTTGTTTTTTTCGGATTTCTCGTCGCTCCGTCATACAAATTACTTCAAATTTAACATAACCTACATCATAAATTATATCTTGGAAAGTAAATAATGTCAATTAGAAAATCTGCGATTTAAAAATTCGCACACTCGCACCTGCCTTTCGGTTTTGGTAGACTGTAACCGAAAGGCGGGTGCATTTTGCATTGCAGACCTGCGGTGGAAATTTTGAGTGGGAGGATCACATATGGAATCGCTATTTGAGCAGCTGGGCGGCACTTACACAAGGCAGGGCGACTATTGCCTACCCAATGTTTGCTTACCGCCCGAAGAAGAACGCCCCATCGGCGTTTACGGGCAGCGGCGGCGAGTTTATCTGAAGAAGCATCACCGGATACTGTATTATAACCTGCTGACCGCCGGGACGCTGGACGGGCACCTCGCAGACATCGAGGAGCAGGCGCAGGAACTCTTTCTTCGGCTGGTAGAACAATACGCAGACACCGAGGGCGTGACGGAGGCCTTGAAAGCCGATGACCCGATGGCGTGGGTGCGGAAGATGAACGGCATCCGACATCGGGCAAACGAGGCCGTGATGCAGGAAATTGTATATGGGTAACGAGCAAGCGGGGGTCGATGACCTCCGCTTGTTTTGTGTGCAGAAAAGAACAATGCTGTTTTGAAACGACATTGTTCCGAACTTTGTTGACATTGTTCTTTTGTTCGGGTATAATGTACTTGTGATTTTATGCGTGGAGGTATCCCCTATGGCTGAAATGATCTCGGTAAGAGAGGCGGCAGTGCGCTGGAATATAACGGAGCGGAGAGTTGCGACGCTCTGCAAGAATGGGAGAATCGCCGGTGCGAAAAAGCAGGGCAATCGTTGGCTGATCCCCGCTGATACGCAGAAGCCGGCGGATCAGCGGCTCAAGACGGGCGCTTTCCGCAAGACGGAGCGCGCGCCGAAGCTGCCCCTGCCCATCGGCGTGTCCAACTACTGCCTTGCCTCGTCGGAATACTACTACATCGACAAGACGATGATGATCAAGGACTTTATCGACGAGCGTCCGATGGTGACGCTGTTCACTCGTCCCCGCCGCTTCGGCAAGACGCTGAATATGGATATGCTGCGCACTTATTTTGAAAAGAGCGACAAGGATACCTCCGTCTACTTCCGGGATAAGAAGATCTGGGCCTGCGGCCAGAAGTACCGGGATTATCAGGGCAAGTACCCTGTGATCTTCCTGACCTTCAAGGATGTGAAGTTCGACACTTGGGAGGAGACCTTTGCGGCCATCCGGGATATTTTCGCAAAGGAGACCCGGCGGCACAAGGAGCTGCTGACCAGCGATAAGTGCGACGAGTACAGCAAAAAGGCCTATGAAAAGCTGGCAGACGGCAAAGTCAGCGAGGTAGAGCTGGCTTCTGCACTGCTGGACCTGTCCGCTATGCTGCACAAGCACTATGCCGTTGCGCCCATTATCATCATCGACGAGTACGACACCCCCATCCAGCAGGGCTATCAGAAGGACTATTACGACAAGGTCATCCGGTTTATGCGGAACCTGTTTTCCGGCGGGTTCAAGGATAATCAGCACCTGTCCTTCGGCTTCCTCACCGGCATTCTGCGGGTGGCCAAGGAGAGCATCTTCAGCGGGATGAACAACCTGTCCATCAACTCCGTGCTGGACAACAAATACAGCGCCTACTTCGGCTTCACCGCCGACGAGGTGATGGAGATGGCGGAATACTACGGCGCTGCCGATAAGTACGACGAAATTTGCCAGTGGTACGACGGCTACCGCTTCGGCAAGACGGAGATTTTCAACCCGTGGTCGGTGGTCAACTACTTCAGCAACGAGTGTGAGCCGAGACCCTTCTGGGTCTCCACCGGCAGCAACGATATTATCGGGGAAGTGCTTGCCCAGGCGGACGAGGAGATTTATAACCGTCTGACCTCCCTGGTCAACGGCGAGACCTTCACCACCTTCATCGACACCGGCGTGATCTATCCGCAGATCAAAAGCAATCCCTCCACCATTTACAGCTTCCTGCTGGTGACCGGCTATCTGAAGGCACTGAAAACCACGCCCTCCTTCAGCGGCGATTTTATGTGCGAGGTCTCCCTGCCCAACCGGGAGATTTCTCTGGTGTATAACAAGGAGATTTTGCAGCGGCTGGAGAATCTGATCCCGCCGTCCACGGCGATTTCCGTTCAGGAGGCCATCTTCTCCGGCGATAACGCACGGCTGAAAGCGCAGATCCAGACGCTGCTGACCCAGTCGGTCAGCTCCTTCGATACTGCCGGGGAGAATTTCTACCACGGCTTTATGCTGGGACTGTGCGCCCTGCTGGGCGGCGCTTTCGTGACCTCCAACCGGGAATCGGGCGACGGGCGCTATGACATTCAGCTGAAGCCCACGCAAAAGGGTCTTCCGGGCATCCTGATCGAGCTGAAAGCGGAGAAAAATTGCAGCGACGAGAAGCTGAAAAAGCTGTCCGAGACGGCCTTGCAGCAGATCAACGATAAAAAATACGAAACCGAGCTGACGACAGCCGGGGTCAGGACGATTTATAAATACGGCGTGGCCTTCAGCGGTAAAAAAGTTGAAGTGGCGGTCGGATGAGGAGAGAAAGCAATGGTCAATGAGAAAAGCAGCGCCGTGGGCGTAAATATACAGGAAAAGGCCACGATGATCTGGAATGTGGCGGATGTACTTCGTGGGCCGTTCAAGCCCCACGAATATGGCCTTGTGATCCTGCCGATGACGGTGGTCAAGCGGTTTCACGACTGCCTGCTGCCCACCCACGATGCGGTGATCGAGCAATATGAAAAGGTTAAGAAGCTGGCGGTTATCGACGGCTTTCTGACCCGTGCTTCCGGCTATCAGTTCTATAACACCAGCCGGTTTACTTTTGAGAGCCTGCTGGCCGACCCGGACAACATCGAAGCAAATTTCCGGGACTATCTGGCCGGGTTCTCCGGCAATGTGCAGGATGTGCTGGCCAAGTTCGATTTTGACAACATCATCCGCCGTATGGTGGAGTGCAACAGCCTGTATCTGGTCATTAAGGAGTTCAACTCCCCCAAGGGCTACCTCGGCCCGGATAAAATCAGCGCCGTGGACTGCGGCTATATCTTTGAGGATCTCGTCAAGCGCTTTTCCGAGTCCTTCGGCGAGGAGGCCGGAGCGCACTTCACCAGCCGGGACATCATCTATCTGATGACCGACCTGCTGCTGTGCGATGCCAAGCTAGATGACGGCAATGTGACCGTGTACGACATGACAATGGGTACCTCGCAGATGCTTTCCTGTATGGAGGAGCGCATCCACGAGCTGAACAGCGATGTGGAGGTGACCTGCTTCGGGCAGGAGTTTAACCCCTCCACCTTCGCCATTGCAAAGGCGGATATGATGATCCGGGGCGGCGACCCCAATAATATGCGGTTCGGTGACACGCTCTCTGATGACCAGTTTCCCGGCTTCACCTTCCAGTACTGCATTTCCAATCCACCCTTCGGCATCGACTGGAAGCGGGAAAAGAAGGCCGTGGAGGACGAAGCCGCCAAGGGCGAGCTGGGGCGCTTTGCGCCCGGTCTGCCGAAAATCAGCGACGGACAGCAGCTTTTTGTGCTCAACGGTCTGTCCAAGCTGGCGCCGGGCGGCAAAATGGCGATCATTCAGAACGGCTCGCCGCTGTTTGCCGGTGATGCCGGAAGCGGCCCCAGCAATATCCGTCAGTATATCTTGGAAAACGATTGGCTGGACGCCATTGTTCAGCTTTCCACCGACCAGTTTATGAACACCGGCATTTCCACCTATATCTGGGTGCTGTGCAAGGACAAGCCCGCCTACCGCTGCGGCAAGGTGCAGCTCATTGACGCGTCCCACTGCTATGAACAGCGCCGCAAAGCCATCGGAACCAAGCGCAACGACATCAGCGACCATTGCCGGGAACTGATCGTGCAGGCCTACGGCGAATACCGGAACAATGCTGTGTTTGGGGATAAATCCGGCGTGTATTGCGAGAGCAAGATTTTCGGCAGTGAGGAGTTCGGCTACAACAAAATTGTAGTGGAGCGTCCGCAGCGGGACGAAAACGGCGAGATCGTGATGAAGCGGGGCAAGCCGGTGGCGGACGCCGCCCTGCGGGATACCGAAAATGTGCCGCTGGTGCAGGACATTGACGCCTATTTTGCACGGGAGGTCCTGCCCTACGCCCCGGATGCGTGGATCGACAAGAGCAAGACCAAGGTGGGCTATGAAATTCCGATGACCCGCTATTTCTACGAGTATCAGCCGCCGGAGCCGGTGGACGACATTGTGGAGCGTATTCAAAAGTTGGAGCATGAGATTGCCGACAGCCTGAACACGCTGTTCCATAAGGAGTAAATAATGAAATTAGCATTAGATGAGAGAGTTATACTTTATTTTGATATTCTAGGGTATAAGCAAAAGTTTGAAGAAGAAAATTTCAATTCCATAGAGTATTTGCAAACGATTAGAAGTGTGATGAGCAGAGTACAGGAGTACGCAAAGACAGTTGGAAGCATTGTGCTGAAAATTTTTTCAGATAATGCGTGTATGGTTTTTGATACCGGCGATAAAGGTACAGGTTTAAGTTTGGCAAAAATAATTGCGTATGAATTGCAACAGGTTTTACTGGAAAAATACTCTGTTCTCATTCGAGGGTGTATCTCGTATGGCGAAATTTACATAGATGATGATTTGGTTTACGGTGCAGGTCTCATCAAATGTGTTGAGATGGAGGAACAAGCTGAATATCCACGAATAATTATTGATTCATGCTTAAATGGTGAAATTTTTAGTGATGCTTATGGTGTGCTTGCAAAAATTACGGATGACTACTACGAAGTAACATATTTGGACGGTGTCGTTGCTGGAGATGAGAGTTACGATATGTTGAGTGTTCGTAACAGAATTATTGAGATGACAAATAAATATTGTGCAAAAGATTTGAAGCAAAAAGCCAAAGTAATTAAAAAGTATAAATGGCTGGTAGATACTTTTAATAAACTAAGTTTTGACTTGTATATTCGTGTTGAAAAATCCACAGAACAGCAGCTAAAGGTGAGCTAATATGCGTGAAATGAAAGACAGCGGGATTGAGTGGATTGGAGCAATGCCACGGGCGTGGAAAATGAACACTATTGCTCAGATTTTCCTGCAAGTGAAATGCAAAAATACTGGGTTGCAGGAGAGAAATTTGCTTTCACTAAGCTATGGTAAAGTGAAGCGAAAGAGCATTGACACGGTTGAGGGGCTGTTGCCGGAAAGCTTTGATGGATATAACATTATTGAAAAAGACGACATCGTTTTAAGGCTCACGGATCTCCAAAACGACCATACAAGTTTAAGGGTCGGCCTTGCAGAAGAACGAGGTATTATTACTTCAGCGTATTTGACAATAAGAAATCGCAGCAATTTCTGCCCTAAATACTTGTACTACTACCTGCACTCTTTTGACATTGCAAAAGGCTTTTATGGTATGGGTGCAGGCGTAAGGCAGGGACTAAATTGGGACGGTGTCAAATGGTTAAAGATTCTTGTACCATCAGTACCGGAGCAGGAGCGCATTGCGGCGTTTTTGGATGCGGAGTGCGCCGAAATCGACGCTGTATTGGAAAAGACCCGCGCGTCCATTGAAGAATACAAA
>ENA-ORPK01001827-ORPK01001827.1-human-gut-metagenome-genome-assembly--contig:-NODE-1827-length-15849-cov-14.122135_pt1 | contig 15849 bp, 14 predicted proteins | sample MGYA00242139_ERZ509068 | MGnify/ENA primary metagenome ERZ509068 (study PRJEB26280, sample SAMEA2338687) | human gut metagenome | biome: human gut; feature: human-associated habitat; material: faeces... | reverse complement strand
CTACGGGTAATGTCGTCCTTGCCACACCATTCATGCCTTTCACCATTTTGTTGTCCACAAGTACAGTAGCGGAACTTGGAGTATATCGTATTGTAAGAGTTTGTGTCTGCTGCACTTGTTGTTGACTGCTGCCCAAAAGTGTAAGCACATACGTGCGGTTGCTCTCTAACTTTTCAATATCATAGTCGGAGAATGTCACCATTAGAGGCAAATAGTTTTTGGTGATTACTTTCATCTGCCGTGTATTCTGTGGCATATATACCCACGTCTCGTTGTTGCGCTTTACCAAAGGCATAATGACATTGCCCTCAATATTGACCAACTCACCCACAAACTGTACCTTAACAACTGCACAGTTGCGATCGTTAAGGTCCTTGCGAGGCTGAGTTTGGGCAGTAAGGTCGCTTGGGGCAAGCTTAAAGGACTCGACCGTGAGCTTTTGCGCAACAGCTGATGATATTGCAGCAAATAGCAAGACGAAAGATAGAAGTATTTTACGCATAAAATTTATTTTTGTTTGATGGCTTAGGACATTAATAATAAGAGTGGAAACTTGAAACAATAAGTCGTTACTCGGAGAGGACTAGGCGGAGCCCAAGGAAGTTGCAGTGGTCGTCAGGCGTGATGAAGTAACGGTATGACGAGCGACAGAATCTGGCACTGATGTCCCAGCCACCTCCACGGAACACGCGGTCAGAACCACTATTAGCACCAGTCGGATTGGTATGAGAAGAACTACTGTATTTGCCATACCAATCCTGACACCATTCCCATACATTCCCACTCATATCATATATACCTAATTCATTAGCTTGCTTAGAACCAACAGCATGAGTTTTGCTCCAGCTGTTGCCTACGTACCAAGCTACATCTGAGAGGTTATTACTTCCGCTATACTGATACCCTCTGCTCTTCTTTCCGCCACGGGCTGCATATTCCCATTCGGCTTCTGTAGGGAGGCGGAACGTCTTGCCAGTTATATTGTTCAGCTTGCTGATAAATTTCTGACAGTCGTTCCAACTTACCTGTTCTACTGGCAAATTGTCACCCTTAAATTTTGAAGGATTCTTACCCATGACAGCCTTCCACAAATTCTGAGTAACCTCGTATTTTCCAATATAATAATCATTGGTAAGCGTAACTTGATGTGTAGGTTTTTCCCAATCATATGGGCTCTCCATCTCTGGAGTCGCTCCCATTACAAACGTTCCAGCCTCAACACGAACCATATCAATGCTTATGCCATCCTTAACTGGAATAGAGATATTATCACCATTAGTAACTGGGGCTTGTACTACTGGTTGTTGCGCTACTGTTGGTTGCGCAACAGTATTTCGTGTTGCCGTTGCTTCTTTAGTTAGAGTTATCTGAAGATTGCTTGGTGCTGATGCCTTAAGTTTTACCATGCCTTCTTCAGACTCATATCCATTACAAAAGACAATGTATGAGTGTTGACCTACTGGCAAAGTTGTCTGTGCCACGCCATTTGAGCCATTAATCATTTTATTGTCTACAAGCACAGTAGCTATAGACGGTGAGTATCTTATGGTAAGAGTTTGGGATTGCAGCGCTTGTTGTTGACTGTTCCCAACAAGTGTAAGCACATACGTGCGGTTGCTCTCCAATTTATCAACTCCGTAGTCTTCAAATGTAACCATAAGTGGAAGATAGTCTTTGGTTGTGATTTTCAATTGCCGTGTTCTCTGTGGCATATACACCCATGTCTCATTCGTGTACTTAACAAAAGGCTTGACAATATTTCCATCAAAATCAATAATGTCGCCAACAAACAGCACTTTGACAACAGCACAATTGTAATTGTTGGTATCCTTGCGTGGCTGGGTCTGGGCAGTAAGGTCGCTTGGGGCAAGCTTGAAGGACTCGACTGTGAGCTTTTGTGCAAAGACTGATGATATTGCTGCAAAGAGCAAGACGATGGATAAAAGTATTTTACGCATAAAATATATTTTGAGGGCTTAGGACATTAATAATAAGAGTGGATAACTCAAAACAAGAAAGTCGTTACTCGGAGAGGACCAAGCGGAGCCCGAGGCTGTTGGCACGGCGGTCAGGTATGTTGCCGTTACGGCATGACGAGCGACATAACCTGGCAGTGCTGAACCAGCAACCCCCACGGTACACGCGGTAAGACCAACTGGCAGCACCTGTAGGATTAACCTGTGAGGAACTACTGTAAGAACCTTTACAATCCTGACACCATTCATATACGTTACCACTCATATCATATATACCTAATTCATTAGCTTGCTTTGAACCAACAGCATGAGTTTTGCTGCCGCTATTATCTACATACCAAGCCACATCGGAAAGGTTATTGCTACCACTATACTGATATCCTCGGCTCTTCTTGCCGCCACGGGCGGCATATTCCCATTCGGCTTCTGTGGGGAGACGGAACGCCTTGCCAGTTATTCTATTCAGCTTGTTGATGAATTCCTGACAGTCGTTCCAACTAACTTTCTCTACAGGTAAGTTATCACCCTTGAATTTTGAAGGTTTCTTACCCATCACTGCTTTCCATAAAGCCTGAGTCACCTCGTATTTACCAATGTAATAATCATTGGTAAGAGTTACTTGATGTGTTGGTTTCTCATCATCATACGGATCTTTCATCTCTGGTGTCGCTCCCATTGTAAACGTACCTGCCTCAACACGAACCATATCAATGCTTATGCCATCCTTTACGGGGATAGAGATATTATCACTGTTAGTAACCATGGGTTGCACAACTGGTTGCTGAGCTACTATTGGTTGAGCAACAGTACTTTGTTGTGTTGCCATTGCTTCTTTAGACAGCGTGATTTGTAGGTTGCTTGGAGTAGAGGCTTTTAGTTTTACAGTTCCTTCCTCTGAGTCATACCCATCACAAAAGACAATATACGAGTGCTGACCTACGGGTAATGTCGTCCTTGCCACACCATTCATGCCTTTCACCATTTTGTTGTCCACAAGTACAGTAGCGGAACTTGGAGTATATCGTATTGTAAGAGTTTGTGTCTGCTGCACTTGTTGTTGACTGCTGCCCAAAAGTGTAAGCACATACGTGCGGTTGCTCTCTAACTTTTCAATATCATAGTCGGAGAATGTCACCATTAGAGGCAAATAGTTTTTGGTGATTACTTTCATCTGCCGTGTATTCTGTGGCATATATACCCACGTCTCGTTGTTGCGCTTTACCAAAGGCATAATGACATTGCCCTCAATGTTGGTTAACTCACCTACAAACTGTACTTTCACAACTGCACAGTTACGGTTGTTAAGGTCCTTGCGTGGCTGAGTTTGAGCAGTAAGGTCGCTTGAAGCAAGCTTGAAGGACTTTACAGTCAGCTCTTGGGCAAAGACTGATGATATTGCTGCAAATAGCAAAACGATTGATAGAAGTATTTTACGCATAAAATTTATATTTGTTTGAGGGCTTAGGATATTAATAATAAGAGTGGAAACTCGAAATAAGAAGTAGTTACTCGGAGAGGACCAGGCGGAGTCCAAGGCTGCCGCTACGGTTACCAGGCGTTTCGTTGACACGGGATGACGAGTTACAGAGCCCGGCGGAGTTAGCCCAGCCACCTCCCCGGCTCACGCGGTAAGATCCACTATTGGCACCAGTAGGATTTACCTTTGAAGAATTACTGTATTTATCATACCAATCCTGACACCATTCATGTACGTTACCACTCATATCATATATACCTAATTCATTAGCTTGCTTAGAACCTACATTATGAGTTTTGTTGCCGCTATTATCTTCATACCATGCCACATCAGAAAGGTTACTGCTACCACTATACTGATAACCTCTACTCTTGTTTCCACCACGAGCGGCATACTCCCATTCGGCTTCTGTAGGAAGACGGAACGTCTTGCCTGTTATACGATTCAGTTTGCTGATAAATTTTTGACAGTTGTCCCAACTAACCCGTTCCACTGGCAAGTTATTACCTTTAGAGTACGAAGGATTGTTACCCATCACTGCTTTCCATAAAGCCTGTGTCACCTCATATTTACCAATGTAATAATCATTGGTAAGAGTTACTTGATGTGCAGGTTTCTCATCATCCAAAGGATTCTCCATCTCTGGAGTCGCTCCCATAGTAAATGTTCCTGCCTCAACACGAACCATATCAATGCTTATGCCATCCTTTACGGGAATAGTGATATTATCACTGTTAGTAACTGGAGTTTGTACTACTGGTTGTTGAATTACGGGTTGTTGAACAACAGGTTGCTGAGCTACTGCTGGTTGAGAAACAGTACTTTGTTGTGTTGCCGTTGCTTCTTTAGTTAGAGTTATCTGAAGATTGCTTGGTGCTGATGCCTTAAGTTTTACCATGCCTTCTTCAGACTCATATCCATTACAAAAGACAATGTATGAGTGTTGACCTACTGGCAAAGTTGTCTGTGCCACGCCATTTGAGCCATTAATCATTTTATTGTCTACAAGCACAGTAGCTATAGACGGTGAGTATCTTATGGTAAGAGTTTGGGATTGCTGCGCTTGTTGTTGACTGTTCCCAACAAGCGTAAGCACATACGTACGGTTGCTCTCCAATTTATCCACTCCGTAGTCTTCAAATGTAACCATAAGCGGAAGATAGTCTTTGGTTGTGATTTTTAATTGCCGTGATCTCTGTGGCATATACACCCAAGTCTCATTCGTGTACTTAACAACAGGCTTGACTATATTTCCATCGAAATCAATAATATCGCCAACAAACAGCACTTTGACAACAGCACAGTTGCAGTTGTTAGTGTCCTTGCGTGGCTGAGTCTGGGCTGTAAGATCGCTTGAAGCAAGCTTGAAGGACTCGACTGTAAGCTTTTGGGCAAAGACTGATGATATTACAGCAAAGAGCAAGACGATGGATAGAAGTATTTTATGCATAAAATTTTATATATTTTTCCGGCTTCGCCAGAATTTTACTCGATGTCTTCCATAAGGGCTTTTCCCGAGGCTCGTCCCTCGCTTCTCCTTTAAGCCCTTATTAAAGACATCTCGTTTTGAGGCTTAGGACATTAATAATAAGAGTGGATAACTCAAAAACAAGAAGTCGTTACTCGGAGAGGACTAGGCGGAGCCCGAGGGAGTCGTTACTGAAGCCAGGCGCGTAGCTGTAACGGTATGACGAGCGACAAATCCAGGCATTGCCGCCCCAGCCACCCCCACGGCGCACGCGATTAGACCCACTGTTAGCACCTGTAGGATTGGTCTGAGAAGAACTGCTGTATTTGCCATACCAATCTTGACACCACTCCCACACATTACCAGTCATATCATAAATGCCTAATTCATTAGCTTGTTTAGAACCAATAGTATGGGTTTTGCTGCCGCTATTATCTTCATACCAAGCCACATCAGCAAGATTATTGCTGCCGCTATACTGATAACCTCGGCTCTTCTTGCCACCACGGGCGGCATATTCCCATTCGGCTTCTGTAGGGAGACGGAACGTCTTGCCAGTTATTCTATTCAGCTTGCTGATGAATTCCTGACAGTCGTTCCAACTAACATTCTCTACTGGCAAATTGTCACCCTTATAGTTTGAAGGATTGTTGCCCGTAACAGCTTGCCATAAAGCCTGAGTCACCTCGTATTTACCAATGTAATAATCATTGGTTAGAGTTACTTGATGGGTAGGCTTTTCATCATCATCAGGAACTTTCATCTCTGCAGTCGCTCCCATTGTAAACGTTCCAGCCTCAACACGAACCATATCAATGCTGATGCCATCCTTTACGGGGATGGAGATTGTATTGCCCGCCAATGAAGTTCCTGAAGCTACAGACGATGAGGCATTGGTTTTCAACACCCCCGACAGAGAAGCTGTCTGACCCTCCAAGATGCTTACCGTCTTGCTGTCCGTACCATAGCCGTCTTTTTTAATTTCAACCTTATGATTGCCCACCAATAAACCATTAAACACACGTGGACTTTGTCCTATCTTCTTTCCATCGATATAGACATCTGCTCCAAATGGCTTATAGTTTACAGAAAGGTTGCCTTGTATGGCAACGAGTTCGCTAAAAGCCACATCAAGTTTTTGTTGCTGAGACAGATTGATAGTGCGCTGCTGACTGCGGTAGCCCTCCTTCTTTGCCTCGATAAGGTGCATACCCTCTTTTAGGCTTCCAGTCCAAGGAATCGTGCCAACGGATTTCTTGTCGACATATAGCGACACAGCAGGAGTAGGACAGGTGACAGAAACCGTAGCCATAGCAGAGACAAGGCTGACATTAATGGGAGTCATGTCGCTGATGCTGATGCTGAATGTGCCACTCTTGGAGATATAACCTCCTGCCTCAACCTTATATGTATGATTGCCATAAGGAAGCATGGCAGAATACTCACCGTCGGTGGATACCGTCTGCTGATTGCCGTCGATGGTGACGACTGCATTTTTGGGGGTTACGGTGAGCGCATAGAAGTTGCCTCCGGCATCTGCAGGCTCTGTGCTGCCTGCAGGCTTTGACAACGTAAGGATGTATGTCATTCCACTCTCCACCTTGCCAACATCATAGTCGTAGAAGTTGACCATAAGGGGAGTGTAGTTCTTGTGCAGAACCTGAAGCATGGAGACGCCCTTAGGCATATACACCCAATACTCGCCCAACTTCTGAATAGGTTCGCCCATAATGCTACCGTCAAACTTAACGCCATCGAGAGCGATACCCACCTTGACAAGAGCACAATTAAGATTGTTGAGGTCCTTGCGAGGGTGCGACTGGGCAGTGATGTCGTTTGAGGCAAGCTTGAAGGACTCCACCTTGAACTTTTGGGCAAAGACAGTAGACATTATTGCAAAAAGCATGAAAAAGGATAATAATATCTTTCGCATGATTGTTGTAGTTCTTTTATAATGTTATTATCTGATGATAGTGTCTATCTTCTTTCCATCACGATAGAGAGCACCATTCTGAACCTCTCCGTTTTCACAGTAGCCAATGATATAATCGCCAGCTTGAGGGGTCATAGAACAACCGCTAATGGCATGAGAACCATAGAACTTCATTGTGCCCTCGCCATGAGGCTTGCCGTTAAGCAGACCACCAGTCCATGTGGCATAACCAAGATTTACTGTGCCAGACTTGGGAGATGGAGTAGGCTTGGGAGATGGAGTAGGAGTAGGAGTTGGTTTTAGCTCCTCCTTTTTAGGAGTTGGCTTTTGCTCCTCTTTTTTAGAGGGTGTAGCTACATGAGTTTTAACAATTTCTATAGACGTTTTCTTTTCAGTGTCAGCTGTGGCAGACGTGGAGTCCTTCTTCTGAGACGGCAACGTATCGTTAGCTGCTGGAGTTTGCTCAGTAGCATTGCCCCCGCCACCTTTATAGAATTTATCCCAAGCAAACCATCCACCAATAGCCACTACAACCACACATGCTATAGTAATGAGTTTGGTACCTATAGGCTTAGGAGAATCAGGAATGATAGTGTCGGTAGGAATACGTCCGTCGCCTGCATTATTAGAGGAAGAGCCGTTGGCAGTAGAAGGTTTGCCATGCTCCAATATATTCTGGAAGGAAGCAATATCGTTAGGTCGGTCGGCTGCGTCCTTAAGCAATCCACATATAATGGCATCCATAGTGTTCGACGACACAGATTCGGGCAATGTCTTATAGATTTTGTGAATACTTTGCTCCTCAGCATCACACGGGTCAACACCGCTAAGCATATAGAGCAATGTGGCAGCAAGCGAATAGATGTCGAGCGAGGGAGAGAAGGTGCTGACGTTTTGTTTCAGTTCCAAAGGAGAATAGCCCTTGGAATAGCCACGGATGCCCTTATCCTTTTTAGGTTTGCCATTAACGAAATACATAGCCTGACCGAAGTCTATCAATACAGGTTTTATGGTGTTGCCATGCCTAACCATCATGATATTGTCGGGCTTGATGTCGAGATGCAGGATGTTGCGGTTGTGCAGATACGCAAGAGCACTCGTAAGCGGCAAGATGATGCCTTTGGCTTGAGACTCCTGCAATGCCCCACAATTCTCAGCCACATACTGATAGAGCGACACATTGCCGAGATAGCTCATGACATAATATACAGTGTTGTTCTGCTCGAACACCTCGTTCACGGGCACTATGTTGTCGTGCTTGAGCGAGTGCAGAATCTCAGCCTCGGTCTTGAAGTCGGCCTTGGCATTCTTAAACGCCTGCTGGTTTTCAGTAGCCACCACAACATTGCCATTGGCATCCCTTGAGCAAATCTTGCCAATAAAGAACTCCTTGATGGTGAATGTGGCAGTCTGCGGAATGTTGCCCACCATTATTTGAGCTGTGGCACGATAGGTGATGCCAAAGCCACCACTATGCAATGGCTCAGCTATAGTATAAAGAACGGCTCCTTTCAATGAGGAGCCGATAGTTAGAGCGTTATGTATCATGTTGTTTATTTAGAAAGACAAAAACGAGTTCTACCAAGCACAAACTCCTGGTTTGGCTGGATATAAATAGAAGTGCCCTCGGCAATAGGTTTGCCAGAGAGATAAACGGGATTTTTGGAACGGTTGACAGAGAACAGATACTTATAGGAGCTGCCCACAGACTCAACCGTTATAGTAACAGAGCGATGGCTGATGGTACGGTCGCCCTCAATCATAATGTCGGAAGGCGACTGCGGGTCGAACATACCAATGGTGTTGGCACCCAGATGCAGTTCATGAAACTTATCCTTGTTGTAGAAATGTTTCTTTTTCTGCAACAGTCGGGCAATAACACCCGAAGGAGTGCCATCTGGAGGCAAAACAGGGTCGGTGACAGGATGAGATTCTCCTTGTTGTTGCTGTGCATTAGATTGTTGCTGCGTATCAGACTTTTGCTGAGTGGCACCATTGCCAAGATGAATTTCCTTCTGTGTGATTTTCACTCCAAAAACATGTCCGCATTGCTGTTGCGGACATTTAAGTTTTACCACACTTCCCTGTTCAGGCATATAGAACTTCACAACCTGTCCGCATTTTGGACATTTGGCTGCTATTAATTTTCTTTTATTATCTTCTGCCATATTGAAATTCCTTACCAGCTCATTAGAACATTATCGTATAGTGACTTGGAAGTGACCAGTTGCGGATGCTGCTTGTTGTTATGCAGTTGCACATCCTTGTGTACATACTTAAACAATTCAATCACAGTAATCTTCTTGTCGTCGTTGCTGTCAGCCTTGCCACGCAATCCCTTGATGACACCATTGGTGAGGAAACCCGAACCAACAAGTGGACTTTCTGCCGAGAGTTCATCAGAGCGTGAGGACAGAAAGACAATATAGCGAGGATTGTTCTTCACGATGGTTTTCCAAGCTATGCGGTTCATGTCCTTGGTGTTCATCTCTTTTGTATTCATATTGCTAACAGCAGTTCCTGAGAAACAAGCGTCAATATAGCAAACGATGTCCTTAGCCTGGCATTTGTCCAACTCGCTAAACAGCTCATTATAGGCAAGCATCTTTGAGCCCCCCGACACATAAGTACATATATAATTCTCCATGCCATGTCCGCTATATGAGAACACGATGTGGTCGTTGGCATTGGCAACAGCCTTCACCTTACGGATGGCAGCAATGACATTGGCACGTGTGGCATTCTTGGATGTAAGCAAAACCACAGTAGCGTCTTTAGTCTTGTAGAGCGAGGCAAGACGCTTGGCATCTTTGGTAGACTGGGCTAGGTCGTTCTGGTCGCCCTCATAGTTTGACACGCCTGTAATGATGGCATAGGTTTTCTGAGCCTCTGCCGACATACAGAGCAGAAGCATAGCAATGATAGTAGAGAACAGTCGCTTCATATTTGGTTTTATTTGTTTTTAAAGTTATGCATGAGCTTTACACCTGCTGCACATTTGATTTTTAAATTCTATCTCGGAGAGAAGTTTAGAACAGCAAGGACATATAAGCTTGTTGGAATATTTGGCGTTGAAATTCTTCAAGTTGGAGTCCTTGCCCAAATAGAAGTTGATGATAGCCTGCAGAAGAGCTGTGAACACAGCTGTTACAGCCACACCATACACCTTCTGGTTGAAGGGAAGAAGCAATGTGAGCAAAAGACCAATGACTGCCGAGACAACACCCGGCAAGAATCTCATCATATTCTTCTTTTGTATCTTGGCATCAATCTCTGCCTTCTCCTTCAAAGCCTTGTCGTGAATGCGAAGAACATATTGAAACTCAGCCTTGTAATTTTTTGGGTCATCCTCAACAACATGGTGGGCAAAGAATGAGAACCCCATACTCGTTTGGTCGGCAAGGACGACACGAGTAAACTCAGTGATGTTCACCTTCTTGATTTGAACAAGCTCGTCGTTGTCGTCGATGATATAAGTGCCGTTGGTGGAATTAAGGTCTTCGAGAGTCCATTGTCCACTGTCCGATACAGTGATCTTGGCATGTTGTCGGCTCACTCTCGAATTGTTGATAGGAAACTTCTGCGTTCCCTCCTTACCGATAATAACTTCTTTCATAACTATTTTTTTACAGTTATGTTGCTACTTCTGCTCACCATATCCTTATATTTCTTAAGCAATGGCTTGGGCAGTTTGAGTGTTACTGAATTTTTAAGGCAATCGGACAACACAAGGTGCTGTTTGAGTACATTGATGTCGTAGAGGAACATCTGGTTGATGATGACACTACGTCCAAGGCGTATAAACGGACTCGTCGTTCCTTTGGGGTAAGCCTGCGACAACATAGTCTCAATCTTTGAGATACCCAACGATAGTACTGTAGAAAGTCCACCGATATAACATATTTTGGTGTAGTTGCCGTCTGCCATGATATATGCAATATTATCGACAAACAGTAGAATCATCTCATCGCGATTGTTGATACAAATCTTTTTCATAAGCTTTATGTTTTGAAATGATATTTTAGACCCCTTCTATGTCATTGACATATAATTCATCATTAGGACCACCATACATGTCAGGTTCTGGATATATCATATTATCGCACATACCAGGACCTCCGTACATTAAAACATCATCTTGTATAGGGCCTAAAGGGTCGTCTATAAAAATTGGTTCTTCAGGTTCAACTGGTTCTTCAGGTTCAACTGGTTCTTCTGGTTTAAGAGGCTCTTCTGGTTCAAGAGGATCAACCATAATCGTTTGATCTATATCTTCAGTAAAGTCTTGAAGTGCATGCGGACTTAGTTGATCTTGTACATTGTCTTCATTCACAACCTCAACAATAAAATCTTCTTCTGGACTATCGTTATCGGTTGATTTTTTGTCGATTATTACATCCGCCCCAAATGATCCTCCAACACTTCCTACAGCAGCTGCCGCAGAAAGAGCAGCTGCGCGTTTAGCTTTTTCTTTATCCATATCATTTGCTATTAAAAAGTTTGTTATAATTACAGAACATCAGGCTTCCATCATTATTTCTCAAATGCATCCCATTGCCTTGGCAATATTTGAACACCTTGCAGTCGGCACACTCACCACTGCGCATCCACTCACGATTGCGATATTTGTCGAAACGATTTTGCCATACGTTCCAAAAATCATCCTTATATATATTTCCCTGATGATAGTTGCTTCGGATGCTCAAACAACCAGAAATCGAACCATCGCTCAGCACAGATGCCGTCGTGAGACCAGCACTACATAGGAAATGCGACCTACGTACAAGTCCTTCATAATCTCCCAAATATCCCTCGCATGCATACGACAGTTGTATCTTGCCTTCCATTCGTGTTTTTACAATAAAGTCCATAAGGTAACGGTATTGACTGTTAGACAAAACCAATTCTTCATCATCCTTAGCTCTGCCCATTGGTACTATTGAAAAACATCGCCATTTCGTTACACCAGCTTCGATAAGCATGCGTTTTATTTCTTCCAATTGCGATATATTCCTACTGTTTACACATGTGATGACATCCCAAATTAAATGAGGAGCCTTCTTTATATGTCCAATAGCATTATATACAACATCAAAACTATTGTTATCGTTACGGAGCCAATTATGTGTGTCGCGCAATCCGTCAACATCAACAGCCAATGAACGCAGACCTGCATCCGAAAGCTCGTTCATCATATAAGAATCGATAAGCTTGCCATTAGAAACCATTCCCCATAAGAATCCCTTCTCTGTTATTGTACGTCCACATTCAATAATGTCTTTTCTGACCAATGGTTCACCACCTACAGTAAAGACCATTGTTTTTATATGGGGTTGATGGAGTCGCACCTCGTCAAGCACTGGTATGAAATCTTCAAATGGCATATCTGGGACATTTGAAACAGTCTTGCAATCACTGCCACAATGTCTGCAAGCCATATTGCAACGTAGGGTACATTCCCAAAAGAGTTGTCGGAGAGGATGAAGAAGTTTCAGTCGCTCTCGATACCAATAGGTAATTTCTTGGTCTATTTCTTGTAGTTTATTCATCTGTTTTAGATAATTGTTTTCCTATGAGTGGCAAAATACACCAAATCTACTATTCCCCAAAAAATAGAACAACTGATGAATGCCAAGATTAACTCTATAGTCTCCAAGTCTTCTGCCATGACTCTTGAACTATTTGTAATGTATTCGATTGTTATTAATAGAAATGAAACGGTAAAAAGCACACCCGTTCCAAAATTTAATCCAATTAATAATAACGAGCACCATTTGCCAAATCTACTCTTGGTAGGGAATAATCCAAAGAATGATTTTGAAGAATAATTATTGAAAAAAATCCAAGGAATCAATAAAAAGACAAAAGCACATAAGCAATGCCCAAGAACATACCAGTCCATTGATGACAGGTCGAAATAATGATAGTACCTATTGCCATTCTCTGTTAGAGGTCCATAATGGCTATAGAGTATGAATACTGAAAAAATATTAATCGCGAGAATTATTGCAGCGTATAATAACCGCCACTTCCTTATAGGTGTTATTTCTTTGAAACCTTTCATAGCTTAAGTTTTATATTTATTGTTGTTTCTCCAAAAACGCGCTTGGCACATACGCTGTCACAACCGTTACCAGTTCTTCCATTACTACTGCCACTCTCTGCTGTCCTTGCCATCTTGCCACTCTTCCTACCACTCCCTTGAATGCTCCGTCTGTCACTCTCACCATCTGTCCTTTCTTGAACTTTGGCACTTCGGCTAATGACACTATTGTGTTGTCGGTTTCGGCGGCATAGATGATTCTTAGACTTTCCATCTGATGGTTGGGTACAATCATTGGGGTCTTTTCGATTCGGCTGCCGACATGGGTGTGACGATAATAAAAGCGGAGGAAGGGAAGGTTTACGTTGTCGTAAACGAAGTGTTTTATCTGGTCTAAGGTTCCGTAGGCGAAGAAAATGTTTGGTAATAGTGATTCGGTTACAGCTTTGCGTTTGCCTTTAATTAGTTTTACTGTCGTTTGTGTAGGGTAGAATGCTGTGATGCCTTTTGCCGTCATATATTCGTATGCGGTCTTTTCTCTGCCGTAAGTGCAGCGTAGAGCATACCAATGGGGAGGGTCTTCCGAAAGTGCATAGCTGGTGGACACCCCTGTATGTGAACTCTCTGCTTTTTTACAGCTTTGAGCTTCGGGGAGGGCGTTGGAGGTAAGTCCAGCGCTGGGAGGGATTTCACCACCTCCGGAGGTGTGTATATCTTCTGATATACAGCCATCGATGTTCATATCGGTTAACTGAATTCTAGACAGAATTGCATTGTTACAGACAAAAAAAAGCGTGAACCGTCCGTTGTCCGATCCACACTCTGAGGCCGTGAGAAGTGCCCTATACTGCTGAACGAACAACAGTATAGCCCACGCCGATATGATATATAGCAATATTCGTACTTTCGGCATGATGCAAATAATTGTACGACATAATGTCAGAACACAATAAATGCTTCTGCGAAAATACGAAAGGTATATCACACCCCTGGACATTTACCGTTGCCATGTTCAATGCAGTACATGTATCTTGAAATTTCTCACGTTTCAGAGTGTACGTTGAACGTGACGTTTGTAAACGCCTAATATGTCTGGACTGCTTTTCCCACCCAATACCCGCTTTGTGTAGATATGTCATATTGATGACCTTATTACACTCTGCACGGCGTAGGCTGCCGAGTCGGTTGTCATATGTGATAAGAACACGTTCTTTTGCGACAACAGCGGTCTGGCTTTTCAGTCCGAATGCAAAGTTACGAAAGAAAAATGAAAAAATGTGATTTTGTAATAAAAATTGTACAAGATTTTTAATGCAAATATCGTACAGGCAGTAAAAAAGTGTTACAAACGAAAAATCGATTATAGAGTTTTCAATTGGCGTTTTTAGTGGTTTTGAGGGCATCATCTTCGTGTTTTTCTTCATTCAAGGCTTCGTTGCACTTCAAAAGGACTACTTTTGGAGTGCAACGAAGCCTCAATTGCATTGCAAAACGACTACAGTTGCAATGCAATAGTTGTCCTTTTGAAATAAAAAGGAGCATTTTTTTGAAGCATAAACTTGCACCGCAAAGCCACCATCGACATAACTCACTGTGTATAAACGATATAACTAAAACCGCTCAAAACTCACGAATTTTGAGTCAAAGATTACGTTGTGCGTTCAGCTCGCAGTTTTGAGCGGTTAGAAATGCAAATATAGTAGCGAGCTGCGCTTCGCTCCGATTATGATAGTGAGGTTCGGGGGTGGGTTTTATTTTATTAACCACTTCATAGCCCATTCTGTTAAAGGTGAGGGACATGCAAGCATTCCACAATTTTGCTGCAAATTAAGGAAAGAGAAACGTATGCGGTTCCTGGGTTGGTAACGTTCGTTGTACACAACAATACTTCTGCCACTGACACAATTTTCAGCCTTTACTTCTACAGGAATTATCTCGTCTTCTCGCTGTAACAGAAACTCTATCTCAGCCTTTCCTTCCGAAGACCAATAGTAAGGAATTGAACCATATGAAGGCAACAGACTTTGCAGCACTGCATTCTCAGCCATCGCTCCCTTAAATTCGGTGTAGTTGGCAGTCGGATCAATAACTATGTTTCCTGGCAGCCCAGCCAATCGCCGCAACAGTCCGCAGTCACTGGCATAGACCTTGAATATGTCCGGCTCCTCGTAGGCACTTAAAGGCATTCCAGGTTTCGAAACCGCGTTCACACGATATATCATGCCTGCATCTTCCAGCCAGAGCAAAGCATCTTCGTAGTCACGGCTCCTTGCGCCCTTTTTTACAACCTTATAGATGAACTTCCGGTTCTCCTTGGCAAGTTGGGACGGAAGTGAGCGCCAAAGGGCATGAATGCGAGGTATCTCGCGAGGGTCTGCATACTTGGCGAAGTCAAGCTCATACAAGTCCAAGATGCCTTGCAGTATGTCGTCGACTGCCTGCATTCCCTGGTTTTCAAGCATGCTGACAGCGGCTTCAGGCATACCGCCAGAGACCATATATCTGCGATACTCCGACTTCAACTTGTCAAGAATAATAAGCGGTAGCTTCTCCGGTTCCTCTATCTGCTCAACATAATTGAATGTCTGGATGTCGCTGGCCCGCAGATACTCCTTGAACGTAATAGGATACATGCGCATAACCTGTACCTTACCAACGGGTACGGTCATCCTCCGCCTCTTAACAGCCACGCCCAACAGCGAGCCAGCTGCTATGATGTGCCATTCGGGGGCTTCCTCACAAAAATACTTTAACGAGTTGAGCGCTTCTTCACATTCTTGTATCTCATCGAATATGAGCAGTGTCTTGCCTGGAACAAGTGGCACTTGGCTATAAAGGGCGAGTTCCTTTATTATGCGTGCCGGTTCCTTTGACTCAGTGAAGGCAGACAGCAACTCTTTCTGGCGGTCAAAGTCAAATTTCGCCGTATAGTCGAAGCATTCTCTTCCAAAC
>ENA-ORPK01001823-ORPK01001823.1-human-gut-metagenome-genome-assembly--contig:-NODE-1823-length-15901-cov-35.990597_pt1 | contig 15901 bp, 10 predicted proteins | sample MGYA00242139_ERZ509068 | MGnify/ENA primary metagenome ERZ509068 (study PRJEB26280, sample SAMEA2338687) | human gut metagenome | biome: human gut; feature: human-associated habitat; material: faeces... | reverse complement strand
CCCTTCGGACGCCGAACGTTGTTTCTTCACTCTTCGTTCTTCACTCTTCACTTTCGAAGCTGCGCTTCGATGAATCGCTGCCATTCATCCCACTGCTCCTGATACCAGAAATGTCCAGTCATCTGATAGAGACTCAAGGTCTTAGGAGCCTTTACGCTATTGTAAAGTCCGTAAGATGATGTAGGAGGAACCACCTCGTCATTATATCCGAAGCTATACCAACCCGGACAAGTGATGCGACGGGCGAAGTTGGCACCATCATAATAGCGGGCTCCTTCGAGGCGCGCCTTCTCCAAATCAGTCAGTTTCTGCTCTTTCCAGGCAGCACCTTGTGCCTTGTCTTCCTTATAGAAGTAGTGTGGCCAACCGCCAGCAACTCCGTGAATCTCAGCCTCATAATCACACATGGCATCATGAACAGGAGCCAGGAAGGTAATACGCTTATCGAGAGCTGCCACAGCGATAGAAAGGAATCCACCCTGTGAAGAACCGGTCACACCGATGGTCTTGCCATTCCATTCTGGAAGGGAAGCGATATAATCTACACCACGGACAGCACCGGTTACGACTCTCTTATAAGAGTTGCGGTTCGGATTTTCAAGATTGGTATCCCAGTAACCATTCAGTTCACCATTGGCAAGATCATCATATACCTTCTGCTCCATGGTAACAGGAACACCGTGAATACCGATTTCGAGCACGATGCACTCAGCAGGAGCTGTATAGGTATCGCCAGCATAAGGGCGGACACCGGCACCAGGAACACGGAGAAGAGCAGGATATTTACCTTCCTTAACCGGAACACTCAGGATGCCATACATCTTAGAGCCCCAGCGGTTGTTGTTATAGCTGATTTCATATACATTCTTGTCCTTGGTGCAACGCTCTGGGAGGAGCACCTTGGTAGGATTCAGATCATTCTGTCTTGCCTCATCCAACGCCTTCTTCCAGAAAGCATCAAAGTCTTTCGGTTCCTTGGCAAACGGCTGAATCTTCTCTGGAGAGAAACCAGCTGTACAGAGTCCTTCATATTTTTTACCATCAACATGAGCAATCACCTTGAAGCGATAGAAGCCCGGCTGCTTGAGCGCCCCACTCCATTTCATGGTTCCGTCTTTCAGAACAGCACTCTTCTTCACTTCCGGAAACATTGCCGGACCAGCTTCGTAGTCTATCTTGACGTTATCGAGAAGCGTTCCGCTTTTTCTCACATTGACGGTGAAGTTAGCTTTCTCACCTACCTTGTAGTTCCAATTCTGATGATCAGGAGTAACCGAAACCACAATGTTGTTGCCTCTGATTTGTGCGCGAAGGTTCAAAGAACCCAGCGCACTTATCAGAACACTTATAATTATTAACTTAAAAACCTTTGCATTACTATTCTTCATTTTTATGTCCATATTGTTAGTTACACTGTCAAGTTTTACGGTTGCAAAGTTAGGGATATTTTTCGACAAACCCATGTACTATTTTGCCGAATAAACGTACTTTCATTTCAAAGAATAAAAAAAGTGCAGAAAAAGCATAGGTAGACTACATGAACGGTATTCTTTTGCAAGTCTATTCACTACATTTTAGAAGATATACCTGCACCTATTTCCTGATATATATAATATAATGTACGCGAACCTTATAATATATAGAGATCTCATACGTTATTACAACAAGATTGGCACAGAAAAACCTTTTTTCTTAACACAAGTCAAGCAAACCGTAAATAAAATGTAAAACATACACTCTACAGCATGCAGAGACAAGAAAAAATGCATCATATCTGCCATAAAGCAGAAAAGTATCAGTAATCAGCAAAATAGGTGCAAGGTTTTCAGCAAAAAACTGCTATCTTTGCACCGGAATACGAAAGTAGCCTAAAAGATAAGAAATTACAAGAATAAACAATATAAAAACAATCACAACAATGAAACAAGAAAAGGCAACCTAGAGCAAGCCTCTTGCTTTCCTCCCCATCAAGATGTATGGGCAAAGGATGAACCAGAGAGCGATTATCCGTTTGGAATCTCCTCCAAATGACGAGAGCATCTTCGAAAAAGAAGTGTTTGAAGATGAACTGCTCAACAGGCAGAGGAAACGCCAAACTGTTTTAACCAACTAACAAAAAATTTATGAACATCAAAAGTAGAGAAAAGTTGCTTGCTGGTGTAGCAGCCCTGAGTCTTCTCGGCATCTCTCCTCAGCAAACTTTTGCAGCCAGAATCTCAACGAGTCAAGCTGTACAACAAACAAAAAAAATCACTGGTAACGTTTCTGACCCAATGGGACCTATCATTGGCGCTACAGTGAAAGTGAAAGGTACTAAAAATGCCGCAGTAACAGACATGGATGGTAACTACATCCTGAATGTGTCTGCCGGACAGATCGTGGAAGTATCTTACGTAGGTTACATCACCAAATCGTTCAAGGTGGGCGGTCAGACCAAGTACGACGTTACCTTGACAGAAGACAACAACAGTCTTCAGGAAGTAGTGGTTGTAGGTTATGGTACCATGAAGAAGAGCGACCTCGCCGGTGCTTCCGCTTCTATGGACGAAAAGACATTGAAGCAGACTCCTATTACCAACGTTGACCAGGCTTTCCAGGGAAAGATTTCCGGTGTAAACGCTGTCCAGACATCCGGTCAGCCAGGTTCTGCCGTAGCCGTTAGCGTTCGTGGTATCGCTACTATCAATGCCAATTCTGAGCCATTATACGTTGTAGATGGTGTCATCTTCAACTCACAGAGCAACAGCGGTTCATCACTCGGTTTGGGTGATAAGCTCGGTAACGGTTCTCACTCAGCCGTATCTCCTTTGTCTTTGATTAACCCTAGCGATATCGTGAGCATGGAGGTATTGAAGGATGCTTCTGCTACTGCTATCTATGGTGCTCAGGGTGCCAATGGTGTCGTTTTGATTACCACCAAGAAGGGTAAGGCAGGCGAAGCTAAGTTTACCTATACCGGTAGCGTAGCTGCAAGTCGACAGAACAAGCGCCTGGATATTATGAACTTGCGCGAGTTTGCAGAATATTACAACGATTTGGCTAACCAGGGCGAAATCTCCAAGCCAGACCCTGTATATAGCGACCCATCTATCCTTGGTATCGGTACCAACTGGCAGGATGCTATCTTCCAGACAGCATGGCAGCAGTCTCACCAAATCGCAGCAGAAGGTGGTACTGATAAGGTAAACTACTATATCTCAGGCAACTGGACAGACCAGGACGGTACTATCATCGGATCAGAATTCCAGCGCTATTCTATGCGTGTGAACCTTTCAGCACAGTTGAAGAAATGGTTCAAGCTCGGACTGAATGCTACCTATTCAAAGACATCAGAGAGCTTGAAACTGGCAGACGGTGAAGAAGGTTTGATCAACTACTCATTGACTACACCTCCAGATATCCAGATTTACAATATTGATGGCGGCTACTCAAGCGTATCTAAGGAAGGATTCACCAATCCTAACCCTATCGCCATGGCTATGGAAGATGATATTCTGCTCGACCGTCAGAGTTTGAACGGTAGTGTCTTTGCAGATATTACCCTGATGAAGGGATTAACCTGGCACAGCCAGTTGGGTTTCGATATCGGTGCATCCAAGGCTGAGACCTACAACCCGATGATTGACCTCGGTACCTGGAAGCGTCAGAGCAACCAGAGCCGTCTGCAGAAGAACAGCAATACCTTCTGGTCGTTGAACAACTATCTGCAATATAGTACCAATTTCGGCAAACATAGTCTTACTGCCATGCTCGGACAGGAGTGCTGGGAATCAAAATACGATTATACTTCAGTATTCAACACCAACCTTCCTAACGATGTAGTCCACAACCCAGCATTGGGTCAGGGCGACCCACAGATTGGTGCAGGTTGGGGAAGTTCTTCCATGGCTTCCTTCTTCACCCGTGAGACTTACAACTACGACGACCGTTACCTCGCTACCTATACTTATCGTTATGATGGTAGTTCCAACTTCGGTCCAAACAACCGTTGGGCAGGTTTCCATTCATTGGCTTTGGGTTGGCGTTTCACCAACGAAAAATTCATGAAAGATATCAAGTGGTTGAGCAATGGTAAGCTGCGTCTCGGTTGGGGTCAGACAGGTAACTCCAACATCGGTGGTTACAAGTGGGGTTCTGCCATGAGCACCATGGATACAGCCCTGGGTACCAGCTTCCGCCCTGCCAACCTGAAGAACCTCGATATCAAGTGGGAGACTCAGGAGCAGTGGAACGTAGGTCTCGACCTCGGATTCTTAAACAACCGCATAAATCTGACCGTAGATTGGTATAAGAAGATGAGTAAGGACATGCTGATGCAGCTCAACCTGCCTTCCATCATGGGTACCAGCGGTAATGCATCTTCAGCCCTCGCTGCACCATACGGAAACTATGGTGATATCGAGAACACCGGTCTTGAGATTGCACTCAACACCCACCCTATCGTTACCAAGGATTTCGATTGGAGTTCAGACGTCACCATATCTATCAACAAGAACAAACTGAAGAGTCTTTCGGGCAGTACTGCCTTGCTCGGCAAGGGACAGTGGAGCGATGTTGTGTCACGTTCCGTACCAGGCGAATCACTCTACAACTTCTACGGTTACGTAGTAGAGGGAGTATATAAGGATTACAACGATATCATCAGTTCTCCAGTACAGACCCTGCAGAAGAACAACCCAATCTCTGTAACAAAAGATGCAGATGGCACCAAGCACTATGCATGGATTGACGACCCATCTAAGTTCAGCCGCAGCAACACCACCTACGTAGGTGACTTGAAGTACAAGGACATCAACAAAGATGGCAAGATTGATGAGAATGATAAGACCAACATCGGTTCTCCACTGCCAAAATGGACCTTCGGATGGAACAATACCTTCCGCTACAAGAACTTCGACCTGAATATCTTTATCAACGGTTCTGTAGGCGCCAAGGTAGCCAACTATCTGAACATGAAGATGACTCACATGAACTCTCCATGGAGCAACCAGCTGAAGGATGTCAACAAGCGAGTTCACCTTGTAGCCAAGGATGGCAACTACACAGGCGACTGGTATGATAACATCTCTAATTTGACAGTTGACAATCCAAGTTCGATGTACCCACGTGCTTCCATCAACGACCCTAACGATAACGACGCATTCAGCGACCGTTATATCGAGGATGGTTCATACGTACGCTTGAAGAGCATGGCTCTGGGATACACATTCGACCAGAAGCTCATTCAGAAGATTGGTCTCACCAACCTCCGACTGACTCTCACAGCGTCTAACCTCTTCACCATCACAGGTTACAGCGGTTACGACCCAGAGGTAGGTCTCTCAACTCAGAGTGCAAATGTATATGGTCTGGACTTCGGTCGCTACCCTTCTCCAACCACCGTTACATTTGGTTTGAACTTATCATTCTAATATCCAAAACGAACAGTTATGAAATTTAAGAACATTAAATATACAGCATTTGTAATGCTCCTCGGTATGGGAATGACCTCTTGCGGTGACTTCCTTGACAAGCCGGTAGAGGACAATTACAACACAGAGAACTATTACAACGGCGATGCTTCCTGCATCTCTGGCGTAAACTATCTCTACAACTCACCTTGGTATGATTTCCAGCGTGGATTCATCAAGGTTGGTGAGGTTATGTCGGGTAATATGTATTGGGGCTCAAGCCCTTACATGAACTTCAGCACCAATGGTACCGATGAGGACCTGGTAAACATGTCTTACTCACTCTGGGCAGAGATTGGTCACTGCAGCACTGTTTACGAGTCATTGCAGAAGGCAATCAACACCACAGAGAAGGTGAAGAACCAGTGTATGGGCGAATGTCTTGCCTGGAAGGCGATGGCATACTTCTATCTGGTACGTACCTTCGGTGATGTGCCTATCATCCACAGCAACTCAGAGACGCTTGGCAAGGGTGACTACAACCAGATGAGCAAGGTAGAAAAGGCTGATGTATATGAGTATATCATCATGACCCTGGAAAAGGCGATGGAGCTTCTTCCTAAGGAAAAGAGCACTTCGGGTCGCATCGACTACTACTGTGCAGAAGGTCTGCTCAGTAAGGTTTATCTGACCAAGGCAGGTGTTTCAGGCTCCTTGAATCAGGACGACCTGAAGAAGGCAGCTGAATATGCCAAGGATGTCATCGAGAACTCAGGCAGAGGACTGATGGAGCACTACGAGGACATCTTCCGTGGCTCTAACCAGTTCTGCGACGAAATTCTGATTGCATGGCGCTGGACAGTAGGTACTCAGTGGACTTCTCAGAACACCCTCCAGAGCGACTTGGCTCCAGAAGGTTTCGATGAGAATGGTGACTGCTGGGGCGGTTGGCGCGGTCCATCGGTTGATTTGATGGAAGCCTTCGGTGTATCTCCTAAGGATGATCCTGCCAGCCGTGTAGATCCAGACCACCGCCGCAAGGCAACTATCATGATGCCAGGCGATGTATATTCATACTTCTGGAGAGACCACGATCTTCCTGCCAGTGCACAGAAGGATCGTATCAAGAAGGGATTCTCTTACTTGGATTTTTGGTATAACAAAGCCTACAACTCAGCAGCAACTGGTCAGTGCCAGGGTCTTTGCGGTGGTAACAACGTAAAGCATCTCTTCGGTGACAACGCAGACCACAAGGCTGAGTTGGGCATCACTCCAGGTCGCATGTCAAATGCTCTCCCTACTCCGCTTCTCCGTCTGTCAGACATTTATCTTATCTACGCAGAGGCACAGGTTCTGATGGGTAACAATACCGACCAGCTTGCCCTAGATTGCTTCAATGAGGTACGCGGACGTGCATACGAGTGGCAGGGATTCGTAAGAAAGACCTCTCTTACATTCGATGACATCTGGAAGGAGCGCCGCCTGGAGTTTGCAGGTGAGGGTGACCGCTGGTACGACTACGTGCGCCGTGCATACTATGATGTCGACAGCTGCATCAAGGAATTGAAGGCACAGCACCGCAACCAGATGTGGAACTGTGATGAAGTTTACAAGGCATACTACAACAGTGGTACATGGGACAGCTCCAAGATGCAGTATGATGAGAATACAGCAGCTCCTAATGTAACAGCCAGCAGCTTTACATTGCCATTCCCAACAGAGGATGTAGCCTTGAACCCTAACCTGGGTAGCAATGCTACTCCAATCCATGTAGATGTACGTAACACATATAGTTATTAATCAATTAAGAGAATTTCATTATGAATATCAAGAATATAAATGGGGCTTTATTCGCCATGGCACTTGTTGCAGCCAGCGCAGGATTCACTTCTTGCGAGGACGAGCCAGACAAGTATGAAGTTGCAGGCGGAACTCCTACCATCGATTATGTTCGCCCTGTGGATGCTGCCAGCAAGGACTCACTGCTTACTGGTGCATCTCTCAACAATACCATCTGTATTGTGGGTAGAAACCTGAGAAGTGTGACCAAGATCAACTTCAACGACCAGGCAGCAGTCCTGAACACCAGTTACATGACGGACAACACCATCATCGTAACCGTGCCAAAGGCTATCCCTAACGAGGTAAGTGATAAGATCTACTTCATCACCAGCAAGCAGGACACCGTGGCTTACGATTTCAAGACCATCGTGCCAGCTCCAACCATCAACAGCATGAGCAACGAGTGGGCAGCTCCAGGCGAAGAAGTAACCATCAAGGGCGACTACTTCCTGGATTACGACAACAGTCATCTGACTATCAAGGTGGGTGATAACTACACCATTCCTTACGAGGACCTAAAGATCAGCCAGAACAGCATCCGCTTCAACATGCCGGAGGATATGCCTAAGCATGAGCCTATCAGCATCACTACCATCAACGGTACAACCAAGGCAGGCTTCCGCTATATGGATAACCGCGGTATGCTCTTTGACTTCGATACTCCTTGGAAGGAAGGTGGAGACGTATTGGGCAACAATGGTTGGCACAATCGTACCATCACTTCCGATGGCACATCACTCTCAGGCAACTACCTGGTTCTCGGTGAGACAGCGATGGGTGCAGACGGTGGCTGGAACGACGGTAACTTCTCATTCGAGTACTGGCCAGGAAGCTGGCAGGACCCAGAGACCTACTCTAGCCGTCCACGTATGCAGGATCTCGCAGACTTCAGCGATTGGCAGAACATGAGTCTGAAGTTCGAGATGTGCATCCCTAAGGACAACAGCTGGTCAGCTGCTCCTATGCAGATTTACTTCGGTAGCGTAAGCCAGGTTTCCCTTGGCAACGCAGGTGTACAGGATATCTACGGCAATGTATTGGGTGGAGCAAACAACACCTTCTTCCATGACGAGGAGAACAATACCAAGTTGGCACGCGCCCTCTACATGCCTTGGCAGAATACAGAGGATAAACTCTACAACACCGAAGGTAAGTGGGTAACCGTTACCATCCCATTGGCAGACTTCGTCTATGACTATGATGGCAACAAGGGATTGAGCTATTCAGGCGTGAACGACTTCAGCGCCTTCAATATCTTTGTTGTCAAGGGTGCATACAAAGATGCAAGCGTATTGCCTACCGGTGTAGACTGTAACCCAATCATCAAGATTGACAACATCCGTGTGGTTCCAAACAAATAAACTTATAATCTGAATTGATATGAAAAAGATAAGCAAAATATTCGCCATGTTGGTGGTAGCCCTCGTAGGGCTATCGCTGACAGCGTGCAGCGACGGAGATGATCTCTCTACCGACCAGTACGGCAACGACATCTCCCTCCAGTCATTCGGTCCATGCCCAGTGCTCCGTGGCGGTACCTTATATCTCTATGGTACTAATCTGGACCAGATTGAGTCTGTCAACCTTCCTGGTGCAGATCCTATCACCGCATACGAGATTCTCCAGAGCGGCTACAACAGCAAGATTTCCATCCAGGTTCCTGCTGAGAAATGCGAGACCGGTCAGATTGTCCTGAAGACCAAGAAGGGCGGCGAGATTACATCCGTATCTCCTATCACCTATCGTGAGGACATCGAAATCACCAAGTTCTTCGTAGGTAGCGAAGGTACAATGGTAGGTAATGTAGGCGACGTAGTAACCATCAAGGGTGATTACCTCAACCTGATGCACGGCGTTATCTTCGCTGGTAGCGATACCATCAAGGAGGCTGAGTTCGTTGGTCACGACCGCTACACCATCCAGGTGAAGATTCCGGCAGAGGCTCGTACAGGTGTCATCACATTGACTGACACCACCAAGGACGGAACTTCCCTGGAGACCAAGGAAGAGTTGACTATCAACACTCCTGAAGCTACTCCTATCAAGGACCGCACCATCAAGGCAGGCGAAATCCTCAGCATCAAGGGTTCTTCATTCGACCAGATTGTCAGCGTGAAGTTTGAGGGCGCTACAGTAGATGCAGCCGACTTCAAATCACAGAGCGCAGCAGAGATTACTGTTGCTGTTCCTGCCAAGGCTACCGATGGTACCTTCTATGTAGTAACCAAGAGCGGTATCGAGGTTCCTGTAGGCAACATCATTACCGTGGTTCCAACAGAGCTTGTTGCAACTCCTAACCCAGTGAAGAATGGTGCAGAACTCACCATCACCGGTAAGGATATGGATCTGATTACAGGCATCGCATTCCCTAATGCTGCAACTTCTGAACTCAAGAAGGTAGAGACAACCAAGGTAACTGCCACTGTTCCTGAGGATGCACAGGAAGGCGATATCACATTGAGTCTCGCCAACGGCAAGACTGTAACTGTTGCCTATACTTTGGTGAAGCCAACCGTAGCTTCTTGCACACCGGCAGCTATCACAGCTGGTGAGAAGACCATCATCAAGGGTACAGATCTCGACCTCGTGAAGAGCATCACCTTCCCTGGCGATGTAGAACAGACCGTTGAGAAATTTGCAGCTCAGAATGCCCAAGCCATCGCAGTGACAGTTCCTGCAGCTTGCGCCGGTACAGGCTTCAAGCTTAACCTGAAGAATGGTACAACCATAGAGGTGAAGGATGCATTGAGCATCAAGGCAGCTACCGATCCAGCTATCGCTTCCATCACTCCTGGAGAAGCTACAGCAGGTTCAACCATCACCATCACTGGTAAGAACTTCCAGAACATCCAGAACCTCTATATCGGTTCTTACAAGGTAAACCGCTATACCTCTCGTACCAATACTGAGATTGTATGCCAGGTTCCTGCCAATGCAGAAGTTGGTACCTACAAGATCGTGATGGAAGACCCAGACGGCAACAAGATTGAAGGTCCTGAGTTCAAGGTGGTTCCTGCAGAAAAGGATATCGCTACTATCACAAACAACATGGACAACAGCGCCATCAAGTATCCATACAACTTCACTTGGGATGACACCGGTCGTTTCCGCATCATGAAGGCAGACCTCATCAAGTTGGGTGTCAAGGTTGGTTCCAAGATGCTCTTCTATAAGGAAGCAGGAGCTACCGGACAGGTTCAGATCAACAACGCCAACTGGGGCGGTATTGATACTGTAGCCGACTGGAATGGTGACCAGAACTGTGTTGTGAAGGTATTCGATGCAGCCATGATGGAAGCAGTAAACAGTATCTCTGACGGCTGGAGTGATACAGCCTTCATTCTCCAGGGTGACATGAAGAATGTAACCAAGATTGCCATCCTTCCATAGGATATGGAATATTTAACATAAAAAACGCATTTATGTGAAATATAATTTGTAAATTTGTGGCGTAGTTATATTAACTGCGCCACATTTTTGATTTTAACCAAAACATCAACCCGATATGAAGAAAATAGCATTATCCTTACTGGTAGCTCTGAGCTGCATCTCAGCCAAAGCTGCCGACGGCAAGTCGCTGTTTGTATCATTCAACGATGGAAGCAAGGTAGAGTTTGCATTGAGCACGCTACCGGAAGTAACCTTCGGGAATGACAAGATGACAGTGACTTCAACTGCCACTACTGCCAGTTACGAACTGTGGAAGGTTTCTACCTTCACCTATGGAACAACCACCGGTATCAAACAAGTAGAAACGAACAACAAGTTTGCCTTCGAAGGTGACCGCATCATCGTAGACGGCACCCGCAACCAAGTGAGTGCCTTCGCTCTCGACGGAAAGGCAATAAGTCTCTCTCCAGTCATCGCAGGCGACAAGACCATCATTTCTCTTGATAGTTTAACCCACGGTGTATACATCATTAAAATAAACAACGAATCCATCAAAATAGCAAGACAATGAAAAAGATATTACTCTCACTCCTGGCAGTAATGATTTCATTCACTGCCTTGGCACAGACCGATGGTGACAAGATTACCATCAATAATTCTGAAGGAAAACAAGCTGAATGGAACCTGACGGGCGAAACCAACACCATCAGCAGCATGAAGCATAATGCCAGCAACCAACTGGAAATTTATCTGAAAGGTCTGGAAGACTTCGGTGCTTTCGAAACCTACGACATCAACAAGATTAACAATGTCGTCTTCTCTATCTATCACGAAAGCGAAGTAGGCGATGTGAATCTCGCTGACCCTGCTGCTACAGAAAAGACCAAACGTCTCTACAAATATCTGCAGCTGAACTATGGCAGCAAGACCCTCTCTTCGGTTATCGCCAACGTGAACTGGAACACCCAAGAGGCAGATAAGATTTATCAGGCTACAGGTAAATATCCAGCCATCAACTGCTATGATTTCATCCACATCTACGTACCTAAGCAGGGTTCCAACGGATGGATCAACTACAACGACATCACCCCTGTTACCAACTGGGCAGACCATGGTGGACTGGTATCGCTGATGTGGCACTTCAACGTGCCTAAGACCGAGAGCACCGTTCCGGGAACAGATGGCAGTGGCGTGACCTGTACCCCATCCGAAACCACCTTCAAGGCTGCTAACGCATTGACGGCAGGCACTTGGGAGAACAAATGGTTCTATCAGGAGATGGACAAGGTGGTGGAAGTTCTGCAGAAGTTGCAGGATGCAGGCGTTGTTGCCATCTGGCGTCCTTTCCACGAGGCAGCCGGCAATACCTGTCTGAAATCAGGTGCCAGCTGGGGCAAGTCCTGGTTCTGGTGGGGATATGATGGTGCTGAAACCTATAAGAAACTTTGGCAGACCATGTTCGACTACTTCCAGAGCAAGGGAATCCACAACCTGATTTGGACTTGGACCACACAGAATTACAATGGTGATGCCAATACCTATAACAATGATGCCGACTGGTATCCAGGCGATAAGTATGTAGATATCATCGGTCGCGACCTCTACGGTTATGATGCTGCTAAGCAGGCTCAGGAGTTCAAGGAGATTCAGGCACGCTATCCAGGCAAGCTCGTAGCCCTGGCAGAATGTGGTACTGATGCCAACAGCAACACGACTACAGCCGGCATTGATGAGGCATGGAACGCAGGTGCAAAATGGAGCTTCTTCATGCCTTGGTATGGAAGCAACATGCCATCCAACGACTGGTGGAAGGCAGCATTGAGCAGCAAGAACGTGATTACCCGCGACCAGGTGAACCTGAATGCAAACTATGTAGAGGAAAGTGCAGTAGATGCAGTGAAGAACATGGGCATCGGTACCAACTTCGGCAACTGCACAGATGTAGTTGCCATGTGGATGAACATGAACAGCAACTCTGTTACTGATTTCGAGAAAGCTTGGGGACAGGTTCCTACCACCAAACCGATGGTAGATTTCCTGAAGAAGAACGGTTTTAATTCTGTCCGCATCCCAGTTACCTGGTTCCAGCACATGAAGGAAGACGGAACCGTGGATGAAGCTTGGATGAACAGAATACAGGAAATCGTAGATTACGTCATTGATAACGGAATGTACTGCATCCTGAATGTTCACCATGACACAGGTGCAGACGATGAGGATGTGAAGCACTGGATCAAAGCCGATGAAGCCAACTACAAGGAGAACAAGGAGAAGTTTGAATATCTCTGGACCCAGATTGCCACCCGATTCAAGAACTACGACCATCACCTGGTGTTCGAAGGTTACAACGAGATGCTTGATGTCGACAACACCTGGAATGCACCAAAGAGCGCAAGCAGCTACAAGGGCTTGAACGGTTATGCTCAAAGCTTCGTAAATGCAGTTCGTGCCACTGGTGGCAACAACGAGACCCGCAACCTCATCGTCAATACCTATGCAGCAGCTAGCGGAGACGAGGTTTTGAACAACCTCTCTATCCCTACCGACAAGGTAGAAGGTCATATCGCCATAGAAGTTCACACCTATGGTCCTTGGGACTGGTTTGCCAAAGGCAAGTGGGATGCTTCCTGCAGCAAGGAAATCGCTGATATGTTCACCCGTCTGAACAGCAAGTTCATCAGCAAGGGCATCCCTTGCATCATCGGCGAATACGGTACTCACGGAAGCAAGAGCGTCAGCAAGAACAGTTCTGCCAGCGAGATTCAGGCTGCTGCCGACCAGGCTGCCGACATCGTGAAGCAGGCAAAGGCTTACGGAGTAGCCACCTTCTACTGGATGAGCATCTTCGACGGTACAGACAGAAGTGTGCCACAGTGGACCTTGCCTACCGTGGTAGAAGCCATGAAGAAGGCTTATAACGAATAAAAAAGAAGATGAGAATCAAATATTTATTATTGATTTTTGCAGCACTCATGGCTCTCTCATCCTGCGGTGAAAAGAAAAAGAAATCGTATGATGAGATTGCCATGAGCGGTCTTACTACCCGCACAGAGAATCTGAAAACCAACCTCAAGGCTTTCGCCAACAAGGGAACCCTCATCGGACAGATGTACGGCACCCTAAGCGGAATGGGTTGGAACAGATGGGAATGCGATAGCGACCGCTGCGACATGAAGGCACTCTGCGGTTACCGACCAGCAGCCAACGGTTATGAACTGGGCGGCATCGAGAGCGGAAAGCAGCAGAATGCAGACGGAGTTCCATTCAAGGTAATCCGGGAAGATGTGCTCAATCACTTCCGCAAGGGAGGCTTGCTCATCATGAACTGGACGATGCCGAACTACAACGGAGAAGAAGACAAACTGGAAGAATACACCCAGCAAGTGGCAAAATATCTTGATACCTTGCAAGATGGTTACGGCATCAAGGCTCCGGTGATTCTCAATCTCCTTCCGATAGACGGCAAGGCATGGTACTGTCAGTTGAGTGCGGAAGATTACAGTAAGCTTTATCAGAAGATACAGGACTGCTTATCAGATGAGGAAGTAACGAATGTGGTTTACGGTTATTCGGAGACCTACCAGCCAGGCAAGAAACTGATGGAACGTTATCCAGACCACAATATTGATGTCATCAACATCACTTATCTCCAGTCTAAGGATGCCATTAATCTCCCACTCTACCAGAAGAGCATCAAGGACATCGTGGATCAGGCATTGCCTTTTGCACAAGAGCACAACAATGCGTTTGGTATGACAACGGGCATTGAATCCATCGGTGATTCCAGCCTCTTCGCTGATATACTCCTGCCGGAACTTAAACAGCATCATATCGCTTACCTGATGTTCGGCAGAAACGCAGGAGAACCTATCAATGAGCATTACTACACTCCTTATCCTGGAGTTTCCAATAGTAAGACCCATGGTTTCATGGAGTTGGTAAACGATGAAGTGAGTGTGTTCCTGGAAAAGCTGAACGGCTTGTATCTGGAACATTAAGACGTAAAGAAACTGAAAAAACAAACGCAGGCAAAGTGGATTTGCCTGCGTTTATTTTTTCCTCACGATGGGTCTGAAAATGCGTCCCGACGCAGCAGTTACTACGTCGAGGACGTAGTAACTGCTGCGTCGGGACGTAAGAAGCGCTACGTCGGGACGCAATTAAAAGGGCCAGATTGCCTCACGCAACCTAGCCCCTTGTACTTAAACCAATTATTAAACTAAGAGTAAATAAAAACACTCCCTATTACTGAACAAACTTCTTTCCATTCTTAATAACAACGCCCTTATAAGAAGCGTCAACCTGCTGACCAGCAAGATTATATATCTTTGTAGACTTAGCAGGAGTAAGGATCGTAGCGTTGGAAATGCCGCTAGAAGGATCCTTCTCAAGAAGAATATAGGCACCCACTAACTTACACTGGTTATAGATATTGAAGGTAACACCTGCCTTGTGATACTGACCATCTACATAAGAATCAGTACCGTTCTTGGCAGCCTTCTTGAAATCACCTACTGTTACCATCACATCAAATGCCTTACCATCAGCTGCGCTGATATTGAAGGTAGGAGTCCAGTTATCAGAATTGGCAAATCCACCAATTCCCCAACCTTTGCGAGACTCATAAGGATCAGTCTGATTCTCGAAGCTAAGCTTAATCTTTGTATCATCAGCATACTTGTCAAACTCTGAAGCCAAAATAGTATGACCCTCTACCAAAGTCAATTCTACCTCAGACAGCTCTACTGCATTCTGGAAATATGCATTCTTGAAAGTTACAGACTTAGGAGCGTCATCAGCACACTGCAGATAAATCTGACGAACTACTTTCTTATAATCAGCATTCAGAGGAACCGTAATCTTAGCGTCATGCCCCTGAGCTATTGAACTTATCGTCTTGCCTGCTTCATCCGTAGCTTCATATTCTACTACTACCTGAATGGTTACTTGATCAGGATTCTCTACCTCCAGAACAAATTCATCATAATCAGAGCAATCCTTAGAATTAAGCCACCAACCTGGACGATAGCTCCATTTCTCAAAGAATGTGATGGTCTTTGTTGCAGCATCATACCACACGTTATCACCATCCTTCACATTGTTGCTAGTTCTCCAATTTCAAGAGTAGCTGCATTAGCACACATAGCGAACAATACGCCAAATACTAAAGTAAAAAACTTTTTCATAAGCTTAAAAATTAAATAGGTTTATTAATATTATTGTTCTAAAGTTTCGCAAGTGAAAATTCACAAGCGTGATTTAACGTAATTTTGGAATAA
>ENA-ORPK01001819-ORPK01001819.1-human-gut-metagenome-genome-assembly--contig:-NODE-1819-length-15916-cov-6.705756_pt1 | contig 15916 bp, 19 predicted proteins | sample MGYA00242139_ERZ509068 | MGnify/ENA primary metagenome ERZ509068 (study PRJEB26280, sample SAMEA2338687) | human gut metagenome | biome: human gut; feature: human-associated habitat; material: faeces... | reverse complement strand
CACGGGGTGGGTGGATTGAAATCCGATAGTAGTAAAATGGGCATAGTGAAGGGAGCGTCCCACCCCTCACGGGGTGGGTGGATTGAAATGGCATCCTCTGCGACAGGTTTAATACCAGCATTTGTCCCACCCCTCACGGGGTGGGTGGATTGAAATCCGATAGTAGTAAAATGGGCATAGTGAAGGGAGCGTCCCACCCCTCACGGGGTGGGTGGATTGAAATGGCATCCTCTGCGACAGGTTTAATACCAGCATTTGTCCCACCCCTCACGGGGTGGGTGGATTGAAATCCGATAGTAGTAAAATGGGCATAGTGAAGGGAGGTCCCACCCCTCACGGGGTGGGTGGATTGAAATTTGTGGCTTGCCAGCCCTTGCGGCCTCATCGCTTGCCGTCCCACCCCTCACGGGGTGGGTGGATTGAAATGGCAGCGGTCATCGTGCTAATTTTGGTAGATTCTGGTCCCACCCCTCACGGGGTGGGTGGATTGAAATCACCAGCGCCGCACCTTGAAAAGTGAATAGACCCCCGGTCCCACCCCTCACGGGGTGGGTGGATTGAAATCACAATATAGCGGCTCCAGTCGGCGGCGGTCAGGGGTCCCACCCCTCACGGGGTGGGTGGATTGAAATAAGGCAAAGCTGGCTTGATGCAATGGCCGCTGTGGTCCCACCCCTCACGGGGTGGGTGGATTGAAATATCCGACCGATCCCGCCTATCAGAAAATGCAAACGGTCCCACCCCTCACGGGGTGGGTGGATTGAAATGGCTTCAATGACGACGCGGAGCGCTACCGCAACGCGTCCCACCCCTCACGGGGTGGGTGGATTGAAATCGGAGATTATAGCCGCAATCGTAGAAGCGATCCGTCCCACCCCTCACGGGGTGGGTGGATTGAAATAACTTGAAAATACATGACCTGCAACCATGCGGACGGTCCCACCCCTCACGGGGTGGGTGGATTGAAATGACAGCTTGAGGAATAGCAAACAAAGGGGGCGCTGCGTCCCACCCCTCACGGGGTGGGTGGATTGAAATATGATATTTTGCCACTTTGAGAGGTAGTGCGCCGTCCCACCCCTCACGGGGTGGGTGGATTGAAATAATGCATGGTATGAAAACCTTGAAATGGACTACGAGGGTCCCACCCCTCACGGGGTGGGTGGATTGAAATAAAGTGGCAAAATATCATGACTACTTTACGGCGGTCCCACCCCTCACGGGGTGGGTGGATTGAAATGATTATCTCACGAGGAACAAAGCCGAGGGCAGCGGTCCCACCCCTCACGGGGTGGGTGGATTGAAATAAAGACACAAGCTTTGAAGAACCAGCATATGATGTCCCACCCCTCACGGGGTGGGTGGATTGAAATATGAATTTGAGCAGAAGTATTATAAAGCTCAATAGTCCCACCCCTCACGGGGTGGGTGGATTGAAATAAACCCTTGAAGATACGAATACCAACAGGGATAAGGTCCCACCCCTCACGGGGTGGGTGGATTGAAATATTGACCACCTGACCAGCAAAACTATACCCGGTAAGGTCCCACCCCTCACGGGGTGGGTGGATTGAAATACGACAGGCGTTTGCAATCCAGCGGTTGTACGAGAAAGTCCCACCCCTCACGGGGTGGGTGGATTGAAATGCCGGGGTCATCGTGCGTACCCGCTCCCCCTTAATGGTCCCACCCCTCACGGGGTGGGTGGATTGAAATATCATTACCCGCCCTTACCCTCCCGGTGTCTACTGTCCCACCCCTCACGGGGTGGGTGGATTGAAATTCAAAGCGGTTAGGCGCTGTAAACCATCCACCAACGTCCCACCCCTCACGGGGTGGGTGGATTGAAATCATTGTAGAGATTATCCGTGAGGAAAAAATCTTGCGGTCCCACCCCTCACGGGGTGGGTGGATTGAAATAATACTGCCCAAACTGCGGTGCAAAGATGGACGAAAGTCCCACCCCTCACGGGGTGGGTGGATTGAAATCCCAATATTGTAAATATTGTTGAGCAGCGGTCAAGGTCCCACCCCTCACGGGGTGGGTGGATTGAAATCGGATTGTAACGACTTCTGGAAACGTGCTGGGTGTCCCACCCCTCACGGGGTGGGTGGATTGAAATGGAAACACCGTGCTTATTTGCGAATATCCGATCGTCCCACCCCTCACGGGGTGGGTGGATTGAAATTTGCGGCGCTTATGCCGTGGAGCGGGAGCGGTGCGTCCCACCCCTCACGGGGTGGGTGGATTGAAATCAGCTCGCTGATGTCGCCCCGGTGGTGCGTTGTAGTCCCACCCCTCACGGGGTGGGTGGATTGAAATTATAAAAACTATTTACATACCGCACAATGTGTGGTAGTCCCACCCCTCACGGGGTGGGTGGATTGAAATGGTCAACCCATACCGGCAAAGGGCATATCTCCGGAGGTCCCACCCCTCACGGGGTGGGTGGATTGAAATTTTAACATCTGTTGCCCAATCACAATTTGAACAGCGTCCCACCCCTCACGGGGTGGGTGGATTGAAATACCCATATATGTTTGGCGACCCGGCAAGAAAAGCAACGTCCCACCCCTCACGGGGTGGGTGGATTGAAATCATCAAGCCGGAGGACTATGCCGAGAAGCTGACAAGTCCCACCCCTCACGGGGTGGGTGGATTGAAATGACCGTATATGAGATCATCAGCGAGTTTAAGGAGGTCCCACCCCTCACGGGGTGGGTGGATTGAAATTGCCCGGTTGCCTGCTGCTGGATCTCATTGAGGGTCCCACCCCTCACGGGGTGGGTGGATTGAAATGATCTGGATATATGCGTGAGGGGGATAGTTAAAAGTCCAACCCCTCACGGGGTGGGTGGATTGAAATCCGGATGGCGTTATACTCGCTCCAGTCGATATCCCGTCCCACCCCTCACGGGGTGGGTGGATTGAAATAGTGATGGTAAGTTAAACTACCCCGGTTTAGACGTCCCACCCCTCACGGGGTGGGTGGATTGAAATCCGGACAATCTTTTCCGCGCGTCCCTACCGGCGCAAGGTCCCACCCCTCACGGGGTGGGTGGATTGAAATGGGATCTTCTTGGCTCCCTGCCGGATCACCAGATGTCCCACCCCTCACGGGGTGGGTGGATTGAAATATCAGCATGGTCGTGAGCAATGCAAGCGACAAGGTCCCACCCCTCACGGGGTGGGTGGATTGAAATACTAATGCCGTCAGCTCGCTCGGCCTCCGGCCTCGGTCCCACCCCTCACGGGGTGGGTGGATTGAAATAGTTGAAAAGCTGATTGCAAAATACGGCTTACAGGTCCCACCCCTCACGGGGTGGGTGGATTGAAATCATTGAAGCATTAAGAACGCCGTTTTCCCAGAAGTCCCACCCCTCACGGGGTGGGTGGATTGAAATGATTATCTGTCCGCGTTCCATCTCACCGGGGCAAGTCCCACCCCTCACGGGGTGGGTGGATTGAAATGGTAGCGGTTCCAACGCCCAGCACCTGGATCTGGTCCCACCCCTCACGGGGTGGGTGGATTGAAATCTGCGATATACAGGAGCCGTCCGGAGGGCATCCGGTCCCACCCCTCACGGGGTGGGTGGATTGAAATCCAGCACGCTGGAACCGATTACCCAGGCGCCCTCCGTCCCACCCCTCACGGGGTGGGTGGATTGAAATGGGTATTGCGCCCAGAATTCGGCGAACCGACCCCCTGTCCCACCCCTCACGGGGTGGGTGGATTGAAATAAGTTGTCAATACCAACCCAAACCAATCCTATGGGTCCCACCCCTCACGGGGTGGGTGGATTGAAATTCTACCAAATTCAAAAGCTGTCAACATTCACGGGAGCGGTCCCACCCCTCACGGGGTGGGTGGATTGAAATGTGCGTTTGAATAACGGCACACCGTTGTCTAAAAGTCCCACCCCTCACGGGGTGGGTGGATTGAAATCTCAAGCGGGGCGGCTCTCCACGCCGCCGCCACGGTCCCACCCCTCACGGGGTGGGTGGATTGAAATGGGCGGGAACGGGAACGCACCTTGAAAAATGAATAGTCCCACCCCTCACGGGGTGGGTGGATTGAAATTCGCATCCAGGGTGTTCCTGCCGTGGGGGATTACGGTCCCACCCCTCACGGGGTGGGTGGATTGAAATCCTATGCTCTCGGCAGCGGGGACGCGGAACACGTGGTCCCACCCCTCACGGGGTGGGTGGATTGAAATCGGGGTTTTTCCGACGGCGGCGTCAACAGCAGCAGTCCCACCCCTCACGGGGTGGGTGGATTGAAATAGCGCGGGACGGCTGGCCTCGACTCCGCTGTATGTCCCACCCCTCACGGGGTGGGTGGATTGAAATCTCATCTACTCGCCTCCTCAAGCGCCTTAATGGGTCCCACCCCTCACGGGGTGGGTGGATTGAAATATGTGTTCTCCTTTCGTTGCTCCCGCTTTGCGGGGTCCCACCCCTCACGGGGTGGGTGGATTGAAATCACCGAAATTGAAAAAGAGGTTCGGGAAGTCAAAGTCCCACCCCTCACGGGGTGGGTGGATTGAAATGGCTATCGTATCGGCGGCGACGCATGGCGGGAAAACCGCCGTCCGCGTCTACGGTAAATATTAAATCACACGAAAGGAGCTATTCAATTATGTTCAGCAAGAAAAAGACAGAATGCCGCGTTTGCGGCTATCGCTTCACACCGGAGCGGGAAAACATCTACACGGCGGAAGAACCGCGTTCTATGGCGGATATGCTGACGAAAGCGCCGACGCGCTTTTCGGCGGTTGATTGCCCGATTTGCGGTTGCCAAATCGCGCTGGCGATCCGCGTTCCCCGCGTTGACATTTCGGACAATGCGGAACGGCACGACGCGGACGCGCTCAACATTCCCGCTTCACCGTATCCGGACGGGGACAAAGGCGTTCTTGCTTGCCCGAATTGCGGGAGCGGCGAATATCTGCACAACGCAGACGAAAACGAAAACGTTTTTTGCGGGCAATGCGGACAGGCTATCAAGTGGGGGTGCGAAGATGAAGATTAAAAGTATCGCCGCTATCTGCAAGAAGAACAAGAATATTGCAATCTTCGAGCGGTACAGCGACGACGGCGACATATTAACGCAGTACATCGGCGACGGATCGGCGGTTTATCCGGTTGTCGGGCTTCCCCAGCTTGACAAAGAAAGCCTTTTGACAATCTTCGACGTTCCGGAGAAAGACCGCGACAATTACTTCGTGAAAACGCTGGGCGTTCCGGCGGGTATCAGCTTCGAGGACACAGACGAAACGGAAAGACACGTCGAGCGGGAAGGAATTTCGATCATCTATTCCGGACGAACCTTGAAGCCGATCCGGACAACGCGCGGGCTGGTATTCATCGAAAGCCGCTATCTTTCGCCCGTTGCTGACGTGCTGGACGTGCTGGAGCTTTACGAACGCCGCACGGCGGAGGGAGCGCCCTACATCGTCGCGAAGGCGGGCTTCCTGCTTCAAGCGGTGATTATGCCATATGACGTTATCAACCAGCAGTTCGTAGAGAGCTTGCAGGACTTAACGCGGGAATGCGAATTTTCCCTTTCCGAGAAGGAACGCAGGGAACGCGAAGCCCGCGACCGCTTCACATTCACCGAACCGGAACAATGTTCCTTGAACGTCGATCCGAACACGGGCGAGGTTGTCGAGGGAAGCGAGGTGGCGGAAACGTGATAAAAACACACAGCAAATCACGCTTTCAGTTGAAAACGCTGGAGGAAATACGGGACAGCGTGGAAATTGTCTTGCAGATCGAAAAGACCGACAGTTCATTTATTGACAGCAAAAAGACGGCTTATCTTTGCGAAGTCGTCAATCCGCGAGATTACAGAGCGACACCAACGCTTGAACAGATGGCGGAAGAGCTTGTCAAAGCGAATAACGATAATCGGGCGCTTCGCCGCCGGATCGCAAAGCTGGAAACAGAGTTGCGAAAGGCGGGTGCGCGTCAATGAGTAACAAACAGGAAAAGCCGCCCTTGAAGTGCTTGCTGGGCATTGATCCGGAGAAGGCGCAGAAATGCAAGCCTTCGGAATGCGCTTCTTGCGGCTGGGAAGCGGCAGAAGCCGCGCGGCGGCGGGAGTACGTGAAGGAACACGGCTTGACGCTATGCGCCGACGGCTTCCGGCGGCTTATTATCAAGAAGGAGAACGACATGGCGACACCATACAAGGAATGCCCGCATTGCGGCGCACATCTTGACAGCGGCGAAAAATGCGATTGCCGCGCGGCGGAAGCTGACGGCAACGCCGAAAAAGAATTGAAAGAGAGGGCAAAGGACAATGACAATTAACGAGTTCGCGGCAGAGGTTCACAAGAACGCCGTTGACCACGGCTGGTGGGAAGGCGAAAGAACGTTTCCGGAGATCGTGGCGCTTATTCATTCGGAGGTATCCGAAGCGCTGGAGGAATACCGCGACGGGAAACCGCTTCTTTATTTCCCCTGCAACGCTGGCGGCGTTTGTTGTGAAGAGGACGGAAGCGCGCATTGCGGAAGCCGCCCTTACGATCCGGAAAATCCGAACGCCCGTTGTTCCGCGCAGAGCAAAAAGCCCGAAGGGATCGCGGCGGAGCTTGCCGACGTGATTATTCGCGTTCTTGATTATTGCGCGTATGCCGGAATTGACATTGAAAACGTGCTGGAGGTAAAGCACGAATACAACAAAAGCCGCCCGTATCGGCACGGCGGCAAGAAGTGTTAATCATGGCGGAGCGGGTGAACCACCCGCCGCATTACAACGCGGGCGGGATTGAGTGTATCGACGCGCTGGAAGCCGCGACAAGCGGGCTTCAAGGTATCGAAGCCTTTTGCACAGCGAATGCGATCAAGTATTTGTGGCGCTGGAAGCTGAAAAACGGTGAAGAGGACTTGCAAAAGGCGGTTTGGTATATCAACAGACTTATTCAACGAGCGGGCGCAGACAGCGCCGCAGGAAAGGAGCTATTCAATATGAAAGAGAACAAACACGGCTTCGAGCCGAAACAGGAATTCACAATGGGCGGGATCGCTTGGACGGTCATTCAGACGGGCGCGGATTGGGTGAAGTGCATTGCTTCCGATTGCGTCGAGGAACGCGCCTTCGATGAAGGGAACAAGAACGACTTTGCCGCTTCTTCCCTTCGTGCCTATCTGAACGGCGAATTCTTGCGCCGTCTGATTAAGGCGGGCGCGCCGGAAGAAATGTTCGAGTATTTCAACATCGACTTGACCGCCGACGACGGCTTGAAGAATTACGGCGGCGATCGCGTCCGGATCGGGCTTATCACTTGCGAGGAATACCGCCTTTTGCGCGGCAACATTCCGGCGCTTCCGGATCGTTGGTGGTGGACGGCTACGCCGGACAGCCCGATAAATTCTTACGTCCGCTTCGTCATTTCGGACGGCTCTTTGAGCGACTACTACGCGTGCTACGGCAGCTATGGCGTTCGCCCGCTTTGCAATCTCAAATCTGAAATCTTGGTATCGTACTTAAACGGCGAGAACGCAGAGGAACAGAAGAAGCGCGCCGAAGCCGTCGATATGATGAAGCATATTGCCGCCGCGTGGGACATCGACGCGGAAGAGGTTTTCGGGAGGGCTGACGAATGACAATGTATCAATTCATGGTGAACGCCTTTTATATGCTTTGCGGCGTTGCTTGCGTCGCCGCTTCCGTTGTGATCGTCTACATCGTTTTGAACGTGCTTTTCAGAGCGCTTCGGAGGGGCGGCGGGAACAATGGCAGATATTAAGATCGACGAAGAATTGCTTTTACGCGCAGGGCTGGGGATCGGCTACGCGTTCGCGCCATTCTTTAGGGGCATTTTAGAAGGCGTTGAAGATTACACGATCGAACAGGCGGCGCGGGAAATGCAGGAAGAACACGACGCGCAGGAAGCCGAAGAGGGCTTGAAACGTCCGGTTGAAAAAACGCTGATCGGCGATTGCCGGAAGTGCTGGTGCGATCAATGCGCGAAGCTGGAACAATGCGTTCACTTGCGCGAAGGCGCGCTTCCGGACGGGGTACGCCCGTTCCCTTGCGTCGGGTGCGCGGACGGAATGCGCTTCAAGCCTTGTGAAGAAGAACGGTGCGCCGACTTCGAGCAGGGCGCAGGATTTAATAACGGCTGACAAAACAAAAAAAGAGAACGTCCGGTTGCGACGTTCCGGACGTTCTCTTTTCCTCTTACATAGCTGTAAAAGGAGCTATTCAATATTGAAATTATAGCATTTTACGGCGCTTTTGTCAAGGAAGGGCGGCGGGATTATGCAGAGGGTTAAAAGACGTATTTTTTCGGGCGTTGTATGTGAACAAGAGGTTTACACCGTATCCGATCGAACAAACATCAAGAAGGCTGAACCGCGACCGCGCTTCAAGGACGACGAAGAGCGCGCGCAACACCGGATCGGCATATCAAAACGGAAACACCAGCGGCTGGTTAATGAAAACTTTTCGCCGCTTTCCTTATATAGTACGCTGACGTTCGACGACGACAGCGAAGTTCATACATTCAGCGAAGCGCGCAGAATACGCGACAATTACTTCCGGCGGCTTCAAAGGGCTTGCCCCGACGCGAAGATCATTATTTACATGGGGCGCGGCAAGTCTACGAACCGAATTCATTTTCACATGATTTCGGACGGCATACCGGAAGAAACGATCAGCGGCAAGTGGAACGACGGATCAGTAATCCATATTCGGCACTTGCGCGAACACAATTATTATAACGGCGTTGACTACGGGCAGGATTACACGGGGCTTGCGGATTACCTCTTCAACCATTGGACACCGGAACAGGGCGGACACCGTTGGAAGGCGACGCGCAATCTTCGCCAGCCGGAGAAGGAAGCGCCGACGCTTGCGCTTCGGACGTATACGGAAAAGAAAGCACCGATCGCGCCGAAGGGTTACAAGCTGGTGGAAGCCCGCGCGACGAAGTGGGGCTACATATATTATAAATATGTACGCGAACCGGAGAAACCGAAACGCCGGAAGAAACGCGAATAGCGGGAACGCCCGAAGGGGCGCAATAAAAAGCCTTGTAAATGTGTAAAGTTTTACGACCAGCGCTTTTCCTTCCGGAAGATTGATTTTATTTATTCCCCGTCGCCCGCTTTTCAGAGATCACGAACGCGCGCATTGTCAAGGGTGCGAAGCACGGCGAAGCCGCTTGCCCTTGATAATGAAAGCGCGGGAGTGATAAAAGCGGGAAGGCGGCGGGGATATAAAATCAATCGTGAAGGATCGGTTCAGAACACGGATCGAGGAAGCCCGCCGGATCGCCGATAGATTTATTCCTTTAAGCCCGTTCCCCCCAGCGGGGGGCGGAGGGGGGAGAAAAAGAAAGAAGGTGAACAACGTATGCTTGAATTGAACAAGCTGTATAACATGGACTGTATGCAGGGAATGAAAGAGTTTCCGGACGGCTTCTTCGATCTTGCGATCGTTGATCCGCCTTACGGTATCGGCATAGACGGACAGAAGAAGCGCGTATGCGGCAATCCGAAGCATAACCGGAAAGAGCATATCCGGAAAAGCTGGGACAAGACTATTCCCCCGCCCGAATACTTCCGCGAATTGGAACGCGTTTCAAAAGCGCAAGTGATATGGGGCGGAAATTACTTCGTTCCGTATCTTGAACAAGGGCATAAAGGCTGGCTTGTATGGGACAAGGGGCAACACGGCTTGACAATGAGCGATTGCGAATTAGCATATACCAGCTTCGACACGCCGACGCGCGTTTTTGTCTGCAATCGCGTTGAATTGCTGAACGACGGGACAATTCACCCGACACAAAAGCCCGTGAAGCTGTATTCGTGGGTTCTTTCCCTCTTCGCCCGAAAAGGTATGAAGATATTGGACACACACGCCGGAAGCGGAAGTTCCTTGATCGCTTGCTATCGTCAAGGCGGGCTTGATTTCGTCGGCTTTGAGATCGACGAAGATTATTGCCGCGCGGCAAATGAACGGCTGGAACAGGAACAAGCACAAATCCGGCTTTTTGATCTCTTGGAGCAGGAAGAACGGAAAGCGCAAGCAACGCTTTTTACGAAATGAAGGGAGGAAACACAATGCAGGAAAAAAGGACGCTATATCTTGCCGGAAAGATCACGGGCGATCCGTATTATTTCACGAAGTTTTACAACGCGCAAAAGAAGCTGGAGGAAGGCGGCTTCATCGTCGTAAATCCGGCGCTTCTTCCGGCGGAGGGCTTCACGTGGGAAGCCTATATGCGTATGTCCGGCGCTATGCTTGCAGAGTGCGCCGAAGTCTGTTTTCTTCCGGACTGGAAAGAGAGCAAAGGCGCGAAATATGAATTCGGCGAAGCAATGGCGCAGAACAAGCCGTTTTTCTTCTTCGCTGATTGGGAACGGGAGGGATCACAGAATGCAGAAAAATAAAATGCCCGTTCCGACGGAAGCACAAGAGCAAATGACGCTGTTTTCGTGGGCGGCTATGCAAAGCGGGAAATATCCCGAATTGAATTTGCTTTATCACGTCCCGAACGGCGGGAGCAGACACAAGGCGGAAGCGGGACGGCTTCGGGCGGAGGGCGTGAAAGCGGGCGTTCCCGATCTATGCTTGCCCGTCGCGCGCGGGCAATATCACGGGCTTTACATAGAGCTTAAACGGCAACGCGGCGGCAGGACAAGCGATCATCAATCGGAGTGGCTGGACGCTCTTTCGGCGCAGGGCTACAAAGCCGCGCTTTGCTACGGCTGGGAACAGGCGGCGGGAACAATTATCGAATATCTAACCGGAGGTGGCACACATGACTAAAAAGCAAACAGAGCTTTCCGAAGAGTTGCGGGAAGCCGTATTTGAAGCCGCGCGCGCAGGGGCGGCGGAAGCATACACACAGAACACGGGGTACGTAAATTACTTCAAGGCAATGGAAACATTGCTGTATAACTACAAGAAGCTGGCGGCACTTGTAGCCGATGAAGAAGCGTATTGCGAAGTTGAGTATCACGCGGGACGAAAGACGTTTTCAACGACACCACAGGCAAAAGGCTTTATTCAGCGCAAGACGGAAGCGGAGATCGTCGAGGAAATGCGAGAGGAAAAACAAAAGCAGTTCAAAGAAACGAAATCCGGCTTTGACAGCTTGACACGCGCTATTTCTCTTTTCAAGGGGCATAAAGAATTCGTTGTGATCCGGCTTTACTATTTCGGCGAGGACATCAACGGCAATCCGCGAGAGGGCGGAACGGCGACGTGGGAAGAGATCGCAGAAGAGCTTTCAGACGCGGGCATTCTCAAAGAGATAAAGACGGCGCGCCGCTGGCGGAACAAGATCGTCAATGATATGGCGGTATGCGTATTCGGCATTCCGGCGGCGGTATCAGCGGCGACATACCGGAAAGCCGTTGACAAATGACCAAAACGCGACCAAACAATGCACCTTGTCCGCGACGCTTACGCGTGATATAATAATTACGCTGAATTATTGCGAATTGAATAGCGCGGGATAAAGCCTTTTGTGTGAATGCGCGGAAGGCTTTTTCTTTTACTCTTTTGCACAGACTTTTCCACAGGAAGGAGGATAACCGCATGAAGCCGTGGGCGGAAAGGTTCTACAATTCGGACGCTTGGCGTTCATGCCGCGACAGCTTCTTGAAGTCGAAGGGCTACTTGTGCGAACGTTGTTCAACGCCGGACGATCCAGTAACCGCAAAGATCGCACATCACAAAACATACTTGACGAAGCAGAATATCAACGATCCATACATAGCGCTTTCGTGGGATAATCTCGAAGCGCTTTGCCAAGATTGCCACAACAAAGAACACCACCGGAACGACAAGAAAAAACGGTACGCATTCGACGAAGCGGGAAACCTCATATCCCCCCCTATTCGCTCAAAATTTAGGGAGGGTTCGACACCGAGGGCGGGAGGTTAAAAATACTCCGCAGGCGCGCGCATAACGGGTGTACGCGTTTAAGGGGGTGTGGGTTGACCGGAAAAGGGGGTGATATTTATGGCGACAAAGAAGGACTTGACGAAAGAAGAAAAGATCAAGCGGGAGTTTTCCCGATTGAAGCGCATTTTCAAAGACTTGGATAAAAACAAGTTGCAGACCGTCGAAAGCCTTATCAAGAACGCGGCGTTCATGGCGGTATCCCTTGAAGAATTGCAAGAGATCATCAACGAAGAGGGCTACACCGTCGAATACCAAAACGGCGCAAATCAGAGCGGGACGAAGCAAAGCGACGCGGTGAAAACACATATCGCCATGACAAAAAATCACGCCGCAATTATCAAACAGCTTTGCGATCTTGTACCGCCGGAGAAGAAAAAGGAAAGCCGTTTACAGGCGTTACGGGACGAATAAAAATGCCCTTTTCAAATTACATTTACGAGTATTACGACGGCATTTCTTCCGGAAATATAACCGTCGGCAAGTGGGTTCGCCTTCTGTATGAATACATCGTGAAGGGGCTTCAAGAAGGGCTTTTCACCTTCAACGCGAAGAAGGCAAACAAAGCAATTCGGTTCATCGAAAACTTTTGCCATCATTGCGAAGGGCGCACAGACCTTTTGAAGCTGGAGTTGTGGCAGAAAGCCGCCGTTTCCGTTATGTTCGGGATCGTCGAAGAGGACGGAACGCGCGTCTTTCGTGAAGTGTTTATTGTGATCGGGCGCAAGAACGGCAAAACGCTTTTTGCGTCCGCCGTCATTGCTTACATGGCGTATCTTGACGGCGAATACGGCGCGAAAATATATTGCCTTGCGCCGAAGCTGGAGCAAGCAAACATCGTTTACGATAACTTCTATCAGATGATTAAAAAAGAACCGGAGCTTTCCGACCTATCGAAGAAGCGCCGTTCCGATATTTACATCGAAGAAAGCAATACCGCGATCAAGCCGCTTGCGTTCAACGCGAAGAAATCCGATGGCTTCAATCCGCATTTAGTCGTGAACGATGAAGTCGCGTCGTGGCGCGGCGACGGCGGCTTGAAGCAGTACGAAGTTATGAAATCCGCGCTTGGCGCGCGCCGCCAGCCGATGATCCTTTCGATCTCAACGGCGGGTTACGAAAACGACGGTATCTTCGACGAATTGATGAAGAGATCGACCGCGTTTTTGAAGGGCGGAAGCAAGGAACGCCGCCTTCTTCCCCTGCTTTACATGATCGACGACGTGGAGAAATGGAACGACCTTGAAGAGCTTAAAAAAGCAAATCCGAATATGGGCGTTTCCGTTTCGCCGGACTTCTTCAAAGAGGAAATCGCCGTCGCCGAAATGAGTATGTCGAAGCGGGCTGAATTCCTTACGAAGTATTGCAATATCAAGCAGAATTCTTCCGTCGCGTGGCTTGATTACGTCGTCGTTGACGGCGCAGGAATTCACGCGAAGCTGGAGGATTTCAAGGACAGCTACGCCGTGGGCGGCATAGACCTTTCGCAAACAACAGACTTGACCGCCGCTTCCGTAGTGATCGAGCGTGACGGCGTTCTATATGCCTTCGCACAATTCTTTATGCCCGCGAACCGCCTTGAAACGGCGCAAGCGATCGACGGCGTACCGTATGACATCTTCGTAAAGCAAGGGATCGTCAAGCTATCCGGCGAAAACCACGTCGATTATCGCGACGTTTACGAATGGTTTTCTATGCTTCGGGATCAGTACGGAATATATATCTTGAAGATCGGATACGACCGCTATTCCGCGCAATATCTGATCGACGAATTGAAGAATGCGGGCTGGCAGACGGACGACGTTTGGCAGGGTGAAAACCTTGCGCCCGTGATCCGTGAGTTTGAAGGCGTTATCAAGGACGGCAATTTCAAGATTGCCGAAAATAACTTGCTGAAAGCGCACTTCCTCAACGTCGCATTGAAGCACAACATGGAAACACGGAAATTCCGTCCCGTGAAGATCGAACAGCGGGCGCGAATTGACGGCTTCGTTTCCGTGATCGACGCGCTGACCGTGCGGCAGAAATATTATAACGAAATCGGCGAAATGCTCAAAAATGCGGGGTGATAAAAACATGGGAGTTTTTGAAACTATCTTCCGGAAGCCGAAAGCCGACTTGAAGGCGGAAGGCTATTTCAAAATGCTAAACGGGTACACGCCCGTTTTCAGCAACGCGCCGGAAAGTATTTACGAAATGGAGCTTACGCGCGCGGCGATACATTCGTTCGCGTCCTTCGCTTCAAAGCTGAAACCGGAGATCAGCGGCACGGCGCAAAAGAACCTTGAACGGACGTTGCAGTTCAAACCTAATCCGTTCATGGATACATCGAAGTTCATTTACAGGATCGCGACGATCCTTTCGGTGAATAATACTTGCTTCATTGTTCCGATCGAAGATGAATTCGGCGGGCTGATCGGGTATTATCCCCTGCTTCCTCAACGGTGCGAAGTTGTCGAGTACAACGGCGCGCCGTTTTTGCGTTATACGTTCGGGAGCGGGCAGAAAGCCGCGATCGAATTTGAACGCGTCGGCGTAATGACGCAGTTTCAGTATACCGACGATTTCTTCGGAGAGAGTAACGCCGCGCTTCGCCCTACAATGCAGTTGATCCATACACAAAATCAAGGCATTATCAACGGCGTTAAAAATTCGGCTTCTATTCGCTTCTTGGCGAAGGTTGCAAATATGTTGAAGCCGGAGGACATCACGAAGGAGCGCAAGCGCTTCACGGCGGATAACCTTTCGGCGGAAAATCAATCGGGAATGGTGATCTACGACGCGAAGTTTGCTGACGTGAAGCCGATCGAAAGCAAGCCGTTCACGGTCAACGCCGCGCAGATGGCGCAGATCAACGAAAACGTGTTTAACTACTTCGGCACGAACGCGGGCATTCTGCAAAACAAATACACGGAGGACGAATGGAACGCGTATTACGAAGGCAAGATCGAGCCTTTCGCGATCCAGCTTTCGCTTGTTATGTCGAATATGACGTACACGGCGCGGGAATTGTCCTTCGGGAACGCGATCACGTTTACCGCGAACCGCTTACAATACGCAAGCAATCAAACGAAGCTGAATATCAGCACACAGTTATTTGACCGCGGCTTGCTGAACCGCAACGGCGTTATGGACGTTTGGAACATGGCGCACGTTGAGGGCGGCGAGAAATATTATATCCGCAAGGAATACGCGGAAGTTTCAGAATTGGGAAAGGAGGTTACACCAAATGCCAAAGACGAAGGATCGGGAATACCGAACAATGATCCAGCCGCTATTGATCCCGACGGCGGCGGAGAAGCGAATTGATACGGATTTCTACGTGGAGGGCTACGCAACAACGTTCGACAAGCCCTATTTGCTGTATGAGTGGGACGGGAACAAATATTACGAACGGATCGACCGAAACGCCCTTGCGGGCGCGGATATGTCCGACGTAATCATGCAGTATAACCACGAAGGAAAGGTGCTTGCCCGCCTTTCCAACGGGACGCTGGGCGTTGAAGCTAACGATAACGGGCTTTTCACGTTCGCGGACTTGTCGAAATCGCGCGCGGCGCAAGATATGTTCGAGGAAATCAAGAACGGACTTGTTACGAAAATGTCGTGGGCTTTCCGCGTATCGGAAGATAGCTACGACCGCGACACACGCACACGCACGATCTTGAAAATTGCGAAGGTTTACGACGTTTCGGCGGTATCCATTCCGGCGAACGCCGATACCGATATTTCGGCACGATCCTATTTCGACGGAGTGATCGAGAGGGAACAGCAGGAGCGGCTGGAACGCCGGAAGAAACTTTTGAAAATCAAACTAATGACGGAGGTTTAACACAATGAGAATTAAAGAAATCGAAGCCCGCCTTGCGGCTATCAAGCAGGAGATCGAACAGCGCGGCGACGCTATGACCGCCGCCGAGATTGACGCGCTGGAGAAGGAAACCAAAGAGCTTACTGAAGAGCGCGCCGGACTGATTGCCGCCGCCGAGAAG
>ENA-ORPK01001814-ORPK01001814.1-human-gut-metagenome-genome-assembly--contig:-NODE-1814-length-15929-cov-6.109298_pt1 | contig 15929 bp, 15 predicted proteins | sample MGYA00242139_ERZ509068 | MGnify/ENA primary metagenome ERZ509068 (study PRJEB26280, sample SAMEA2338687) | human gut metagenome | biome: human gut; feature: human-associated habitat; material: faeces... | reverse complement strand
TGCAATTCAAGAAGTTGGACTAACTTCTTTATGGTTTAGCGGACAGTAATATTTGGAAATCTCAATACGTTGCCATTCATCGATTCAACGACATTTTGATTATATGCTGTCTTTGTCTACAGTATAATAGCAGGGCCAGCCGGAATCATCTATAGGAAATGCGCCTTCGGTGTAATGATAAATTATATAATCAAATTCGAGCGCTCTTTTTTCCCCTTCTGGCGGAGTCATTAGTGGCTGCATTGTCTTGTCAATAAGATAGATACACTCGCCCAAGCTGTAATATCCCACAAAATGGTATGGCATTTTAGTAACCACTTTAAGAGTGACAAATGCGATACTTTTAGATGTGCGAATTGCTGCTATCATATACGGAGTACTCCAGCCATAATACAAACGGCTGCACTCTTTTGCTTCTTTTATAAAGATATTACGAATGTATTGATTTCTCGGAGTCATCGGTTGAAGCTTATATGATGCATGCACTTTCTCCTCGATTTTCTCGGCCATCTTGGGTATTGCCGGAATTGATGGCCATTTATTATCTGATCGTTTTTTGCCTTTATTTGACGGCGGCTTACTCGTCTTTGCTGTTTTATATGATGATACATTGCTGCTGGAATAACCGCAAAGGTATGTAGCGATACAGCATAAGAGAATTAAAACGTAGTAATACATATCATTTTACAATATACCCGGGCTTATTCTTATAAAAAAAGTATGGGTAGTACTCTTCATAAGCATTTAATCCCGGCTTATAAACTTTGTGTATAATGCGCTTTTTCATTAAAAGCGACAATTTCCAGTGAGATAAAGCATGGGCTATATCCATATCATTTGTCACTATACCTTCATCACTTATGCCCGATGGTTGACTATTGTCCGGATGGCTATGTATATCTTGGCGAACATTATACCCATGCTGATACTGGAGAAATACCAGATTCGGCCCGGACCGGTCTTCTGTTGTGCTATGCGAGGTGGAAACAATGTTTAGTCCTTTTTCGCCCTCCTGCCCGAGCATCAACTGCGACCATTCTACTTTGGTGTTTCTTGCGAGATACTCAAATGCTTCCGTCCCGTTTTCGTCGCCACGGATCTGCATAACGAACCAGGAGCCATCCGAATCCCATTTTAGGTCTTTATGTTTTTCGATGGTTCCCGGTGTGAAAACGGCAACCTCGTCTTTTTCCCCAACCTTAACAATATCAGCGGCGTCATAGTTTTCGACATTCGTTAAAACTCCATATTCGTTAAATATGTATATATCCATACTTGTTGGGTCGGTGAAGCGGAGGGGGTTGGCGGCGCAGTGGGTGTAGGGGGAGAAGGATGGGTAGTCGGCGGACTTGGGGTCGGGGGTGGTGAAGCGGTCGAGGATGGCATCGTGCCAGCGAGCGGTGTTGTCGTGCCAGCCCAGCCCGGCGAAGTTGCTCCAGCGGTTGCCGATATGGGCACGGTCTGTCACGCGCTTTGTCCCGAACAGCTGCACGGGCAATCCCGACGGATAGAACATCGTGTATACTATATTATTCGTTATCATCCTCGCTAATACTAATTTCAGTTATTATTCCATTCTCAACCATGACATATACATCGGATTGTAAGGGCGGCAACGATAAGACAGCATTATGTTGCTTGCATTTGGCCTTACTGTTGTGTTTTTTTCTAGGTGACAATAGACCCGGAATGAGGATGACCTTTATGCCTTTATTATAACTACAGATCCCGAAAAAGCTGAGCGCATCTTTTACGGACATCCCGACAGTCATATTGTATATGCTCAGACGATTGCTGCGTATTCTCGCTGATGAGATATCGCAATCTTCATCCGGAATGTTTTTGACATACTCTATAGTGTCTTCGCCAAGTGTTGCGATAAGTGAAATGGGCGCATTGTCTACCATGGTGTTGTAAGCATCTACAAAGACATCGAAGCCTTGCTCGTGATATTTACGTATTGCATCATACCAATTTATAGAGCTTTCGTGGTATGTTCCTTCAACTATGGGGTTAATCACGAGAGTATCTCCGCATTGGTACACCATACACGTAATTGCATCACTATTTGATGCCTCGACATTTGGCAATGCGGTGAGCAAACTAATAATTAGGATTATACGTGTAATCATTTTGCCGGATATAATAGTTCGTAAATCTCGGTCGGTAAAGTGTCTTGCATAACTATTTTGGTTATTCGACTTCTGAAAATTTCATATTCTGTGTATAGGGGGATTAGGCTTCTTTTGCGAACTAAGTTACTACTTTTTACATCAGTAGTCCTGATTACTACCAATCTATCAATTTGGGGAATGTTTAATTTAAGTCGGCCACAAATATTCTTTTCGGTCATACCAATGTCGAATAATCCGGCGTGCCATTTCGGATTTGCAAATGAGCCATCTTTTATTCGATAAATATCTTTTGACAATGTCTCGACATAGCGTATTGAATCGCCGACATTTTTGTATAAATACGTTGTCATCGAGGGTGTTTCGGCTATAGTCTTCACTACCCGACATGAGTCATAATTGCAATCTACAAGCGTCAATAGTCTCTGTTGGCTTGCATGGTCATATCGATCATCCACTGAAAATCCCTTTGAATTAAACATCTTGATAATATCGATATACTCGAAAGGCCCGGAATAAATGCCTTGAAATACAGACGCGTCATCTTCGATGTTTACAACTGAATCATTGACAATAACCATAATATCAGCCGTATTCGCCGAAGCCGTACAAACTATTGATGTAGTAACTATAAATGAAAATATTATCCTTTGTACATGCATATTTACAGAGTCTTTAGAATTAATACAAATTTTATCGGCGAGAGGAATTTAATACAAATTTTATCGGCGAGAGGAATGTTGACCCTTCGCGGATTTTGGATTTGCTGCCTGGCACTTTATAGTTTTTATGACCTGATGCTCCCAATGATTGTCTATCCCGGCATATTCATACACAACTTTCCCGGCGCTCCATTCGATACGCTCGAGCCTTTTCGAGTAATATACGGTTGTTCCACATGAGTGAGCGTCAGAAACAATGGAGTGGTCAAATTCTCGATTAAGCGAATAATTTCTTGTGTCCGAACCGGATTCTCGCCATTTGGTCGGCGTTTTATCGCTATAAACGAACCTGACTTCGTTGCCACAGGGGTCGAAAACCCTGCTGAGGTGCCATGCCGAGGTGTATAATACAGAATCAAGAGTTCGCGTCAACTCCGGAGGTCTGTAGTAGTATTCATATCGGGTCTTTTCGTTGGTCCCAAATGTGTATTTTATGCCGGATGCATCTTTTACAGCAAACTCTGATGGGTATGATGTAGAGACCGGCTGAGCATCAATAAACTTTATCGGGGTCGAAGATGACATAACTATACGCTTATTGTCATCGTAAGCAAAAGAAGCAGACAACCCGAGGCCGGACAGCCGTATCGGTATGCTAATGCTACCGGCCTTTATCGTAAACAAATCATACGATATATTCGGCACCCCCGAAAAATAGTCCACGGGAATCTCTTGATACTGCATCAAAGTGGCTACATCAGGCGACGGTGGCACGATAGAGTAGTCTTTCGGGCCATAATATGTGTCAGCTATTGCAGATAATGACGACATCATAGCAATGATTATAGTTCCTATGACATACCTACAGGTGGTGGAACAACTTGCTCGATGTCTCATGGTGAGGTTATATCGGTATATAGAGGTTGTTATGGTTGAAAAATTTGCCTAACGCGACAAAGTTACGTTTTTTTGATAAGTAAAAAAAATGTTATGGGGATTTTTTTCTGACGGCGGTGGTTTTTCACTCTGCCCAAATTGTTGTATTTTTGCAGTAATGAATAGGGGACGTTGGCCGGAGGTGTCGCCGCCCCATGAAACAAGCAAAACTCGCACAATGAAAATACTGTCTAACAACGATATAAAAGAGATAGAGAAATATACCATCGACAACGATGGCGTGACCTCGGTCCAGCTGGTGGAGCGTGCAGCACGCGCCATCGCTGACGAAGTGGCCGGGTATTGCAGCGACAGCACCCCGCTGATGGTGTTCGCAGGATGGGGGAAAAATGGTGCGGACGCCCTCGAAACCGCCCGCCTGCTGGCCTCCCGTGGATATGCTCCGGAGGTTTACCTCTTCAACATCGGAGGCAATCGATTGTGCCCCGAATGCAAGCTGATGCGCGATCGCTTGGCCGCGTGCGAAGCTTCGCACACACTGCACGAGGTGACCGGCGAAACGCCTTTCACCTTTCCCGAACCCCCGGCGGACACAATCATCATCGACGGGATTTTTGGCAGCGGACTCAACCGCCCCATGCCGAGGCCATTCCAGCTTTTGGCTCAAAATCTCAACTGCAGCGGAGCTTTCATCATCTCCATAGACCTTCCCTCGGGATTGCTCGATGGATTCAACGGCGATACGCCACGAAACGACATGGTGCACGCCGGGCTTACCTTAGCCCTGGGAGCACCGCGTCTATCTTTCTTCATCGAGGACAATGCCGTGGCCATAGGACAATGGAAGTTGCTCGACATCGGCCTCAACAGTACAGCCGTACGTAATGCCCCCCTATCTTACTGGATGGTGCAAGGCAAGGACGTACGGCGCTACCTGCGACCGCGCGACCCGTGGTCCAATAAGAGCAACTACGGCGATGCACTCATTGCCGGCGGAAGCCACGGCATGGGCGGCGCCGCCGTCTTGGCGGCTCGCGGATGCCTGCGTTCCGGTGCCGGGAAGGTCACCGTCTACGGCCCCCAAAGCCTCTATAACACCGTACAATGTGCCGTGCCTTCGGCCATGATGCGTGCCGACAGCGGCCGGGAACACCTTACCGATATCCCGCACGAATCGCATTACAGTGCCTTCGGCATAGGCCCGGGACTCGATGTCAACGATGATACGGCCGAAGCCGTGGGCCGCTTTCTAAAGATAATGAGCGCCGCTCCACGCCCCGTGGTGGTGGACGCCGGAGCACTGGGATGCATCGCCGCACGTCCGGCCATGCTGGAGTACCTGCCGATGATGTCCATACTCACTCCGCACATCGGCGAATTTGACCATATCTTCGGCAAACAGTTTTCGCACGAGGCAAGGCTGAAAAAGGCCATTGAAATAGCAAAATACTACCAAATCATCATAGTGCTCAAAGGCCGATACACAGCCATAATACGCCCCGACGAAAAGGTGTTTTTCAACACCTCGGGCACACCGGCTATGGCTACACCCGGCAGCGGAGACGTCCTCACCGGCATTATGACCGGCTTCCTGGCCCAAGGCTTCAAGCCTGAAATGGCAGCATTCCTGGCGTGCTACATCCACGGCATTGCCGGAGAAATAGCAGCCGAGAACCATGGCGAATATGGTGTTACGGCCGAAGATATAGCCGCCAACGTCGGACGCGCCATAGCGCTTGTAGCCAACGCCGAATAATCCTTTACAGACATTACATCACCCGACAATAGTAAGACTTATGCACAACTTACGCACAGCTATCACGTCCATGGCGATATGCGCCGCCCTTGTCACGGCTGCACAGACCACACGCAGCTTCACCGCCGACAAAACCAACGAATACGCACTGGTATACAGCCTTCCGCGCACCGTCCTCGACATCACCATAGAGACCGTGCACACGGCGACACTCCCCGGCGAATTCAGCAATTACGCCAAACGCTATCTGGGCATCACCGATGCCATCACCACCCCATCCAATAGCGTGCGCGTCAAAAGCGTCACCATAATTCCGCGCGGTATACCCGGAGGCGCCGACAGCCGCTGGCAAGTACAGTTTAAAAACGGCAGCGCTGCCTCAATGCTGCTCACCGAAACCGGAATACCCCTGGCGGTGAACACCGACAGCATCGCCTCTACAAATGCCGTGACCCTACCCGTGGCCGTGGATGCAGCGCCCACCCCACTGGAAAGTGATGCGGCACGTCAAGCCGTTACGCAAGACATGACGCGCAGCTCATCCATATCCAAGAAGGCCGAATTAGCCGCCCAACGCATCTTCGAACTGCGCGAGACACGCTCGGACCTACTCAGTGGCAATGCCGACAACCCGCCGGCCGATGGCAAAGCCATGCAATTGGTTCTGGACAACCTCGCGGCGCAGGAAGCCGCTCTAACTGCAATGTTTGCAGGCACGACACAGACGTACACACGCGTGACCACACTCACATATACACCCGGCACAGCGGAGAGTCGCGAAATTCTGGCTCGGGTATCGCCCACCGAAGGCATAGTTCCTGCCGATGACCTCAGCGGCGCCCCAATATACATATCGCTGACAAATATCGCTAAGGCCGAGATGCCCGTCACCGAAAAAGGCGAACCGAAGCGCTTCCCTAAAGGCGGATTGGCTTACACCATACCCGGCACAGCATCGGTCACCCTGACGTACGACGGAGCTACCATCACGCACAAAGACCTGACACTGGCACAATTGGGCGTAGTCTTCGGAATCAATCCCACCCTATTTAGCGATAAGAAAGCCCCCGCATACGCGACTTTCGACCCCACGACCGGAGCCATCACGGCATTAGGCGCCATAGAGTGACACCCGTATATTTGAGAGTATGAAGCAACACGCCTATATCTGTATAGATTGGCTCGCGATGACTTCTACAATTAAGGCTCGTACACATCGGCATACCCCAAAAATTATCTGTTTTTTTGGAAAACAAAAAAATTAGACTAATTCCAAAATTATTTTCATTCCACTATTGCATATTTCAACAAAGGTGCGTAACTTTGCGCTGTACAAACGGCCGTCATAAACGGCCAAAGCACAAAATCCTCACATACAAATCTTTATCAAGTAATCAAAAAAAAGCACGATTATGAAGAAGAAATTTATCTGCACCGTATGCGGATACGTATACGAAGGCACCGAAGCTCCTGAGAAATGCCCGCTGTGCGGCGCTCCTGCCTCCAAATTCAAAGAGATGGAAGAAACCGGCGCACTTGAATTTGTCACCGAACACGAAATCGGCATCGCCGCAGACACCGACGAACAAATGAAAACAGACCTGCGTACACACTTCAACGGCGAATGCTGCGAAGTGGGCATGTACCTGGCCATGTCGCGTCAGGCCGACCGCGAAGGTTATCCCGAAATTGCCGAAGCCTTCAAGCGCTACGCTTTCGAAGAGGCCGAACATGCGTCTAAATTTGCCGAGCTACTCGGTGAAGTAGTTTGGGACACCAAGACCAACCTCGAAAAGCGTATGGCCGCCGAAGCAGGTGCCAACGCCGACAAGATGCGCATCGCTCGACGCGCCAAAGAACTCAACCTTGACGCCATCCACGACACCGTACACGAAATGGCTAAGGACGAAGCACGCCACGGCCAGGGTTTCCAAGGCCTGTTCAATCGCTACTTCAAGAAGTAAGCGACAAAAATCCATACACACAGAGAGGGCGCACTCCATTACGGGATGCGCCCTCTCTGTATTTTCGGCATCAATCAGTCCTTGGACTCGGACAAAAGCGGAACAGTATCGCGGAAGGCACGTGGGAGGCCACGTACCACGCAGTTGTAGCTGTGTCGAATAAGGCTGCGCAACAATGGCGAAGGCACGGCAGCGGCCAGACCCACGTCGTTCCAATGGCGTTTATTCATATGCCACGCCGGACGTATGGCCTCATAGTGCTCGCGCAACTTCTCGGCATAATCCGGGTCGCATTTCAGAGACACACGCGTAGTGTCAACGAGATTCAGCATTGCAAAAATCTTTCCGCCCACGCGCAAGGTCACAACATCATCGCCGAACGGCATGTCCTCGGTCGCAAAAGGCAGCGACAAGCAGTATTCGTGCACTTCCAAAATATCCATGATAGATAGTGTTTTATATTGTTCAAAGCATTACTCCTCGAAGGACATCTCCTTCATTGAATCATCGCCGCCGATGCATCCGACTGATGCGACGGGCAATGTCATTCAATAAAGGCCTATTGCTTTCCTCATCCAAGGCGAAAATTCGTATCTATCAGAACTTTGCCTCGTACCGAGACACCTAAGGCTCCCGCATGTCATGAAGACCGGGGAGCCTTAGAGCGCTCTTTTCAGGGCCTGTGATGCGTTATGCGTTACTTGACAAACTTCTTGACAATCACCGTGGCATTGTGGCCGCCGAAACCGAAGGAGTTGGACAAGGCCGCACGCACTTCGCGTTTCTGAGCCTCATTGAAGGTGAAATTGAGGTTGTAATCTATTTCGGGATCATCGTCACCCTCGGCGTGGTTGATTGTCGGGGGTACGACATCATCACGTACAGACAACAGCGAGAACATGGCCTCCATAGCGCCGGTAGCGCCCAAAAGGTGTCCGGTCATGCTCTTGGTCGAAGAAATATTGAGACGATAAGCATCTTCGCCGAAAAGCTTAATGATGGCCTTGGCTTCGCTGATGTCACCGACACCGGTGCTGGTGCCGTGTACGTTGATGTAGTCGATATCTGCGGGTGTCATCCCTGCATCGTCGAGAGCGTTCTGCATAGACAGTATCGCGCCCAAACCTTCGGGATGTGTCGCTGTGATATGGTATGCGTCCGCACTCATGCCGCCGCCGGCGACTTCGCCGTAAATCTTGGCGCCACGTGCCAGAGCGTGTTCCATTTCTTCAAGTATCAGTACCACCGAACCTTCTCCGATGACGAAGCCGTCACGCGAAGCCGAGAAGGGGCGCGAAGCCGTTTCGGGGCTGTCGTTGCGTGTCGACAGGGCATGCATCGAGTTGAAACCGCCCACGCCAGCGGGGAAGATGGCAGCCTCGGCACCGCCTGTAACCATAGCATCAGCCTTGCCCAGACGGATAAGGTTGAAAGCGTCGATAATGGCGTTGTTTGACGAGGCGCAGGCGCTGACCACACCATAGTTAGGGCCATGGTAGCCGTATTCCATGGACACATGGCCGCTGGCGATATCCGCAATCATTTTGGGAATGAAGAACGGATTATACTGCGGGCCGTTTTGCTCGCCGTGAACTGCATAATATCCGGCTTCCTCCTCAAAGGTGTGCAGGCCGCCAATACCGGCAGCGATGATTACGCCTACGCGGTTTTTGTCTATAGCGCCTTCGGTCTCGATACCGGCATCAGCAACTGCCTGGCGAGCTGCATAGAGGGCATACTGGGCATACAGGTCAAGCTGGCGCAGTTTCTTGCGGTCAAAGTATTCGGCCGCATTGAAGTTCTTGACTTCGCAGGCAAATTTGGTCTTGAACTGCGATGCGTCAAAATGGGTGATGGGCGCGGCGCCGCTGACACCGGCCAACGCGGCACTCCAAGTGGTGTCTACGTCGTTACCTAAAGGAGTGATGGCTCCAAGTCCCGTAACTACTACTCTCTTGAGTTCCATGAAAGATTTATCGTATATGTACTGATTAGACTTTATATGACAAAAGTTGCCGCAAGTCCGGACCTATATCCCCGGAAAGTCGCGATGCTTTTGCTATTACCTGTCGGAGCATTACGCTCAAGGCAATGTCCGCAAGGTTGTGTGTTCTTGTTGTTACCGACCAAATGTACGCCCCGGACGTCGTGGGGCACCCGGGGCGACATAGGCGGTTATTTTGTGTCGAATGTGGTGACCGTCGTCAAACAGCTATTATTGAGCTGCTTCGATGTATTTGATGGCGTCGCCTACAGTCTGAATCTTCTCAGCTTCCTCATCGGGTATCTTGATGCCGAATTCCTTCTCAAACTCCATGATGAGGTCCACTGTGTCGAGCGAGTCTGCGCCCAGGTCTGTGGTGAATGCTGCTGCGGGGGTTACTTGGCTTTCGTCAACGCCGAGTTTGTCAACGATGATGGTCTTCACGCGATCTGCGATTTCTGACATAATCTTTTAGTGTTTAATTAGTAATGTTCTGTTTTAGCGGTGCAAAGTAAGCTAAAATATTCTAAATAACGAAATTTTTCGCTATTATAAACTGTGAAAAAATGTAAAAGACGTGTCTAACGCCCTGAAATACGAGTTTCTTGGCCGATGCATTCTTTCGCAATCGTCTCGCCATTTCAGACAACTGTCATTGAGACTTTGCTCGCAGTTTCATTGCAGCTGTGTTCACAGCTACTATCGCGGAGTGCACCGACCTCAATTTCGCTTTATATGCCATAGGCGTGTCCGCGGCCTGCTAAGGCTCGCGAACATGCCTATGGCAATAGTGTCATTATCTTACTTGGCAGGGACTTCCCAGGTGTCGCCGGCGAGGATCATGTCGCGCAGGCAGGTGAAACCGTGGGCGGCTTTCACCTCATCTACCTGTTGGCTGACAGCCGTCTCGTAGCTGGGGCTCTCGACATCGCGGATGACGCCGACTGCAAGGGGTAGCGTCATGCCGTCCATCATGGCCAGCTGCTGGTGCAGGAAGTTCGAGGGGGTGTGGGCGTCGTGTACCAGGACATCGTCCATGGTGTAGCCGTCTTGGCCGATAGTGACAGCCTTGAGCAGGAATCCATCGCGTACAAGACCCTTGTCGCCGTTGGCGCCGAAGATCATCTTCTGTCCGTGTACCAAGTGAATGGTGCGGTCGGCACGGACGGTACGGTCGGTAATGGCGTTGTGGATGCCGTTATTGAAGATTACGCAGTTTTGCAGAATCTCGACCACCGAGGTGCCTTTGTGGCGTGCTGCGGCCACCATGACTTCCTGCGAGGTCTTGAGTTCGACATCAATACTGCGAGCAAAGAATGTACCGCGAGCGCCGAACACCAGTTCGGCCGGGATAAACGGGTCTTCTGTCGTGCCGTAAGGCGATGACTTGGATACGAAACCGCGAGCGCTCGTAGGCGAGTACTGTCCCTTGGTCAGACCATATATCTTATTATTGAACAGCACAATATTGATATCTATATTGCGTCGTACGGCGTGGATAAAGTGGTTGCCGCCGATGGCAAGTCCGTCGCCGTCACCCGAAATCTGCCATACGGTCATCTCGGGATTGGCAACCTTGAAGCCTGTCGCGATGGCGGCTGCACGTCCGTGGATGGTATGGAAACCATAGGTGTTCATGTAATAGGGCAGACGGGACGAGCATCCGATGCCGGAGATGACGGCAGTGCGGTAAGGCGGTACGCCGACTTCGGCCATGGCCTTGTGCAGGGTGTTGAGGATGGCGTGGTCGCCGCAGCCGGGGCACCAGCGCACGGCCTGGTCACTTTTGAAGTCCGCGGGTGTATATGCCGGGGTATTCTCTTGTGTTTGCATTATCTTATATGATTAAGTGGCTGGTGTGACTTATTTTTCTTTGGAAAGGTTGAGACGGACGCCATCAATGACTTCGCTGACAAGGAAGGGCTGACCTTGTATCTTGTTGATGCGCTCGATGCGTACATCGGGGAACTTGGCTTGCAGGTAGTCTGCAAACATTCCTGTATTGAGCTCGGCCACAATCACGCGACGGTAGCGGCGCAGCACCTCGGCTGTATTGGCGGGCAGCGGGTTGATGTAGCGGAAGTGCGCCAAGTCCACGGGAGTACCTTGTTTGGTAAGTTCCTCGGCAGCTGTGCGCAGGTGTCCGTAAGTGCCGCCCCAGCCTACAAGCAGGGTATCGGCCTTGCCGTCGCCGTAAACCATGACTTCGGGGATATCCTTAGCGATATTGGCTATTTTCTGACGACGCAGCATCACCATTTTCTCGTGGTTGACCGGGTCGGTGGAAATTGCGGAAGTATTGGCGTCTTTTTCGAGACCACCCAAACGATGCTGCAAACCTTCGGTACCCGGGATGGCCCAGTAGCGCACCAAGGTCTCGGGGTTGCGCAGGTAAGGACGCCACGAGCTGTTGCGCAGGTGCTCGGGCACGAAGTTGGGACGTATTTCGGGATACTCACCGGCTTCGGGAATGCGCCACGCGCTCGAGCCGTTGGCGATGAATGCATCCGTGAGCAGGATGACCGGAGTCATGTGCTCGATGGCGATACGACATGCTTCGAAAGCCATGGTGAAGCAGTCCGTAGGCGAAGCGGCAGAGAGTACCACTATGGGCGACTCACCGTTACGGCCATACAAGGCCTGCATCAGGTCGGTTTGTTCAGTCTTGGTAGGAAGGCCGGTAGAAGGTCCGCCGCGTTGCACGTCAATGACCACCAAAGGCAATTCGGCGATGACGGCAAGACCTATGCCCTCACTCTTGAGCGCCAGACCGGGGCCGGAAGTGGAAGTCACTGCCAGATTGCCGGCAAACGATGCGCCTATGGCCGAGCATACGCCGGCAATCTCGTCTTCCATTTGGCAGGCCTTGACACCAAGATCTTTACGCTTGGCAAGTTCATGCAGGATATCAGTAGCCGGAGTGATGGGATACGAGCCGAGGAACAACGGGCGTCCGGACTTCTCGGAAGCCATAATCAGCCCCCAAGCGGTCGCAGTATTGCCATTTATGTCAGTGTACACGCCCGGACGCGGATCTTCGGTCTCGATACGGTATGTCGACATCGAGGCATGTGTATTGTGTCCAAAGTCATAGCCGGCCTGCACCACGGCGCAGTTGGCCTTGGCTATAGCCGGTTTCTTGGCAAATTTCTTGGAAATATAGTGGCAGGCAGCCTCTATGGGGCGGTCGAAGAGCCAGCATACGACGCCTAAGGCGAAGATATTACGGCACTTGAGTATGGACTTGTTGTCCATGCCGCTGTCGGCCAAGGCCGCACGCGTCATTGTGGTTACGGGCACTTCGAGCACCTGTGCCGGGTCTATACCCAACTCGGTATACGGGTCATTGGTGGCGAACAGCGCTTTACGCAAATCCGCCTCGCCGAAACTGTCGCTGTCGACGATAATGATGCCGCCGCTCTTGAGGAAGCGCACATTCTGTTTCAACGCTGCCGGGTTCATAGCCAGCAGCACATCGCACCGGTCACCGGGGGTGTGAACTCCGCGGCCTACCGACACTTGGAAGCCGGAGACGCCGCTAAGCGAGCCTTGCGGCGCACGTACCTCTGCCGGATAGTCAGGGAAGGTGGACACCTCGTTGCCGACGCCGGCGGATACATTGGTAAAGATGTTGCCGGCAAGCTGCATGCCGTCGCCACTGTCGCCGGAAAAACGCACGACGACCTTGTCGAGGACTTTGACGTTGGTTTTGTCTAACATGGGGTTGTAATACTTACTCTTTTGACTATATGATTGTTATAGTGTCAAAATATGTGGAAATGAGGATGTATGTTTGGATTATTGTCTGTTTGTGTCGCCAATACAAGCATTTTGCAAGCAAAAGTCCACTCCCGAACAAGCTTCCAAAGTGCTTTGCCGACGTTTTGCCATCCGAAGGCGCGTTCAAACACCCTCGTTAGACGCCACAAAGGTACAAACTTTTCTCGGCAAAACCAACATCCATGTTTTTTAGCATAATTCACTTCCGAATGTTTATTCGTCCATTGCCCATAGGTCAATTCCACCGTTTATTTTGCATTTTGGGCATATAGACCAAGCCGTACTCTGCAACACAAGCCGGCCATGCACATTATAGTCGTAACTCACCACCATAGAACGCTGCCGCCAATTCCTTGATGCCGAGTGGGGTGTCAGACTCCGCCGCGCAAGACGTGGCCATCGCCGATGTACGCGCGCAGGGATGTGCGCCGTGTGCGTCCTGCAATCTGTCCTGCCGCCGGCGGTGTCACCGCCGTCTCATACGATGTGTACAGATGATTGCCCAGCCCGTCCCAATACAGATAATGCCGGTGGCCGCCCTCAATGTCGTACTGCATCGGGTGGCCATCGGCGTTCCAACGCGTGTGCAGCAGCCCGCGCGAGGCGTCCGACACCATATCCCCGGCATCGTTGTACGTCAGCTCGAACTCGCCGTCGGCGTGCAGCCCGGTGACGCCATCGAACGGCAAGGCCTCGGTTATAGCCGTGATATTGCTCAGCCGATTGCCGTCGTTTCCTGCGTAAAGCACATCAGCATAATCAAAAACACGACTACGATTACTATTGCACCTTTTTTTAGTGTCTCCTGTTGACCTCATTGTCCGTCCCTTTTCCGTTTTCATCGCTTATCCCGAACTCGCGTTTTCATATATTCCTGCCTACGGAGATACCAGTTTTCGTACTCCACCGGATAAAACATCATTGCCTTTTTGTAATTATTGTAAAGCGAATCCCTATCAATACCATATCGATTTATCAGATGAGGGAAACGTAGCATCTGAAATGGGCTGTTAAATAACTTGTACGGGCCTGTATATACATACGGAATAAAGTCGTCTATATAGCCGTATGGTATGCTGACATGCCTGCCCAAATCAGTAATAACATTCAAAGACCCATGTGTGTAATCTACCGGTTTGATGAATATGCCTATAGAATCTTCTCCTATAATGCAGCATAATCTGTCGCGCCATTGTGTGGCATGCCCTTTTTCATACTCTCTGGGAACAATTCTACCGAATTCTTTTCCCGAATACATATTTGTGTCCGATAAAAAATCGCTGGAACACAACTCTGAGTCTGTAAGTGGCCGTTGATTATTATCAACAAAATATTCATAATTGTCTTCGAGCAATATCAATGTATCTCCACTCATTGCCCAAATGTTTTCATAAACATAGTTTGTATCCTCAAACAACGAGCGTTTACATATGTACGAGCTATCCGTTCTAAGAACTAAAAGCCCCACTTTTGTAACACATCCGATTCCGTTAAAAACGTACGAATATAAATTAAAGGCCGCATAACCAGCCGAACGTATAATTGAATCCAATTTCGCCTTTCCGGACATCGGCATTGTCTTAATATTTGATGCGCCGAATATAGACAACATTGGCAATAAAAATGCAAGTAACAGTATTTTATGCGTTTTTCTCATATCTAATAAGTTATGGTCTAAAAATCTTTCCGTTGCGAGTTTTAATGACCCTATTGAACGCTTTAGCTTTTTCAATAATATCGGGATAATCAGAGGGCGTAATGTCTCCTATACCGCTTTGTGTCAGTCTCATCTTTTTATATTGCGGATTACCAAGTATTTCCTGATTGCTGGTATGCCGCCCCGAAAACAATTCTTCTCGGTCATAGGCAGCACGTTCGTCTGTTATGTCGTAATATATCACACCTTTCGATTTCATCAGTATTCCGCCACGACTTACCGCTAAATCCAAATCTCCAATAAGGAATTGGTAGCCATGTTTAAATTCATGTGCGGTATCACCCAAACGCAAGTTCTTTATCTTATTCGACTCATTCTCTTGGAACATGTAAGATGGATATGCGAATGTAACGGCATTATTATCCATATTATAATATGTATATGGCGCGCTATTCACTCCTTTAGACTCGCATTTTTCCTCGCCAAAGACTTCGACATCAAATGTCTGTTCGCTCACAAGCATTGAACCTATTTCCCGGATTACTTGTGCGAATTTTTCTTTGTCCTCTTTCGAAATATCGCTGTTTTGCATTCTTGAGAATGCCTCTGCCACCAATTCCTTAGCATAAGGAATTGCATTGTCTGTAAAAATTAGCCCGGTAGGGTCGACATAGCGCACCGGATTTCCACCGCAAAAGAGATATGGCGATTCCCACGGACGGAGTTCGCATAGCTCGTCTGCCGAATTAAACCGTGTTTCAGAGGAAACGAACATGCGTGCGCCGTAGATGTATTCGCGCAGGCCGTCGCGGCGGACGTATTCCTTGTCGCCGTAGAGGTAGGGGTTAGAGGACGTGGATGCGGTGGCGGTATTGCTTGTCGTGGCTGACATCGGCAGGTCGGGGCCTGCGATGCCGATGGTGGCAGCGGCGGAGGAGTCGCGGTGGGGCTCGCCATAGAGGTAGTAGGTGGCGGACTGGACGATGGCGCCGTCGGTGCGGATGACGTTTGAACGATAATGCAGCGACAGCGGTATCGACACATCGCCGAAAGGCAGCAAGGCCGATGTATAGCAAAGAGTGTCAACCCGGATATGC
>ENA-ORPK01001810-ORPK01001810.1-human-gut-metagenome-genome-assembly--contig:-NODE-1810-length-15959-cov-12.987550_pt1 | contig 15959 bp, 8 predicted proteins | sample MGYA00242139_ERZ509068 | MGnify/ENA primary metagenome ERZ509068 (study PRJEB26280, sample SAMEA2338687) | human gut metagenome | biome: human gut; feature: human-associated habitat; material: faeces... | reverse complement strand
CCTTACGTCGCATCCTGCTCTCCTCGCTCGAAGGCTTCGCCATCAACACCATCAAAATTGACGGCGTTGAGCACGAGTTCGCTTCTGTTCCTGGAGTGCGTGAGGACGTAACCAACATTATTCTCAACCTGAAGCAGGTACGCTTCAAGCAGTTAGTAGAAGAATACCAAACTGAGAAGGTAAGTATCAATGTTGCCAATACCACTGAGTTCAAAGCAGGTGATATCGGTAAGGGTCTTACTGGATTTGAAGTGTTAAATCCGGAACTGGTGATTTGTCACTTAGATTCCAAAGCCACGATGCAGATTGAGTTGACCATCAATAAAGGACGCGGATATGTTCCTGCCGACGAAAATCGGGAATTCTGCGCTGATGTTCATACAATTCCAATCGATTCCATTTACACCCCAATCCGTAATGTGAAATACACGGTTGAGCCTTATCGTGTCGAGCAGAAGACCGACTATGACAAACTCGTTCTCGAAGTTACCACCGATGGTTCCATCCACCCGAAGGATGCCTTGAAAGAGGCTGCCAAGATCCTCATCTATCACTTCATGCTGTTCTCTGACGAGAAGATTACTCTCGAGAATCCTGATCAGGAAGAGAACCAGGAGTTTGATGAAGAGGTACTCCATATGCGTCAGCTGTTGAAGACCAAGCTCGTAGACATGAACTTGTCTGTACGCGCGCTCAACTGTCTTAAGGCAGCTGAGGTCGAGACACTTGGCGACTTGGTACAGTACAACAAGACAGACCTCCTCAAGTTCCGCAACTTCGGTAAGAAATCGCTTTCAGAGCTTGATGATTTGCTCGAGAGTCTGAATCTGTCGTTTGGAACTGATATTTCTCAATACAAATTAGATAAAGAATAAAACAAAATGAGACACAATAAGAAATTCAACCACTTGGGTCGTACTGCATCTCACCGTAACGCTATGCTCGCTAACATGGCTATCTCGCTGATTATGCACAAAAGAATCACTACGACTCTCGCCAAGGCAAAGGCCTTGAAGATGTATGTAGAACCGCTGATCACACGCTGCAAGGATGATAGCACAAACTCTCGTCGTGTAGTATTCAGCTACCTCCAGAACAAGTATGCTATCAAGGAACTCTTCAGCACTGTTGCTGAGAAGGTAGGTGACCGTCCCGGTGGTTATACACGCGTTATCAAGCTCGGTACACGTAAGGGTGACGCAGCTGCTATCGCATTCATCGAGCTCGTTGACTTCGACGAGAACATGGCTAAGACTGCTAAGGCTGGCAAGAAGACTCGCCGTAGCCGCAAGTCAGCAGAGGCTGTTGAGGCACCTGCTACAGAGGCTCCTGCAACTGAGGCTACAGAAGAGGCAAAGGCTGAATAATTCGCATTATCGACTTTATCTCAATAAAAGAGGGCTGGTTGAACTTAAAAGTTCTACCAGCCTTTATTTTTCTTGTGTTTTCTATCCTGTTTTTACTTATCATCTTTAACCTTTTTCTACCTCTTACTACGTTAACTGAACGTATATCAGGTATTGATTATTGTTATATATGAAGAAATCAGTTTCCTCTAATCATCTCTTGCCTCATTATTATTCCAATCTTATTGAGGCAGGATGTGATGAAGCCGGTCGTGGTTGTCTTGCTGGTAGCGTATATGCTGCCGCTGTAATATTGCCCAAAGACTATGATAACCCCTTGCTAAATGACTCCAAGAAACTCACTGAGAAGCGACGAAAGGTGCTACGTGACCAGATTGTACGTGATGCTGTGTCTTGGGCTGTAGGTGTTGTTACTCCCGAAGAGATAGATAAGATAAATATCTTGAATGCCAGTTTTCTTGCTATGCATCGTGCCCTTGACCAGCTTACAATTCGTCCTGAGGCAGTTATCGTTGATGGTAATCGTTTTAATCCTTATCACGATCTTCCTTATACTACCATAGTAAAAGGTGACGGTAAGTATCAGTCGATAGCTGCTGCAAGCATTCTTGCCAAGACTTTCCGTGATGAATATATGGATAGTATAGCCAATGAGTACCCATACTATGATTGGCAGAAAAATAAAGGCTATCCTACGAAAGCCCATCGAGAAGGAATCCGTGAACATGGTCCTTCACCGTATCATCGTATGAGTTATAATCTGATGGGAGCTATGCAATTGGAACTTAATTTTGACGAATAAAACGTGTCCCTTTACAAATTTCAAGGGACACGTTTACGAATGTCTAATTGATATTATTCTTTACTTCTTACTTATTTCATACTTGTATATGCCGCTTTTCGCTGTGGTCTTGGCCTTTAGCGAGAGACGGTATATTTTTTTGCCCCAAACGTCTGAGAGACGCTTGTCGTTCAGCTCGATGGTTTCTATCGACGGCTCGAAGGTGTTGGTGTCGTAGTTGAGCTGGGCCTTCACGCCCTTGACATTGATGCTCACTACGCCATTCTTGCTTATGTCGACGTCGCCCCATGTCAGGAAGTTGACGATGTTGGCAGCCTTTGTCTGACTGAGCTTGAAGTTGTCGCTTACCGTCAGTTTGCTCTTCTTGAGCTGATATGAACGCACCCAACTGTTTACACAAGCCTCCTTAGGATAAGCACTGGCAAGCTCCACGCTGAAACTCATTGTTCGGCGGTCGGCACGTGCGTTAGTTGCCTTATACTTCTTGCCATACATCTCGGGTACACCGTTAATCATCGGAATGTTGTGGTAGTTGCCCTGCATTGTCCATATAGTGTAACGCTCTGACGAGAATGTCTGGCGTGTATATGTGCCCACACCAGCGTCAATCATTATTGGCGTGTTGTCGAAGTAGAGCACAAACGAGCCGATATCGTTGTGGTTGTGGCTCTCGTCGTTGTAGCCGCCCTTACCCGCAAAGAAAGCTTCGGCATTGCGCATGTAGCAGAACTCGGTCTGCGGATACCAAGTGAAGGCATCTGCCTTATATCCGCCCTTTGCCTGGCTCATCTCCTTCAGTACCTTCATTGCCTCAATCTGCTTGTAAGTGTCGAGCCATACCGATGTTACAGTCTCCGGTTTCTCTTTGAAGCAGTCTACAGCCATGTCCATCATCTCTCTGCTGCCTAATGCCTTGCCGCAACGGTATACCAGTGCCATATAATTGCTCACGTGTGCCGACGCATCTGCAAAGTTCACGGCATAGCCGTTGCCAATGTACGATTTGGCTACAAATTCGCCCATGTCCTTAACGAGCTTGTTGTTGAAGAGCGACACCTTGCCGCCGGTTATCATCTGCAATTCCTGCAGATAGTCGAACAGTTTGCCGAAGGCGTGTCCCCAATATGTGGCACCTTCCTCGCAGGCTCCGTCAGCCTTTACGTAGTTCAGGTATCGGTCTACCGAAATCATCGACTTGTATACAGCCTTAGCAAGCTTGTCACGGTCGTTCTCAAGCAGCATGTAGCACAGCAGGGCGTTGGCGTTGCACCAAGGATTCCAGTTGTTGACAAATACAGTAGGGCTTTCCTTCCATGCCATCCACCAGAAGTCAGTACGGTTGATAAATGGGTCGAGTTCGCGTTTCTGTAGTTCGTGACGCAAGCGCATAGAGATGATAGGGTCTATCTTGTCGAGCTGGTCGTGTAAGAAGTAGTATGTCCACGACAGCATCTGTGCCAGTCCACCCTGCTTCAGTTCGAGCACGTTGGTGCGATAGTCGGGTATTGCGCGTCCCGACTTCTGGAAGCGCACGAGGTGGGCCGATTCAGCCCATGTGGTCTGTTCGCAGAAGTAGAACACGCCATCCATAATGTCTGTTAGGAATCGTCCCTTACCCTCAGCAAGCTCAGCCATAAGCAATTTGCCGAATGCTGTAGAGTTGCGATTGTTGGGTTTCTCCATAATGTCGCGGCTGCCCGACTTCTCAAACTCCAGATATTGGCTTGCCTTAACCACCTCCCACTTGTAGTCGAGACATTTCTCGCCTGTCTTTATAATGTTGTCGCGATAGTCGCCAAGCAGATTGTTCCAACCATTGCGGTCAGAGTAGGCAGGGTAGGGCACCCACTTCTGGTCCATCACAAGACTGGCTTTAACCTCAGCCTCTGTTGCAGAGCGTTGCAGCAAGTCGCGCTTCTCGTAGGCATTTGCGCCCATCAGCGAGGCGGCAAATACAGCTAATATTAAAATGACTTTTTTCATATTACGTGAGTTTCTGCTAAAACAAAAGGCCGACAGAAGTTATCCTGCTATAGTATAACTTCCGTCAGCCTTTCATTATTTACCTATAAATTATTTTATAAAACCAATTATACATTACATAAGTTTTGCATGTCTTTGACATGCTGTCTTCAATCAGCTTTAGTTCTCACCCCAACCTGGGTTCTGGATGAGTTCAGGATTCTTCTCGCGTTCGCCCGACGGGATAGGCCAGAGATAGTCGCGGCTTGAAACACTATGAGTGTAGCGTATATTGCCGGTAATTTCCTTCTCAGGCTTGCCGTTGAGAGTCTCGAGCAGTCCCCAACGCTTCATGTCGTCGAAGCTCTGTCCTTCGGCAGCAAGTTCTACGGCACGCTCATGGCGCAGACGTGTGAACACTTCGTCGTGAGTCTTCACGTTGACTGGGCTGTCCTCGCCCTGCCATGTCAGTGCAGGCATTTCTACCGACGGACGCTGGCGCACCTGGTTGATATAATCAATAGCAACAGCATCATTGTTCAATGCCCACTCGCACTCTGCCATCATCAGCAACACGTCGGCGTAGCGTATAAGTGGGAAGTTGATAGGAGTATCGGCACGGTTGTTCATTGCACCGTCCATATCGCCTTCCGGAACGAACTTGCGCCACAGGTAGCAGTCGTAGTTTTGGTTGACACGGATTACGCCGTTGCCGTCGTTAAGACCCTTTGTTGGCAGAACGAATTCGCTTGGAGCCACCTTGTTCTTATACCATCCCAAATAGCTGCTGTACGGAGTGATGAGCGATGCGGCCATACGTGGGTCGCGGTCGGCATACATCTGCTGCAGTTTCTCCTTGTACGGAGTGTAGGCAGCCACTTTCGAAGCCTTGATAGTAGAGTTGAATACCTTCTTCTTTGTAGCGTCGTTGGTTTCATAGTCTTTGGCTACGGGGTCGTCCTTGAAGAATTCCTTCCAGCTGAACTGGCGTCCGTCCTTCCACTCGTACGAGTCGGCGAATGTTGTAGCTACCATCACGTTGTTCCAGCACGAACCGTATGATGCGCGTGAACCCATATAGAAGCACATTGGCATGCCGTAGTCGGTGCCTACACCGCCCATGTTCTGAATGGCGAAAATCATCTCTTTGCTCTCGTCACCTCCGGGGAGGAAGAGTCCGGCGTAGTCGTTGTACAGCTCGTAGCCACCGTGCTCGATTACATCCTTAAAGCACTCTTTGGCTTCTGTATACTGCTTGTTGTAGAGATATATCTTGCCCATAAGAGCACGTGCAGCATACTTTGTGGCGCGTCCGTAGTCGGCCGACTCCCACGACTGTGGCAGCACATTGTATGCCTCATTCAAGTCGTCGATAATGAACTTGCGAACATCGTCGGCACTGCTGCGTGGCTTCTTCATTTCAGAATAATCTGTAGTAACGTCGGTGGTCTCGTCGTACAGAGGCACACCACCGAAGTAGTTGAGCAGTTCGTTGTAGAAGAGGGCGCGCATGAATCGTGCCTCAGCTTTGTATTGAGCCTTGAGTTGGTCGCTCATGTTGCAGTTGTCAACGTTGCGGATTACGATGTTGGCACGTGCTACTGATTCGTAGAGGTTGGTCCAGCGGTAGTTCACCCATGTATCTGCCATATCGTAAGTGCCGCGGGCAAACTTCTGGAACGACTGGTTGTCGTAGCCCATAGCTATACCGCCCAGTACGTCCATAGAGAACTTCAGTCCGAATACGTGGTCGGCCTGCATACGGCTGTAAACGCCCATCATTGCCGACTTGGCATGGTCTTCAGTCTTAAAGTAGGTTCCAGACGAGAGCTTGTCGGTAGGATATCTATCTAAGTCGTAGCAACCTGTCAGAGACATTGTCAAGGCAAGTGCTGCTGATAATATTGTTATCTTTTTCATAATGAATTTTCGCTTAATGGTTAGAATGATATGTTAAGACCCAGTGTGCACTGCTTCATTGTAGGATAGTTCATTCCGCTTACTTCTGGGTCGAAGCCCTTGAAGCTTGTGAATGTGAAGAAGTTCTCCAAGCTGCAGTATACACGCACTCGCTGTACATGTACCATCTGTGTGAGGTTCTGCGGAACGGTGTAGCCGAACTGGATGTTGCGTATCTTCAGGAATGAGCGGTCCTGCAGATAGAAGTCGCTGGGCTTGGTGTTGCGTGTGTCCTGATACTGTATCAGACGTGGATACTTGGCGTCGGTGCGACCTTCATACCAGCGGCCGTCTGCTACTTCCTTGTTGATTTGGTAGCCATAGCGCACGGTAGGAGTGTTGTATGCATCGTTCATCCAGAATGTCTTGATGCCGAGCTGTCCCTGAAGCAATGCCGAAACGTCGAAGCCCTTGTATGCAGCATTGAGGTTGAGGCCGAATGTGAACTTCGGGTTGGTGCCGTCGCTCACGATTTCCTTATCCATAAGAGTGATGCAACCGTCGCCGTCGATATCCTTGTATAGGAAGTCGCCCTTCTGAGGCTTGCCAAGTGCCTTGAATGCGTTAGGATTTTTGGCAATCATTTCGTCTACAATCTTCATGTCCTCGTCGGTCTGCAGGATTCGGTCTACGCGCATCAGATACTGTGAGTTGATGCTGTGGCCTTCCCAGATGAGGTTGGCACCGCTGATTGACATGCCGCCCTTGTCCTTGCCTTTGAACTTGTCTACATTATTAGTAATGTAAGCGAAGTTGGCGTTTGCACCATAGGTGAAGTCGCCTATCTTGTCCTGCCATCCGAGTGTGAACTCAATACCCTTGTTGGTCACCTCTGCACTGTTCTGCTTAGGCAGTGCTGTTGTACCGTGTACGCCCGGAGCCGGGAGGTTGATAAGGATGCCAGTAGTCTTCTTGTTGAAGAAGTCGATAGTACCGGTCAGGTGGTTGTTGAAGAATCCGAAGTCAAGACCTACGTTGAATACCTTGGTCGACTCCCATGTAAGGGCTGAGTTAGAGATAGCTGCAAGCGCAAGACCAGGTACCATAAGGTTGCCGAGCACGTAGTTGTTGCCGCTTGTGGTGTAGAGCGACTGGTAGTCGTAGTTGCCTACCGAGTTGTTACCCAGTGCACCGTACGATACGCGAAGCTTCAAGTTGCTCAGGTTTCCACCCAATACGCCTTCCATAAACTTCTCCTGGTCGATACGCCATGCTGCTGATGCTGACGGGAAGTAGCCCCAACGGTTGTCCTTAGAGAAGCGTGACGAACCGTCGGCACGGAGGTTGAACTCGAAGAGGTACTTCTCCTGCCAGTTGAGGTTCAGTCGGCCGAAGAATGAGCGCATAGCCCACTCTGTGCTTGAGCCTGATGATGTCGACTCGCCGGTAGCACCGTTGATAACGTCCATTGAGAGGTCGGTCAAGTCCTGGCGTGTTGCCGAGAAATTCTTCGAGCGGTAGAGCTCGTTAGATAGACCAGCCATAGCTCCGATAGCGAGGTTGTTCTTGAACATCTTGGTGTCGTAGCGTGCCACGAGGTCGTTGAAGTAGCGTTCTATCTTGCTGTCGGTATATTTGATTGATGTCTTGCCACGGTTGGTCCATGTCTGCTCGTCGGTGAGGAAGTTGTATGCATCGAGGAATACCGGCTTGCGGTGAGTCTCGCGGTCGAGGAATTCGTAGCTGTACGATCCGGTGAGCGAGAAGCCCTTGAACGGCTTCAATGTGGCAGTGAAGCGTGGACGAACGTTGTTCTTGCGGTCCTGACCTGCCCACTTGTTAAGACGGATGAGCGGGTTGTTGTTGGCACACTGGCCGCTGTCCTCGCTGTTGTTCAAAGCACCGTAGCGTCCGTCGGGAGCGCGGAATACCATACCCGGAGTTGTAGCCGCTGTATATGTGAAGATGTTGTCAATCTCCTCAGCACCCGGTTCCAGGTCGCTCACGTAGCCACCAATCTGCATGCCGATGTTGAGCCATGATGTCACGTCGGCGTCCATGTTGAGGCGTACGGTGTACTTCTTCATACCGGCATTCTCCAAAACGCCAGGGTTGTTCATGTATCCGAACGAGCCGTAGAAGCGAATCTTGTCGCTACCGCCGCTGAGTGATACTACGTGGTTGGTTGATGTCGACGGCTTGAATGTCTCGTCAATCCAGTTGGTGTTAGGATATTTCAGAGGGTCGTTGCCATTGCGCCATTCAGCGATCTTATCTTCTGAGAAGTACTGGTTCTTGCCCGACTTAGGGTTAGAGTTGTAGTAGCCCTCGTTGATAAGTTCCATGTAGTCGGCGTAGTTTGACACTGGAGTCAGAGTCTTGCGGATAGACTGGAAAGATACGTATCCGTTGTAGTCGACCTTGATTTTTCCCGATTTACCCTTCTTTGTAGTGATAAGGATAACGCCGTTGGCAGCACGCGATCCATAGATAGAAGCCGAGGCAGCATCCTTCAATACTGATACCGACTCAATATCCTGCGGGTTAACGGTGTTGATGCCCTGCTCTACACCGTCGATGATGATAAGAGGTGCCGATGAGTTGAGTGTACCCTGACCACGCACAAGGATAGATGCGTTGTCATCGCCCGGACGGTTGCTGCCCGATGAAACGTTTACACCGGCAGCCAGACCTGCGAGGGCCTGCGAAACGTTGGTGACGGGACGGCTCTCAGTCAGCTCGTCCATATTGATGGATGCAACAGCACCCGACATGTTCACCTTCTTCTGTGTGCCGTAACCTACAACGACAACTTCGTTGAGGCTCTTTGAGTCGGACTTGAGAGTTACCTTGAGCGACTTCTCGCCGTTGTACTTCACCTCCTGTGTCTGGAATCCGATGTAGCTGATGACGAGTGTCTGGCCCTTCTTCAAGCCTTTCAGTGTGAAATCGCCATCAATAGATGTAATGGTGCCTACGGTGTCCTGTCCCTTAATCTTGATAGTGGCGCCAATGATTGGCTCGCCCATATCGTCAAGGACGATACCCGTAACGGTTGTAGACTCCTGCTGTACGTTGGCAACATTGTTTGTTGCCGGCGACGTGGCAGTTGCATTTCCAAATGCTGGATACATGCTGGCTGTAACACCAAGCATCAAGCCTTTCAGTAAAAGATTTGATTTGTGCATAGATCTTTTGTTTGGGTTTTTATTTCAGATTTAGTATAATTTTATTTCAGATGTAGTGTACGCTTACTTCAGATGTAGTATGCGCTTACTTCAGATGCTGTGTGTGCTTACTTCAGTTGTAGTGTGTGCTGAATGGCTCACTGGTTGTTTTAGGTAAATTATATTTTTCGGTTGCAAATTTAGTATAAATCAAGTATAATATCAGTACATAATTATCCATTTGGTGTGTGCAAATTATACAAATGAGACTTTTTAACTAAACTTCTTCACGATAAATGATTTTATCTTTTGTGCGTTGCGAATCTAAATGATTCCGATGCTTTATCCCCATTTAGCATGCTTTTTATTTCGTAATAATTGATTGTGTAAAATTTTTGAAAGTATACTTTTGTTTGTTTAGCTTAAAATTTGTAATTTTACGCTCACTACAACCATTAAATTATACAATGTTATACATTAGGTTTATAAAACGATTATTACTAATACTAATTGTCTGCTTATTCGCTCTCAATATCCAAGCCATGCGTTTCCGTCATCTGTCGATGCCGGATGGACTGTCGCAATTGTCCGTATTGTCGATATATCAAGACCGTCTTGGACGTATGTGGTTTGGCACTGAGGAGGGCGTAAATATATTCGACGGCAATACGGTTACGGCAATAAAGAAGTTTCGCGGCATGAATCCGCACAATATCGAAGTGCGACGTATTTGTGGCGACGACAACGGCAACGTGTATTTTCTTCTCGGCCGTTCGGTCGTAGCCATCGACTATCTTACCCAAGGCAGCAAGGTGATTGTCCCCGACGGCGTGTCGGCTCTTGCGTGCCATGCCGGCCATCTCTATTATGCTCGTGCCGGCCATCTCTATTCTTACCGTATTGCCGACCGGAAGACACAAGTCATTGCTACGACGGGACGTAACCGCCCCAATGCCATATACGTAGACCGACGCGGTACGGTTTGGATCGCGGCTGTCAACGGTCTCTACACATTGTCGATGAAGACCCGACGGCTGACCGCACGGCTCAGCGGACCTTATGTTGAATATATCTTCCAGGACTCACACGGCAACATCTGGGCTTCGTCGCGCGACCGTGGATGCTATCGCATTGCGTCCGACGGCACTATCACGCAATTCTCGGTCGACGAAAACACTGCCAAGGCTGAGAACAACAATGCCGTGCAGCACAACAAGGACTGGCGCACGCAGAATCATATCAGCAGCAACAGCGTGCGTGAGATTACCGAGGATAGCAACGGATATATATGGATTGGCACCTTCTTGGGTCTCAACCGTTTCGACCCCACAACTGGTACATTCAATGTATATATCCACACCAACAATTCGCAGAGCATAAGCCATCAGTCGGTGTTTCCGCTTGTCAGAGACAGCGAGGGCACTATCTGGGCTGGTACTTATTATGGCGGAGTGAACTATTTCACTTCCGACAACGACTCGTTCAAGTTCTATGCGGCTGACATCAACAACCCCAACTGCTTGTCCAATCCGTTTGTGGGACATATCACCATCGACAAGCGTGGCGATATATGGGTGTGTACTGAGGGCGGCGGACTCAACCGCATCGACCACGCCACTCATACCGTGACCTACTATATGACGGGCAACAATGCCAATTCGCTGCCACAGAACAATCTGAAGGATATTGTCTACGAACCCTCGCGCGACCGTCTCTACATCGGTACGTATATGGGTGGAGTGTCGGTGCTCGACATCAAGAGCGGCAAGTTCACCAATCTGCTCTCCCTCTATCCTGAGGAGGCGAAGCGTTCGGGCAATCGCATCGTCGACATGACCCGATGGCACGACCGTGTGCTCTTCACCACGCTCGGCGGATTGTGGATGCTTGATCCCGATACGTATAAGGTGGAGGAACTCATCCCCCAACTGAAGGACTATGGCGAGCGACGCATCTATACTGACCGTCGTGGCTATCTGTGGGCGGCAGATGGGTCGGGACTGTACAAGATTTCGGTGCAGTCGCGCCGTGTGCTGCGCTATTATGAGGCAGGCAAGGCAGGATTGGGCGAAGTGGGATTCACTGATATCCGCGAGGACAGCAATGGTCGCATCTATGTAGCGTCGGTAGGCGGCGGAATATACCGCCTCGACGAGAAGAAACATACGTTTCAGGTGTTCGACACCGACAACAGCGACATTATGAGCAACTTCTGCTATGCCTTTGCCAATGTGGGCAAACAGCTGATATATAGCACCGAGCATGGTATTGGCGTGCTCAATACCACCGACGACTCCTTCCGTAATGTCGAGTTCTCGCACGACTTCCCCCTTATTGGCATCAATCGTGGTTGCGGATTGTTTGCAGTCGGAAATACCATATTGGTGGGTGGCACAAATGGAATGGTGGCTATGGACGTAAGCCGACTGCTTGCTACACGTACGCACGGCCGTCTGTATTTCTCGCGTCTCTACATCAATGGCAAGGAATGTCTGCCTGGCGATGGCACCGACATTCTCGACAAGGCTGTCTATCTCACCGACGAGATACACCTCAATCACGATCAGAACAATATCACATTCGGCTTTGCCACCGACAACTATACACGCAGCTTCAACCAGCCGCTTTTCGAATACCGATTGCGTGGCTACGACAATACATGGTATACCACCACTGGCCACAGCATATCCTATCCGAAACTGCCTGCCGGCAACTATACGCTTGAGGTACGAATGAAGCCATCTACATGGCAGACCGAAGGCGACGTGGAGAAGTTGACTCTGAAATTGAAGGTAAGCCCGCCGTTCTACCTCTCTACCTTGGCATATATCATATACATAGCCATATTCTTTAGTCTTATTTGTGCGTTCTACTATTTCAAGCGCTCACAGCTGCTGCTTGAGACATCGCTCGCCATCGAGAAGAAAGACCGTCAGAACGAGGAGGCTCTCAACAAGGCAAAGTTGCAGTTCTTCACGAGCATATCGCACGAGTTCCGCACGCCGCTCACGCTCATCATTGCAAAGCTCGACTATGTGATGCAGAATGTACAGAAGAGCACCGCTATAGCCCGAAGCTTGAAGAGTGTCAATCAGAATGCGAGCATGATGCTCGAACTCGTCAACGAATTGCTCGACTTCCGCAAGATGGAGCAGGGCTACACCCATCTGAGTGTGGGCAAACACGACCTCGTGGAGTTTGTCAAGGGCATCACGATGGCGTTTGACGATATGGCGCGCACCAAGTCTATCACCTTCACGTTCTCGTCTACGTCGCCACGCATAGAGTGCTGGTTCGACCAGCGTCAGATGCAGAAGGTGGTGTACAATCTCGTGTCCAATGCCTTCAAGTACGTCAGTCCTCAGACGGGCACTATCGAAGTGCAGCTCGACCAGGACGACCAGCATGCCATACTGCGTGTTATTGACAATGGTGTGGGCATTGCCTCTGCCGACATCGACCGCATCTTCGACCGCTTCTATCAGGCCAACAATGGTCAGACCAAGGCAGTGGCTACACGTGGTACTGGCATCGGATTGGCGCTTGTCAAGAACATCGTTGAGCGTCATCATGGCACTATCAATGTTGTCAGTTCCGAAGGATATGGTTCGGTGTTTGTCGTGCAGCTGTGCAAGGACAGCACACAGTTTGCCGCTGACGAGATAGAGACGGTTGAGGCTCCGATTGACGAGCCGCTGGTGGCAGAAGAGGCAGTTGCGACCGAAGGCATGGCGAAGGTACTTGTTGTAGAGGACAACGACGAATTGCTTGCCACGCTGCGCGACATCTTCTCGCCTTTGTATCATGTCGTTGTTGCCCACAACGGCAAGGAGGGACTCGACATGACGCGTGCCGAGTCGCCCGACATTGTGGTGAGCGACGTGATGATGCCCGTAATGGATGGCATGGAGATGTGCAAGGCTATAAAGAACGACATTTCGGTGAGCCACACGTTGGTGCTTCTGCTTACCGCCATGAGTGCGTCGGAGCATGAGGTGGAGGGACTGCGTTGCGGTGCCGACGACTATGTGGCTAAGCCGTTCAATCCCTCTGTGCTGCTTGCACGTGTGGCGGCATTGCTGCGCATGCGCTCGCTTCTGCAGCAACGCTTCTCTAAGGGCAATATGCGTATGGCTGATGCTCAGCAGTTTGCTGTCAACAAGCTCGACCGCGAATTCATGCAGCGTTGCGACGAAATTGTCAACAAGCATATTGCCGACTCCGACTTCTCGGTCGACAACATGGCGCGTCAGTTGCTGATAGGCCATACGAGTTTCTTCACGAAGTTCAAGGCCATCACCAGCTTGACTCCCAATGAATATCTGATTAAGCAGCGCCTCTCACGTGCTGCCGACTATCTGCGCGAGAATCCTACGGCAACGATAGCCAATGTGGCATACAAATACGGATTCAATTCGCCACGCTACTTCTCACAATGCTTCAAGAAGGCCTATGGAGCGAATCCTACGGAATGGCGTGAGAGTTTTTCTAATTGAGAGTTGAGAATTGAGAGTTGAAAGTTATGATTACCTTTTAAAGCTATATATAGCTAAAAATATTACAAAACAATACATATCATAACTCTCAACTCTCAACTTTCAACTCTCAACGAGGGTGTGCCGTCAAAATGGGAGTTATAGGAATTTAAGAAGAAGTTAATCCATCTACGATGGATGGAAGTTAACAGACAAATGCTTTGTTTTCAGCAAATTATACATATGTCCGCTAACTTCTGTTAACTTCGGGCGAAGCCCAAACTTCCTTTAACTTCTATTTTGACACACCCTCCTGTTTTTTCGGTTGCAACAGCTTTTGGTATTCCTCAGCGTTGCCGAGCAGGCGTGCGGCTTCGGCAAACTGCTTGTCGTTGCGCAGCGAGTTTTCGAGCGAACCCTTTTCGAAGTAGTATGCCGCCATTATGTCGGCAGCAATCATTTCCTTTATCTTCTGCTTGTTGTACGGATAGTCAAGGTCTTTGGCTATGTTGTGCTTCAGCTTCTGTCGCAGAGCCTCAAACTCAGGTTTTGCGTCGTCGTAGTAGCCCTCGAAGCGAGCCAGATTCTCCAGTTCCTTGAGTATCTTCTCGCTCACCTGGTCGTATGTGAATCCGCTCTTTATCACGCGCTGCTTGAATTGCTCGTAGTCGGCATCCGACAGTTCGAAGTCCTTAGGACTTGCCACGGTGGGGTGGGCGGCTATGTAGTCAATCTCGTAGTTGAGCAGAATGTCGGTAGTGTCCACACGCGAGAGATAGAATGCGATGTTGGGCAGCGAGTCGGGCTTCACCTCGATGTCGGGCTTGATACCACCGCCGTCGCGCACTATGCGTCCGGCAGCTGTGCGGAACTCGTGGGTGAGCGAGTCGGGCACGTTCTCGGCTACATATCCGTTGTCGGTGTGCTTGTAGCGCAGTGCCTGGATGCAGCGACCCGAGGGGATGTAGTATTTAGCTGTGGTGAGTTTCAATTTGCCGTTGTATGGCAGCGACACGTTAGGTATCTGTACCAAGCCCTTGCCGTATGTGCGTGTGCCCATGATTACGGCTCGGTCGTAGTCCTGCAGCGCACCGCTTGTGATCTCGCTGGCACTGGCAGTAGCCTCGTTTACGAGCACCACGATAGGCATCACGGTGTCAATCGGTTCTACCGTAGTGTTGTAGCTGCTGTTGGCGTTCTTCACCTTGCCCTTCATCGAGAGCAGATGTTTGCCCTTCGGTAGGAACATGTTCAGAATCTGCAGGGCTTCCTGCACCGAGCCTCCACCGTTGTTGCGCAGGTCGAGCACCAGTCCCTTCATGCCCTGCTTCTTCAAGTCGATAAATGCGCGGCGCACGTCCTTGGCGCTGTTCTCTACATATTGGTTGTAGTTGATATATCCGATGCCGTCCTTCTGCATACCGTAGTAGGGCAGGTAGGGCATCTGAATGGCTTTGCGCTGCACCTTGACGGTCATCTTCTTGCCCGTCGACGGACGTTCAATCTTCATCACCATTGTTGTGCCAGGCTCGCCACGCAGGTGGTCGCTTACGTAGGCAGTGCTCTTCTCAGCCATCGATTCGCCGTCGATGCTCAGAATGATGTCGCCCTTCTTCAGTCCGGCTTCGGCTGCCGGCATACCCTCGTAAGGCTCGTTTATGATGACACGCTTGCGTGTGAAGCTATAGCTTATTATCGAGCCGATGCCCGCATATTTGCCCGTCATCATCTGTTTATATTCAGCCGCCTTGTCCTCGGGGAAGTAGTCGGTGTACGGGTCGAGCGAGCGCATCATCGAGCGTATAGCCGTTCCGATGGTCTTGTCGGCGTCGAGCGAGTCGACGTACATCAGGTCGAGGTTGCGGTAGATGGCATTGAAAATGTCAAGGTTCTTTGCCACGCGGAAGTTGTGGTCGCTGGTGTTCTGTGCCGTCATTGGCATGGCGACAGCCATAAGTGCTATCAGCAGTAGGCTGCGCATCGTTTTGGTGTATTTGCGTAGATGCATATTGTGTTTATGTAAAGTTGCTAAATATTATAATATGTATATGTCAATAGACTGATGCAAAAGTAATACATTAACCTCACAAAACACTCGTTTTGACCCTTATTTTACGTATTTGCAAAGAAAAATCATGGAAATTATGAAAAAATCTTGCAAAAAGTTTGGAGGAAATAAAAAATACCACTAACTTTGCACCCGCAATCAAGAAAACAAGATTGCAGAGATATAATGCTTCAATAGCTCAGTTGGTTAGAGCACCTGACTGTTAATCAGGGGGTCGTT
>ENA-ORPK01001809-ORPK01001809.1-human-gut-metagenome-genome-assembly--contig:-NODE-1809-length-15960-cov-7.497894_pt1 | contig 15960 bp, 11 predicted proteins | sample MGYA00242139_ERZ509068 | MGnify/ENA primary metagenome ERZ509068 (study PRJEB26280, sample SAMEA2338687) | human gut metagenome | biome: human gut; feature: human-associated habitat; material: faeces... | reverse complement strand
CTTGGCTTAGGAACTCTTCAAATTTGTCTAATTCCATTTCTATTCGTTTATTAGTAAAACATAAAGTTGTCCTATTAAATAGGCATGGATTTGTTCTATGAGTTCCTATTATGAGAAGATGCTTGCCACGGGAGAGGTGAAGTGCATTGATGAGGAGGTGCCATTTGAGATTCCGCAAGGGTGGGAATGGTGCAGATTACGTGACTTGTGTACTGTTTTTGGAAGAATTGGATTTCGTGGATATACTCGTAATGATATTGTAGAAAAAGGTTTTGGAGCAATAACATTGAGTCCTTCTAATATGCAAGATAATGGAAATATGAATTATTCCGTAGTTTCGTACATATCTTGGAAGAAATATGAAGAATCACCAGAAATCAAAGTAAAAGCAAATGATGTTCTTATTGTCAAAACAGGGTCTTCATATGGCAAGACTTGCATTATTCGCGATTTGCCAGAAAAGGCAACTATAAACCCACAGATAGCAGTTTTGAAATATTCGTTTGTCAATAACCAATGGTTAACATATTTTCTGAATGCTCCATTCGCTCAAGAACAATTTAGAAAATATGTTATAGGAACATCTATTCCTACCTTTAGCCAAGAGAAACTGTCTTCTACCTTATTGCCATTACCACCCAAAAATGAGCAAGAACATTTAACCAAGAAGTTGAGCTTATTAGACAAGTGGATTGGTAGCTATAATGTTATACAGCAACTTATTGATAGACTTAATGCGGACATATATGACAAGTTGAAGAAATCTATATTACAAGAGGCTATTCAGGGAAAACTTGTTCCACAAATTGCAGAAGAAGGAACAGCGCAAGAACTGCTTGAACAAATAAAGACAGAGAAGCAGAAACTCGTAAAAGAGGGCAAGCTAAAGAAGTCTGCCCTCAACGATTCTGTTATCTTTCGTGGTGACGATAACAAGTATTGGGAGAAGTCGGAAGATGGGGCTGTATGTATTGATGAAGAAATACCATTTGAGATACCGTCAAATTGGGCGTGGGTACGACTTGACGATATTTGTTCTTTTATTCATAGAGGCAAATCACCCAAATATAGCCCTATAAAGAAATATCCTGTTGTTGCTCAAAAATGCAATCAATGGGTTGGATTTTCCATAGAAAAAGCAAAGTTTATTGAGCCACAGAGTATTACATCTTATAATAGTGAGTATTTCTTGCAAGATAGAGATTTGATGTGGAACTCAACAGGATTGGGAACATTGGGTAGAATGGCTATATACTACACGCTACTTAACCCTTATGAATTGGCTGTTGCTGACAGCCATGTTACAGTTATTCGTCCATACAAAACGTACATCGTTTCTGAATACCTGTACTATTATTTTGCAAGTAATACAGTTCAGTCTGTTATTGAAGACAAATCAGACGGCAGTACAAAGCAAAAGGAATTAGCAACAAAGACTGTAAAAAGCTATCTTGTTCCACTACCACCATTTGCAGAACAACTGCGTATAGTACAAAAGATTAAGTCCGTAACAAGTATTATGAGCTGATAGGAAGCGAAGTATCTGAAATAGAACTGCCTTTTGACTTTCCAAGTACTTGGTCTATTGCTCGATTAAATGCTGTTTGTCAACTTACAGACGGCTTGAAAACCATTGGCAAGCAATGCTTGTTAGATGCAAAATACTTACGTGGAAAAAGTTCTGAAACAATAGTAGAACAAGGTAAACTTGTATATAAAGGTGACAATATAATGCTTGTGGACGGTGAAAACTCTGGTGAAGTTTTCATCGTACCACAAGATGGCTATATGGGTAGCACTTTCAAGCAACTATGGATAAGTTCTTCAATGTATGAACCTTATGTTTTAGCTTTCATACAGTTCTATAAAGAGACATTGCGCAACTCTAAGAAAGGTGCAGCAATTCCACACCTTAACAAAGAATTGTTTTATGGGCTTATTATAGGTATTCCATCACTACAAGAGCAGAGAAGAATAGTTCAGAAGATAGAACAATTAATGCAGTTGCTCAAATAGTTTTTCTATTTGAGCAACAATGCGTTGTTGCTCTTTTTGAGTAGGCAAAGGAAATAGCTTATCTTCCAAGTAACCCACAACAATACGTTGTTGATTAGCGGTTCCCTTAAACGTTGCTTCATCTATGAAATACGGAGACTCTAAGAAATACAACAGATACCACCTATCTATTGTATTTCCATAGGGTCTCAATACCTTTAATTCTGTTGTTCCTGCCCCGATTCCATTGGGTAAGTCATGGAAAATTGCAGACTTCCTGTTTTGAAAGCATGGCGTGATTTTTGCAAAAGCAACATCACCATTCGCAAAATGAGTAAATCCTTTTTTGATAGTTCCCCATTTGGCAGTATCAAAAGTAAAGTCTGATTTATAGCCAGCACTAATTTTCTCCATAGGAATAAAAGCTACCAATTTCTCATCTTCGGCTTCATTCTTTGGGTTTAATTGAAAAACATCACGAATCCTTACCCATTGCCAAGTTTCAGGAATTACAAATGGAATTTCATCTGTTATATCATTGCAATTTACACCTATCTGCTCATAATACTTGTTATCGTCACCTTTAAAGATGACAGAATCGTTGAGGGCAGACTTCTTTAGTTTGCCCTCTTTGACGAGTTTCTGTTTCTCTGACTTTATCTGTTCAAGCAATTCCTTTGCAGTGCCTTCTTTTACTATCTGCGGAACAAGCCTGCCTTGTATAGCCTCCTGAAGAATAGACTTCTTCATGCATTGGTTTATATTGGTATTTAAAGTGTTGAGTTCTTCTTGCTTTTTGCTGTAAACATTAAGCAAATGTGTTAACTCTTTTATTTTTGTAACTATTCTTTTCTGTTCACTTATTGGAGGTAAAGGAAATAATAACGTTTCCCAATTGCCTCTATTGATTATTGGGGTCGCAGTTCCAGTTGCCTTGTCCATTATTGCCAATCTAAAGTATTCTGATTGCAAAATTATATGAACAAACTCCACATTACATAAATATGGAGTTATAGAATTTATCTGCTGATTAAAAGCAACAGATTTATGTGTTATGGCACATTTACCAATTGAACCTCCAATACAAACTTGTAAAATAGTATTCTTTGGTACAACACGCCCATAATCAACTCCAAGCTCAGATAATCCTTGTGTCACACTTGTAATTTGGGAGTTTAATATATTGGCAGGACCTAAAAATGGTATATAATCGCCAAAGTATTCTGGATGTGATTTTAATGGAGTAGTTCCTGTTTCAGTTTTACCTATATCTAATAATCTGCACCATTCCCATCCCTTTGGTATCTCAAACGGTATTTCCTCATCAATGCACTTCACCTCTCCCGTAGTAATCATCTTCTCATAATAGGAATTGTCCTCACCACGGTAAATGATAGAGGCGTTCTTGTCGCGCTTGATTTTCTTCTCTTTTATCAAGCGTTCCTTCTCTTGACGAATCTTTTCAAGCAATACGCTTGCAGGCTCGTCATTAGGGTCTTGCGGTACAAGTTTGCCCTGTATCGCCCATTGTAATATGCTGTTCTTTAATTGCTTTCCGTTCATTGTCTTTAATCAATATCGAATATCCACATTTGTGGGACGCCGTTCCACATTTTACAATTCCTCGACATTCACCTCTATTCCCAAGATACGCTGTATCTCAGCCAATGTCTTGTCTATCTCATGGTCAAGAGCCTTGCGTTTCTTGAAGTAATCGGCAAGCAGTTCGGCAGGAGGCAGAATTTCTTCTTCTTCCTTTGGGAACTTGCACTGATCAAGATTGCAATCCATATCAAGAAGTTGCTGGGCGGTAAAGCAATGAGACTTCTCGTCGTTGTTTTCCGCGTCTATTATTTCCTGACGATTGTTCCACCATTCAACAATAGGCTGACAATGCTCAGCTCTCATTGGCTTGGTCTTTGAGAAGTGCTTGTAGCCATCCGGCATATCAAGACGATAGAACCAGGTGTCCTTAGTGCAGAATCCTTCTTCTGCTCCGTCTGCCTTCTCGTTGTTAAAGAAGAGAATATTGGTGGCAATGCTGGTATATGGAGCAAAGATGCTACCAGGCAAACGAATGATAGTATGAAGATTGAACTCGCGAAGCAGTTTCTCTTTGATGGCAAGCTTTGCATTATCAGCGCCAAAAAGGAAACCGTCTGGCAGGATAACGGCTGCACGACCATTCGCAGCAAGACGATACATGATAAGAACCATGAAGAGGTCTGCCGTTTCGCTTGAACTCAAATCAGACGGGAAGTGCTGTTTGATATCGTTCTTCTCGCTTCCGCCATAAGGAGGATTCATAAGAACAACATCAAATTTATCTTCGTCCGTATAGTTGAGCACGTCGCATGTCAAAGAGTTGTCGTGCATGACTTTAGGAGAATCGATGTCGTGCAAGAGCATATTGGTAACGCACAGCATATAAGGGAACTGTTTCTTCTCTATTCCATAGATAGAATCAGCATATTCCTCTTTGTCTTCTGCTGTCTGCACCTTCTTATCAAGGGCTTTCAACCAACTTGCAAGGAAGCCACCCGTACCACAGGCAAAGTCAGCCATCTTTTCACCAACTTTCGGGTTGATGATTTCTGCCATGAAGTCCGTCAAAGCTCGCGGTGTATAAAACTCGCCTGCTGAACCTGCCGACTGCATTTCCTTCAATATTGATTCGTAGATATCTCCGAAAGCATGGCTCTCTTCATAATCTCCGAGGTCAAGCTGGTCGATGACGTTAATGACTTGACGCAGAAGTACGCCATCCTTCATATACTGGTTGGCATCCTGGAATGTGGTGCGAACTATGGCACTACGCATCGGTGTTGAAGGCGTAACCTCCAGTGCTTTGAGAGTTGGGAATATTGTATCATTCACATATTTCAAGAGGTTGTCGCCTGTCAGCGCTTCGCCATCGCCATTGTCTTTAGCCCAGTTGCGCCAACGACACTCTTCCGGAATGAACGAAACGTAATTGTCCTCATTGAACTCCCAATCGTTTTCCTTCTCGTCATATACTTTAAGAAACAACATCCATGCTATCTGCTCTATTCGCTGTGCATCTCCATTGATACCAGCATCGTTGCGCATGATGTTGCGTATGCTCTTTACAAAGTTGTTAAGTGCCATATTTTATGTTATGTTATGCTATGCTATTGTTATATATTAAGTTTTCAAGTTCCTTTACCGCAGAGAAATACTGCTTGTTACCGCCAAACAGTTTGGCTATGTTTGCAGGAGATCCCATTTGGCGGAACGGGTCGAGTTTTAATACCATTCTGTTCTCCAACTGTGATATGCCATCATTGGCATACTTATCAAGCAGTGCTTCAAGCACCTTTCTGGCTTCTGCCCCATATCTGTTGAACACATCACGCTTCTTCACGTTTTCTGCCCGTTCCTTTCTTGTTAAAGGTTTCTTGCCATAAGCAATGTGGCAGATAAAGTCAAAGTCGTCAACATCCTCCATGTTTCTTTCTATCTTCAGAGCCTGAAGGTCTATTCCGCTTTCACGCATCAGGTCGGTTATTTCCGCTTTCTTCTCTGCCGCATTCCAATGGTTTATGAAGTCATCCAGATTTACGTAAGTATCGTTGATGTTCTTACGAGTATAGTCGGTTATGCTTTCTGTTCGCAGAAGTTTTCCGTTAGCGTCATACACAGACACCACTTTGTTGATAACCTCCACCCTGCAACCATTTTTATCAACTATAGGTTTGGGATTGGGGCGCGGTTTGGGGTCTGGCTCATGAATTATTGTCGGGTCATCTTTGTATTCAGGATAAGGCTTTGGCTTCTGTTTGCCATAGCTTTCATCAACCTCTATAGGACCATCCCAATCAGGATCAGCAAAAAGTCGTGTGATGTTACGGAAGTCCATAATGGTGAAATGGGTTTTCCCGTCCTTCTCTCTGATTCTTGTACCACGACCGACAATCTGCTTGAACTCGGTCATCGAGTTGATTCGCTGGTCAAGCACAATGAGCTTCACCATCTTGCAGTCAACTCCTGTAGACAAAAGTTTGCTGGTTGTTGCGATGACGGGGTATTTGGATGCAACAGAGATGAAATAATCAAGCTTTGACTGTCCATACGGATCACTTCCTGTGATACGCACCACGTAGTCAGGATTCTTTCTGCACATATCAGAGTTTTCATTTACAAGAGCAGTACGCATTCTGTCTGCATGCTCCTCGTCTGCACAGAAAACAATGGTCTTTGCCATGCGGTCCGTATTCTTCAGATAGCAGGTTATTTCATGTGCCACTTCTCTTATACGGTCTTCTATAACGATGTTATAATCGTAGTCCGTATTGTTATAGATGCGGTCTTCTATAAGATTGCCATTGATGTCTTTTTGCCCTTTCGTAGGTCTCCACTCGTCACCAATGTTCGTTGTTATGTTTACTACCTTGAACGGAGCAAGGAAACCGTCTTCGATACCTTCCTTTAAGCTATAGGTGTATATTGGTTCATCAAAATAGGCAATGCTCGACTGGTATTTAGTCTCCTTAGGCGTTGCTGTCATACCGAGCTGGATAGCACCATCAAAGTAATCGAGTATTTCTCGCCAGTTGCTATCATCCTTGGCACTGCCTCTATGACACTCGTCCACAATAACCATATCAAAGAACTCTGGCTTAAAGAGTTCTTTGTATTGCTGCTTGCCACCTTGACCTATAAGCTGCTGATAAAGCGCAAAGTAAACCTCGTAAGCTGTGTTTCCTGGTCCTTTATCTTTCTGATAACTTACCTTGTGAATGGTCTTGTCCAAAGGTTTGAAGTCCTGCTGGATAGACTGGTCTACAAGCACATTTCTATCTGCCAAGTAAAGAACTTTCTTTACCAAACCAGCTTTGAGAAGTCGATAGACTATCTGGAAAGCTGTGTACGTTTTGCCCGTACCCGTTGCCATTACAAGCAAGAGACGCTTCTTGCCCTGCGCTACAGAGTTGACCGTTCTATTTACGGCATTGCGCTGATAGTAACGTGGCGGAAATATGTCCTGACCCGTACAGAAAGGCTGGTCGATAACCTTCATTTGGTTATCAGACAAGCCGGCACCGCCGTTGCTTTCAGAGATGAAACGTGCATACAATTCCTCCTTCGTAGGAAATTGGTCCATTGAGAAATAACGTTCTTTGCCCGTAAGGAAGTCGTATTCCTGATAACCCATACCGTTCGAACTGAAAGCAAAAGGAACATCCATCATCTGTGCATATTCTTTTGCTTGTTGCAGTCCATGAGCTACTGCATGGCTTGCGTCTTTAGCCTCCACTATGGCAATCGGTGTTGCACGATTGTAGTAGAGCACATAGTCAGCATATTTTGCTTTTCCACGTGACACCAAATTACCCCTAAGGTTAATCTTGCCATCAGTAAGTTTAACCTTAGTTTCCATAGTTATATTATCAACAGACCATCCCTTATCAATAATGGACGGAGTGATATAACGTAGTTTTATATCTTCTTCAGATAATTGTTGTATATCAATCATAAGCAACTTCCGATAAGTATATATTATAGGAATATGTTACAAAGATACTAATTTAAACCGACAAACCACATTCTTCTATTTCAAAAGAATAAAAAAAACCTTAGATTGTTGTTCTAACCAGTCTTTCTACTACCCTCTCCACAGATACACCGGTGCATTGTTTGCGCCGTCTTTCTGCAGCACGCCGGTGGCGGTGAGATGCTGCAACCATTTCTTTGCGGCACTATCGCGCAAGCCTACCACGCGCTGCAGGTCGCGGCGGGTGAGGCAGGTGTGGGTGGCGAAATAGTGGCGGAGGAGCGAGAGGATCTGCTCCTCGGTGTACTGGTGCGAACGTGAGGAGAAGCCGGCACGCTCGAAGCTGACACCGCTGCCTACCTCGCCGAGCAACGAGCGCTCGGGACGGAAGCGGATGTTGCGCAGACGAATATAGTCGGCGCGCATCTTGTCGGAGGGCAGGTCGTCGGGAGCGTCGAGACCTACGGAGAGCGAGAAGTAGCCTACGCCAGGGAGATGGAAGCGCAAGCCACTGGCAAGCGCACGCGCCATGTGGTCGCGCAGGGCGCTGAACGCCGCACGCACGTCGGCTTTCGTGAGCGAGCAACTTGTCTGGATGTCGTCCTCGAGTGCACAGTCCGACTGCGGTTCGCGCGCAAAGAGGTGCACATACTTCTGTTCCTTACCCTCGCCCTTGGCATTCTTGATGCCGTGAATTTCGTACTTGATACTCATAGTTGTGTTTTTCGTTTAGATTATTAATAATATTGTTGTTTGTGTTTCTGCGCACAAAGTTATAACATTGCGCAAGCGAATGCAAGTGTTTGTCGGGAAAAAGTGCAGCGGAAGTCATCGTGCTCCGAACGCCGTCTGATCGGGCGGCGAACGGAATCCGATCGGACGGCGTTCGGTACACGATGACAATCCGCCTACTTCCACCCCTTACACCACACCAATTAAACCGATTTTTATAAACTAAATCTATATAAAACAATGAGAAAATTCATCCTATTGTCTGCCGCTACGCTCCTTTCTGCCGTAGTTTCGGCGCAGACCGTAGCACGCATGGACGACTTGAAGCCCGAGCAGAAGTCGATGGCTGTAAGCCTCAAGCTCACGGGCGAACTGACAACGACGGGCAACAGCGACTATCGTCAGTTGCGCGACCTCTGTTTCCAGATGCGCTCCGTAGACCTCAGCGAGGCGCAGAGCACCGCAATCCCTAACAACGCTTTTCACTCGCGCCACCAGCTCGAGCAAATCACGCTGCCAACAGCGGCGAAGTCGATAGGTTCGCAGGCGTTCTTCGCATGCGACAAGCTGGGCAAGATAACCATTCCGGCTGGCGTAGAGACTATCGGCGCTGCCGCATTCTCGGGCTGTACGGCACTGGAGGAGATAACGATAAAGGGCGCTCCGCATATTGCTGAGTACGCCTTCGCACGACTCGCGGGTCTGAAGACCGTGCGCGTCGACTCGAAGATGCCGCCGAAAGCTGACGCTACGGCGTTCTACGGACTCAACCGCCAGAACGTGAAGCTCATCGTGCCGAAGGGCAGCGAAAAACTCTACCGCAAGGCTGCGGGCTGGAGCCTCTTCTTCAGCGACGCTAAGGAGCCGTATCAGGTGAGCAAGCCGGAGGACTGCCTCGTGCCGTTCCCCGTAGAACTGAAGATGCTGAAGGGCGCCGACCTTAAGGTGAAGACCGCGTGGAACATCGTAGCTGCCGACGGACTCTCGAACGAGGCAGCACAGGCTCGACGCGTGCTCACAGAGCGCATCGGCAACATAGTGAACAGTCGTCAGCGCGGCACACAGATTACGCTGGCGCTCGACAACTCGCTCAGCGACGACGAGGCGTACACGCTCGCTGTAGACGCCAAGGGCGTAACGGCGAAGGGCAAGACAGCGCGCGGCGTGTTCTACGCGCTCATGACGCTCGACCAACTGCTGCGCGGCAACGGCGCTACGGAGTGTGCCGACGCCATCCCGGCGCTGTTCATCAGCGACAAACCGCGCACACACGTTCGCGAACTGATGGTAGACCCTGCACGTACGTTCATACCGTTCGAGGACCTGAAGGCGTTCGTGCCCGAGATGGCGCGCTATAAGCTCAACGCCATGCACCTCCATTTGGTTGACGACCAGGCTTGGCGCATCGAGATAAAGAAATATCCGCAGCTCACGGAGCAGGCTTCGTCGCGCTGGGGTCAGGACGACATTCAGATGCCGTACAAGGGCTACTACACGCAGGAGCAGATGCGCGAACTGGTGAAGCTGGGCGCTGAGTATCACGTCGACATCGTGCCGGAGATAGAGATGCCGGGACACGAGGTGGCTGCCATCAGCGTGTTCCCCGAACTCACTTGCCACCAGCGTCAGGTGCCGGTGCGCACAACCTGCGGCGTGTCTAACGAACTGCTCTGCCCGGGCAACGACTTCACATACGAGTTCCTCGGCAATGTGTTCAAGGAGATTACCGACATCTTCCCGTCTAAGTATATTCATCTCGGCGGCGACGAGGCTGGCAACCCAGCGCTCGACTGCTGGACCGACTGCCCGAAGTGTCAGGCGCTGAAGCAGAAGCTCGGCATCAAGACCACCGACCGCTCGGAGAACTGGCGTCTGCAGGGCTATCTGTTCGACCGCATGATAGAACTGCTGCGCGACAAGTACGGCAAGACGCCGATGTTCTGGTACGAGTCTGACTTCAAGGAGATTCAGCCCGGCTGCGTAACCTTCGCTTGGCGCAGCGGACAGACGCAGGAGGCACTCGACGCTGCCGTGCGCAACAACGCTCGCATCATGCTCTGCCCCGGCGAGCACTGCTACTTCGACTATCCGATGGCGAAGGGCGATATGCCGGAGGTGAACTGGGGCATGCCCACTACAACGCTGAAGGATGCCTACTCGCTCGACCCGGCGTGGGGCATGAACGAGCAGTTTGAGGAGTACAACCTCTTCGGCGTGGCTGGCACACTATGGAGCGAGTGCATACCGACCGTAGAGCGCATCTACTATCAGGCTTATCCGCGCGCTATCGCTCTCGCAGAAGCTGGCTGGACAAAGCAGCAGAACCGCTCGTGGGAGGGATTCCTCACCCGTCTGAAGCCGACAATGAAGGACATGAGGCGCCGTGGCATCACCTACTCGCTCGAAGTGAACGGCGAGAAGTAATATCGCATATAATACGACTTCAAATTGAATCTATACAACGCAACTTGGGGCTTGCATCTTTCATGCAAGCCCCAAGTTATTTTTTACACATAGTAGTGGATGTGCTGTTCACAAATAACCACCCACATATACATAACATTTTACAAAAACACATAAATAATAAATAAATAGCACACTATTCTTGTATTTCTCACAACAAAATCGTATTTTTGCAGTAAATCAAAACAATAGAAATATGGCACAATTCATCAATCCTTTCTCAGATTGGGGATTTAAACATATCTTTGGTCGTGAGATTTCTAAAGACTTGCTGATTTGCTTCTTGAACGACCTGTTTGCCGGCGAGTTTGTAATTAAATCGCTGGCGTTCGGCAACAAAGAACAAATCGGACTGTCGAAAGATTCAAGAGAGGTGATATTCGATATCTATTGCACGACGGACGAGGGCAAAGAGATTATCGTGGAAATGCAAAACCGAGGACAAGAACACTTCATTGACCGGGCTTTGTATTACACCTCACGCGTGATAGTGAACCAAGGCATAAAAGGAGAATGGGACTATGACATACGACCCGTCTACACAATATGCTTCATGAACTTCATCGACCCGTTGCTACCATTTGGCAAGTTCAGAACGGACATGATACTCGCCGATAGAGACAACGGTAAGATGGTGTCCGACAAGATACGCATGGTGTATCTGATGCTGCCGTTCTTCGAGAAAACAGAGACGGAGTGTGAAACCGATTTTGAACGCTGGATATTTGTTTTAAAGAATATGAATACATTTGAAAGAATGCCATTCCTGGCTAAAAACGCTGTGTTTAAAAAGTTGGCTGAGATTTCTGACCTTAGAACTCTCAGCAAAAAAGACATGGACAAATACGAGGATAGCATCAGAATCATGCGCGACGCCTACGCCACTTACAAATACGCTATAAAGACCGGATTGGAAGACGGACGAAAGCAGGGATTAGAAGAAGGAATGGCGCAGGGAATAGAGAAAGGAATGGCGCAAGGAATGGCGCAGGGAATGGCGCAGGGAATAGAGAAAGGAATAGAGAAAGGAATGGCGCAGGGAATAGAGAAAGGAATGGCGCAAGGAATAGAGAAAGGAAAAGCAGAGGCAGAACACCTAAAGAACATTGAGTTTGCAAAACTCATGCTAAGCGACGGCGACTCTACTGAGAAAATACAAAGATACACGGGACTTACGGCAGAAGAAATTAATGAAATTGCGCAAAGCCTACATTAATAAGTAGTAGCTATTGCGCAAGGTAATGTAAACTGAACTGTGTTACGCACAAAACCCGCATAAGTAAAAATAAGAAATCCGCAATGCTGAAAAACAAGCATTGCGGATTTTTTTGTTATAGTATCTGAAGCACCTCCTTGAGGTCCTCAATCTTTTTGAGTTCGTCCATGATGACACTCACTTCGCTGCGGTCGTGAACGCGAATCTCGATGGTGCCGTCGAAGATGCCCTCCTCACTCGAGATGGTAATGCGGTGCATATTGACGTCGAGCTTGTCGGAGATAACCTCCGAGATGTCGTGCAGCATTCCCTTGCGGTCGATGCCGCGCAACTCTATCGTCGCATCGAAGAACATCACCTTGTGCATATCCCACTTTGCGTCGAGGATACGATTGCCGAAGCTCGCCTTCAGTCGCGAAGCCACATCGCAGTCGCGGCGGTGAATCTCTATGCGGTTCTTGTTGTCGATGTATCCCATGATGTCATCGCCAGGGATGGCGTGGCAGCAGGTCGGGAAGATGTATTGCGAGATGTTCTCCTCGTTAATGATCACCGGCTTCTTTTTATTAAAGCCCTCGCCCACTATGAATAGATTCGACTTCTTGTCGTCCTTGCTGTTGTCCTTCTTAAGGAATGGCACGAACTTGCGCCATCCGCCCTGCTCTGCCTTGCGCTCGCGCAGCTCGTCGAGGTCTTTGTCACCGAGCAGGACGGAGCGTTTGCCAAGCATAAGGAACAGATCCTCGTGCTTCTTAGCCTCGTGCAGTTCGCAGAGTTTATTGAGCACCTGCGTAGTCATCTCCAGTTCGTTCTTGCGCAACCAGTCATCGAGTATCTGCTCGCCTCGCTTCTGCAGTTCGCGGTTGTCGCGGCGCAGTATCGCCATAATCTTCTGCTTCGCCTTCGCCGTGAAAACGAAGTTTATCCACGAAGCCTGCACGTGCTGCGACTTCGACGAGAGTATCTCCACCTGGTCGCCGCTCTGCAACTTGTGGCTCAGCGGCACCAGTTTGTGGTTCACCTTAGCGCCGATACAGTGCGAACCGAGGAATGTGTGTATCTGGAAAGCGAAGTCGAGCGCCGTACATTGCGCCGGCATGGTCTTGATTTCGCCCTTCGGTGTGAACACGAATATCTCGCTTGCGAAGAGGTTGAGCTTGATGGTATCGAGGAAGTCCATTGCGTCGGGCTGCGGGTCGTCGAGAATCTCCTTGATAGTAGACAGCCAGTTGTTGAGTTCCGAATCTTCATCAACGGTCTCTACGCTCGACTCCAGTCCCTTCTCCTTGTACTTCCAGTGAGCGGCAAAGCCCTGTTCAGCCACTTCGTCCATATGGTCGGAACGTATCTGCACCTCTATCCACTTGCCCTGCTTCGACATCAGCGTCACGTGCAAAGCCTGATAGCCGTTTGCCTTCGGGTGGTTCACCCAGTCGCGCAGACGGTCGGGGTGCGACTTGTATATGCGGTTGATTGCGACGTATATCTTGAAGCACTCGTTGATTTCCTCCGAGCGTTCCTTCGGCGTATAGATGATGCGCACAGCAAGAATGTCGTAGATTTCGTCGAACGTGACGTGCTTGTTCTGCATCTTGTTCCAAATGGAATAAGGACTCTTCACGCGCGCCTTCAATTCGTACTTTATGCCCATCTTGTCGAGAGCTTCACGTATAGGAGCAGTGAAGTTCTCGAAAAGCATGTCGCGCTGCGCCTGCGTGTCGGCAAGTTTTCCCTTGATATAGTCGTACTCTTCTGGATGCTCGTAGCGGAACGAGAGGTCTTCGAGTTCTGTTTTTATCTTGTTCAAACCCAAGCGGTTTGCGAGTGGAGCGTAGATGTAGAGCGTCTCACCGGCAATCTTATACTGCTTGTTAGCCGGCTGCGACTGCAGAGTGCGCATGTTGTGCAGGCGGTCGCAAATCTTGATGAGTATGACACGGATATCATCGCTCATCGTGAGCAGCAGTTTCTTGAAGTTTTCTGCCTGAGCCGACGCCTTGTCGCCAAAGATACCGCCCGAAATCTTGGTAAGTCCGTCCACAATCTGCGCAATCTTCTCGCCGAAGATATTCGTGATATCCTCAACGGTATAGTCGGTATCCTCGACAACATCGTGCAGGAGTGCGGCGCAGATGCTCGTCGACCCGAGTCCCATCTCCTCCACTGCGATGCGTGCCACCGCAATAGGGTGCATGATGTATGGTTCGCCCGACAATCGGCGCACACCTTTGTGTGCCTGTCGTGCGAAGTTGAACGCCTTGGTTATAATATCAACCTTCTTTCGGTGACGCGATGCCACATATATATCGAGTACTTCCTTGAAGGCTTGTTCTATCATTTGGTCATCAGCAGACTCTCGCTGCTTGTCTTTCAGATTCTGGTCGTCCATGATTCAGGTCTCCTATATATTAATAAGGTATATGTGTATGCGGCAGGGTGCAGAGATTCGCACAAGTCTTACTTGATGCGAATCTGCTTGCCTGCACGTATGCTGCTTCCGCTAATCTTGTTAAGCTTTTTCAGTTTTCTAACGGTGGTGCCGTTGCGGCGTGCTATCTCAGAGAGCGTGTCGCCCTGACGAATCGTTACGTTCTTGCTGCGTTCGCGGCGCGACTTTTTGCGCGACGCCTTGCTGTGTCTGCCGCTTCTGCTTGAAGAGTGGCGCGACACTACCGGAGCTTCTGTGTTTACTTCCACTTCCAGGCGCTTTGTGAGCAGTTCGTCGGGTTTGTAGGCGTAGATAGAGTCTTCGTTGTCGATGAAGTTGCCCACCATAGCCAGCGGCAAGCGAATTGCAGACGGCTTTGTGCTGCCGTTCACAACGCTATGGCGATACTGCGGGTTGAGCTGCTTTATCTGGTCGACATCCATACCGAGCACCTGAGCCACCTGCTCGAAGTGTACGTCGCGGTTTACGACCACGGTATCGGTCTTTACGGGCAGGTCTGCACGCATCGGACAGATATTGTGCTCGCAATAGTAGTTCATTATATAGTTGGCGGCGATAAACGCCGGCACGTAGCCACGTGTTTCTTTCGGCAGATAAGGATAGATGCGCCAGTAGTCTTTCTCGCCGTTTGAGCGGTGGATAGCGCGGTTGATGGCCTCCGGACCGCAGTTGTAGGCTGCGATAACGAGGTTCCAATCGCCGAAGATCTTATAGAGATCGCGCAGATAGTGGGCTGCTGCGTACGAAGCGCGAACAGGGTCGCGACGTTCGTCAACAAGCGAGTTCACTTCGAGTCCGTACTTCTTGCCGGTGGTGAGCATGAACTGCCAAAGACCTGTGGCGCCGACGCGCGAAACGGCGTTAGGATTAAGCGCTGACTCAATGACCGGCAGATACTTCAATTCGAGAGGCAAGCCATACGACTCGAGAGCCTCCTCGAAGATAGGCATATAGAAGTTCTGTGCGCCGAGCATTACGCTCACAGAGCGGCGCAGACGTCCGCTGTAGCGATCTATGAACTTCTGAACGACGTCGTTGTAGGGCAACTCGATGATGGTCGGGATGCGGCTCAGACGCTCTTTGTACACTTCTGCGCTGTAAACCGGATTCACATCAGGCATGTTGCAGTCGAAGCTCATGTGGAGATAAGTCTTGCTGTTGTAGTTGTTGAGCAGACTGTCATAATCGTGAGTAAGTGCCTCAGGCAGGTCAATCACTTCCTGCTTGCCCTGGGCGTCGGTTACTATTATTTCGTCGTCATTATTCTCGCTCTGCGCGAGAGCCTGACTTGCAAAGCCGAAAAACGCTGCGGCTATAATTATCAATGATTTCTTCATAATCTTTTGTTTGTCTTTAGAAATTCAGGCTGCAACTCAATCCCAAGCTGTTAGCCTTGAAAGGGTTCCGTTGGCGGTTGTCGTTGATGATGGTCGGCTCCAGCTTAAGGCTCAAATCCTTCGAAATGTCGAACTCTGAGAGCGACGCGTCGACGTATGCGTCAACGATTGAGAGTGCGTAGACACCCACCAGGCAGAAGAAGCTAAGGTCGCGCCAGCGGCGGAACTTGTCTTTGCGCTTTTTGAAGAGCGT
>ENA-ORPK01001806-ORPK01001806.1-human-gut-metagenome-genome-assembly--contig:-NODE-1806-length-15981-cov-4.839194_pt1 | contig 15981 bp, 13 predicted proteins | sample MGYA00242139_ERZ509068 | MGnify/ENA primary metagenome ERZ509068 (study PRJEB26280, sample SAMEA2338687) | human gut metagenome | biome: human gut; feature: human-associated habitat; material: faeces... | reverse complement strand
GCCAGTTTGAGTACAAACTCGAAGAGGAAAGTATAACTATATGAATAGACCCTTGTTTGCGCTTGGGTCAAGAAATTTGTGCGCCTAATTTTAATTATACTGATGTTTAGTTACCTTTTGCGGAGATATTCAGTTTGTTTTATAGAGGAAAGATAGTTATAAATATTTAAAAATGGGTTAACTTGCGAATAAAAACACGTAAAAAGGGACACGGAAGCAAAAATGGTGAATATTCATATCGGGAATGAATAATCTTTGTCGCAATAGAGGCTGTTTTCCCTCGATTATGCTAATGCCGCCATTGTCGAGGCGTTTCCTCACATTGCACAATTTGCGCAGACAGCACAAGGAAAGGTGGACTTCTGGCAAATTTCGGAAAATAGCGTAAGATATTTTGTTGTTTCATTGAAAGGGTGTATTTTTGTAATGACTTTAAAACAGCATATAGTAATGGAATCACAGAAGATGAAAATTGTAGGCGGACGTGTGTTTACTCCACAGGGTTGGGTAAAAGACGCCACAGTAGTAGTAGAAAATGGCAAGATAGCAGAGATTGCGGCAGGACCAGTAGAAATTGCGGGTGCTCAGGTTGTCGATGCCAAAGGCGGCAGCGTAGTGCCAGGCGGTGTGGAGCTTCACATACACGGAGGTGGAGGCCGCGATTTTATGGAGGGCACCGAGGATGCGTTCCGTACAGCTATTGCGGCTCACGCCAAGCATGGTACCACGTCTATCTATCCTACACTTTCTTCGTCATCTGTGCCAATGATAAAGAAAGCATTGGCAACTTGCGAAAAGCTTATGGCCGAGCCATATTCTCCTGTATTGGGGCTGCACCTTGAGGGGCCTTATTTCAATCCTGGCAAGGCCGGTGCCCAGATTCCGGAATACATCACTCCACCTATTCCTGATGACTACAAAGACATAATCGATAATACTACGGCACTTAAACGTTGGGACGAGGCTCCCGAATTGCCTGGCACCACCGAGTTTGGCAGGTACTGCACCGAGCATGGCGTTTTGGCCGCCATTGCCCACACCAAGGCCGAGTATGTTGACGTGAAGCGCGCTTGGGATTGTGGTTTCCGTCACGCCACCCATTTCTATAATGCTATGACAGGCTTCCATAATGTGAGGGAGTTTAAGCATGAGGGTACGGTAGAGAGCGTCTACACCTTCCCCGAGATGTCGGTAGAGATGATAGCCGATGGCATTCATGTGCCACCAACAATACTGAAGATGATATACATGGTCAAGGGTGTGGAGCACACAGCGCTGATTACCGATGCCCTTGCCTGCAGTGCAAGCGACAGTGATACCGCATTTGATCCTCGCGTGATTCTTGAGGACGGTGTGTGCAAACTTGCCGACCGCTCGGCTCTGGCAGGCAGCATAGCCACCATGGATCGCCTTGTGCGCACTTGCGTAGAAAAGGCCAGTATACCTTTTGAGGATGCTGTACGCATGTCGTCCGAAACTCCTGCCCGCATAATGGGAGTGCTCGACCGTAAGGGAACTCTTGAAAAGGGCAAGGATGCGGATATATGCATATACGACTCTGCCATCCAGCTGCAGGCTGTGATACAGCAGGGCAGATTGGTGGAAGGTGTGAAGTAAACCTGATTTCTGCGGGAGTGGAAGCAGGCACACATACACAGCCATTCGGATTGGTAACTGCGTTTAATACAGTTTCATGCTTTGTAGAGTGGCCAGTTTAACCCAATTCGGTCGTTTCGACCTACTGGCCGATTTGATTTTATCGTTGCATTATGTCCGCTTATAGTCTGAGCGGAGATGATGCAACGTTTTTTGTTATCCGAAAATGTGAAAAAATGCAAAAAGCACACAGTGCGGCATAAGATGCAGCAAGTTTTGCTTAATTTTGCACTCTAATATCCTTAATATAAATTAGGTTGACAGGTGAACCTGATAGTTGATATAGGCAACAGCTTTGCCAAAGTGGCTTTTTTTGAAAACGGCGAGATGCTGAAATGGGAGCGCATGGACATAGAACATGTGGAACATTTCTTGAGAAACGACAGTTTCGTTGGTAGGTGCGTTCGGTGCATAGTGTCTGCCACAGTGGATTTGCCGCACAATTTTGGTGAGACGTTGAAAAATCTCGGGATGAGGGTGATGTTTTTGGGAGCATCGTCATCACTCCCTTTTGTCAATGACTACAGAACTCCGCAAAGTCTCGGCACAGACCGCATGGCGGCCGTGGCGGGAGCACTGAAGATGCTGCCTGGCGAAAACGTGCTGGTGATTGATGTGGGAAGTTGTGTAACCTATGATGTGCTAACCGCAGACGGTCATTATCTTGGTGGCAACATTGCCCCTGGCCTGCTGATGCGTTTCTGCTCCATGCACGAACATACGGCACGTTTGCCCCTTGTCAGCGCTGATGGCGAACGCCTCTCGTTGGGTAGAGACACCGAAACGGCCTTGAGGGCAGGGGCGCTCAAAGGCATAGAGTATGAAATAGAAGGATATGTGAAAGATCTACATAACAGGTTCGGACAAGTTAAGGTGGTTCTCACCGGCGGCGATTCGGACCACTTCAAGGACGTGCTTGCAAAGGTTGCGGTCTATGATGCCCATCTTGTGCTCCGCGGTCTTGATTTTATATTGCAATATAATGAAAAAGACATCTAAATTTGCATTGGCAGTGTTGGCCGCCGTTATGGCGTTGTCTTCTGCCATGGGACAGACGAGCGGCAGCAACTCTCCTTTTTCCAGATATGGTTGGGGAACATTGGCTGACGAGTCCATGGGCTTTAACAAAGGTATGGCGGGTCTGGCTGTTGCCATGCACGACAGCCTGTCCATCAACCGCCAAAACCCTGCTGCCTATTCTGGGATATGTGCGCAGACCCTGGTTTTTGATGCGGGCATATCGCTGCAGAATTGCCAGCTCAAGTCAGGAGGCAAAACCGTCAATGCCCGCAATTCTTCGGTGGACTACATTGCCGCGGGCTTCAGGCTTGCCCCAGGGGTGGGTTTGTCGTTGGGATTGCGCCCGTTTTCGTATGTGGGCTACAACTTCAGCACGTCAAAGCCTCTTGATGACATCGATGGGTACGGCTCGAAGACCACCAGCAGCTCTTATTATGGTGACGGTGGATTTCGTCAGGCTTATATCGGTGTTGGCTACAGGCTTGTGCTGCCGTTGTCAGTTGGCATGAACATCAATTATATATGGGGTGATTATCAACACTCTTCAACTGTGAGCTATAGCGATGCTACGGTGCAGTCGCTCACTCGCAACTATAAGGCAACAATAAATGCCCCAACCGTGGACTTCGGTGCCCAGTATAAGTACAAGCTGGATGAGAAGAATAGTTTCACTCTGGGTGTGACATACGGTCTTGGGTGCAAGATAAACCAACAAGCCAAGTTTGTCAACACACAGTCGGGTACCAACTCCTCCAACACTCCCGACACCATGCGTGTAGGCAAAGCTTTTGCCCTGCCTGACAAGGTGGCTGTCGGTCTGACATGGAACCGCGGAAATAATTTGGTAGTAGGTGCAGACTATTCTGTCGAGTTTTGGGAGAAATGCCGTTTCCCCTGGTTGCGCGGCTCAAGCGGCTTGGCCGTTTATGAGGTAGGCAAAGGGCATCTGCGCAATCGCCACAAGGTGACAGTCGGTGCAGAGTATGTACCCAATCCGCGCGGATATAAAATCAAAGACCACATTGCCTATCGTGCAGGTATGTCATACTCTTCACCCTACACAAAAACAGGGCATGGCAATGACGGTCCGGAGTACTATCTTGTCAGTGCCGGTGTGGCCCTGCCCATCGTAAACAAGTACAGCACTCGCTCGGTGCTCAACATATCCGCCCAGTGGGAGCATGCAGCCTCCAGAGACCTCAAGGCTCTCAAGGAAGACTATCTGCGCCTGTGCATAGGTCTGACGTTTAACGCCACGTGGTTCAATAAGTGGAAGTTTGAGTAGGCAGAACAGTCCTATGACTTGCAGTGGAAAAAGCCTCCTTGGCGCAATGATTCTATGCGTCGCCGTCACAGCGGCGACCTCCTCGTGTGGTGACACCAAACCGCCTACGGCGCCAGCCATACACCTGCGCGACTCTTCGAGCATACTGACAAGCTATGGTGTGAGCAAACTCATCTCTGACTCAGGGCGCATACGCTACAAAGTGGTGGCAGAGGAGTGGCGCATATATGACCGTACTAATCCACCACGCCACAGTTTCCCCAAGGGCATCTTGCTTGAGAAGTTTAGCCCGAACTACCACATAGAGATGTTTATCACCGCCGACACAGCCTACTGGTACGACCAGAACCTTTGGGAGTTGCGCGGACGCGTGAAGATGTGGGACCGTGATGGAACCTTGTTCACCTCGCAGCGTCTCTATTGGGACATGCGACGCCACGAATTCTACTCAAACGTCTATTCTCACCTCAAGACCCCTGACAAGGAGGTCGAGGGCATGAGTTTCCGCTCCGACGAGAAGATGCGGCAATACACAATCAGTCAGACACGGGCCGTATTTCCATTGCCAGAGGCGGCAGCCAACGAACAGGATTCGGTGAAGCAGGCGGAGCAGAACGAAGAACCGCAGCCGACATCGGTCATTGCACCCCGAACGCCTGTGAGGGCATCTGAAAAACCCAACCCTCAACTGCCTCCGGGCGGACATTTCAAGTAACACGGGCAGACAATACACGTCTTTTGGGCCGTTTTTATTAAAAAGTATGCAGAAAACAATTTGTATGTGCAATCTTTTTCCTAATTTTGGAGTTTGAAAACATGGCGCATTGCCGTTGCCTCCGCTTTTTGTATAGAAACAAGGGTTGTGGCAGACGCATTGCAGAGACTTGTTAAAACGGACAGATAAAAATAAAAACAACAAAATATAATGGCAGCAATTCAAACAATCAGAAGCAAAGGTAAGTTGCTCATTACCATTATTGGTATTGCACTCCTCGCATTTATAACGGAGGAGTTTTTCCGCGCTACCGAAGCACAGAGAAATCAAAACAGTGGTGTCGTGGGCATCATCAACGGTGAAAAATTCAAATCACAGGAATACTCCGAGTTGATAGAAGCCTATAAATCCTACATCTCGTTCACCCAAGGCAAAACAAGCTTTACAGATGACGAAGATGCCGCTCTCAAAGAGCAGGTGTGGGAGTCTTATGTAAGCAACAAGCTCATTGAAGCAGAAGCAGAGAAACTCGGTCTTACTGTTACCGATGAAGAACTCCGCAACATCATGGCAGAGGGAACAAACGGCTTGCTTACACAAACACCTTTCGTAAACCAGCAGACAGGACGCTTTGATGTCACTGTCCTCAAGAATTTCCTCGATGAGTACAAGAAGATGCAGTCGGGCAATTCACAGATTCCAGAGCAGTACAGAGAACAGTATGAAAAGCTCTATGCTTACTGGCAGTTTGTAGAGCGCACCTTGAAGGAGAGCCTGCTGCAGCAGAAGTACAACACACTTCTTCAGGCTTCGTTCACCTCTAACCCCGTTGAGGGCAAGATGGCTTTTGATGCCACCTCTACCAGTGCAGACATCCTGCTTGCAGGCATTCCTTATTCCACCATCAATGACAAAGAAGTGAGCGTAAGCGATGCCGACCTCAAGGCAAAATACGATGAACTTAAGGAAAGCTTCAAGCTCTATGCCCCCTCAAAGGACATAAAGTATGTGGCCGTTGCAGTAAAGGCAAGTCCGGCAGACAAGGCCGAACTCGACAAGCGTATGAATGAATATGCTTCGGAGGCTGCCACTACTGACGACTTGGCAAGCCTCGTACGCCGCAGCCAGTCAACGGTTGCTTATGTAGACATGCCACGCACAGCCAGTGCATACCCCGCCGACATCAGTGCAGAGCTTGATTCCATGAGTGCAGGCTCTACAAAGGCTCCGTACTACAACCCTATGGACAACACCATGAACCTCATCAAGCTCGTGGCTAAGACTCAGGCTCCCGACTCAATACTAATCCGCCAGATTCAGGTGGGAGGCAAAGACCTTGCCGACACACGCAACCGTGCTGACTCAATATACAAGGCTCTCCAAAACGGAGCGGACTTCAAACAGATAGCTGCAAAATATGGTCAGACGGGTGATTCCACCTGGCTCGTGAGCAACATGTATGAAACAGGCACTGCCGATGCTGAAAATCTCAAGTTCCTTAACAAGGTTCAGACAATGGAGAGTGGCCAGATATCCAACTTTGACTTTGCACAGGGCAATATCATCGTTATGGTGAACGACCGCCGTCATATGGTAACAAAATATAATGCGGCAGTCATCAAATGCCCGCTCAATTACAGCAACGAGACTTCAAAAACCGCTTACAACAAGTTTAGCAAGTTTGTGGCCGAAAACAAGACCATCGAAGCCATCGAAAAGAACGCTGTGAAGAACGGCTACACAGTCCAGACTCTTAATGGTGTTGAGACGGGTGACTTCTTCTCAATGAAGTATTTCAGCCAGCCTGGCATGGATCGCCACATGATGCGCTGGATTAGCAACGAGGCTAAAAAGTGGATTTTTGACGAGGCAGAGGACGGAGAAGTTTCACCGCTTTTCATCTGCGACAATGGCTCACATCTTCTGGTGGTGTCGGTTACCAAGTCTCACGACAAGGGCTATATGCCTCTTGAAGACGTAAAGGAAATGGTGAAAAACGAGGTGCTCCGCGACAAGAAGGCAGAGAAAATCCTCGGCAAGCTGAAGAACTGCAAGACCTTAGCTCAGATGAAGGGCGTTGCTGGTGTGCAGGTAGACACTGCAAAGAATGTCAACTTCTACTCTCAGATGTATGACCCTGCAATCCTCGGTACTGTCACGGGTGTAAAGGCTAACCAGTTTGTTGGTCCGATGAAGGGCTATAATGCTGTATTTGCATATCAGGTGCTCGATGTTAAGAAGCAGGCTGGTGCTAAATATGACGAACAGCAGTATGTGATGAGTGCAGCGCGCAACCATGCCACAATGGCGTTGAGTCCGCGTCAGTATTACGGTGAAAGTCCGTTCCTCACTTATTTGAAGAACAAGGCACAGGTTGAAGACTTCAGATACAGATTCTATTAATCCGTTTCTGTTGCGCCCGTTGCAACTTAAAATGAGATAACCCCAGAAATACGAAGTTTCTAACATAATTGTGGCCGGTGTTTGCTGATAAGGCATAACACCGGCCTTTTTTTATATCAATTCGGTCGTTGGTACTTGTTGCTAAACGAGAATTTCGCAAGTGTTTGCATGAGTGTTTTTCGAAACGGCTTGTAGCAGTTGGATATTGTTTTGTCACGTAAAACGGTGTTGAGTTGTGAATAAATGTTATTTTAGCAGATTGTTGCAGCTTGCCGTTGCGCAAAAAATGACAGAATCTGCTATCTTTGCAATATAACAAAGTAAAATCAAGTGAAAACACAAAAAGAAACAGCTATGAAAAAGGTCTTGTTTTTTATGTCAGTGGCCCTGGTGGCAATGATAGGATTCTCTTCGTGCTCTGACGATGAGAACGAGGCGAGCGTTCTCTCCGGAGAATGGCAGGGAGATTGGAATATGTGGTACATGGATGCAAATGGCTATACCTGGTATGCCGATATGACCTATATTCGTTTTGACCGTAGTCACAGCACTTCGGGCACTGGTAGGCAGGTGGATTATTATCGCCGCGGCCCGTATGAATATCTGACCTACAAATTCCGTTGGACTGTGCGCGATGGGGTGATATACCTCACTTATCCTTATGACAATAATCTTGACACGTGGATTTACAACTACCATCTTGACAATTGGCGTTTCGATGGCTATTTCGGCAGTTCTAATGCCTATTTCACAATGGACAAGCTGACAAGCTTTGACTATTGGGAGCCCACGCTTTGGGTTGACTCCTGGTACGGCTATACGGTCTATATCTATGGAAGCAAAGAATATGAAAATGCCGTTGGTTCTAAGTCCTACAACGGTGGCCGACTGCCCGAAATAATCAAGCGTGGCGGACATTCCCCTAAAATGCTTGAGCAGAACAACTCCGGCAATTGATAGCCTACGTCTGGGACGTGTGTCGACAAACGGCGCCTGCCGAATTCTTGGCAGCGTGGCATAATGAGAGTTTTTACCCATGTGGATTGTTTGACCCCATTAAAAGAAAAGACTTATGAAAAAGGTAATTTTGGCTTTAGTGATACTTGCCGCAAGTGTTGACATGATGGCCTTGGGCAGGTCTAAGGTACGCGAATATGCACGTTTTCTTAGCGACAGAATGGCCTATGAACTTGGCCTGTCTTCTGGGCAGTATGACGACTGTTATGAGATAAACTATGATTTTGTCGACGCAGTGGGTGACTTGCTTGACGACATGGAGTGTGGAGACCCCGTTGCCATCGACAATTACTACCGCTATCTTGACTATCGCAATGAGGATTTGTCGTATGTGCTGTCATCTTACCAGTATGGCCGTTTTATATCAACGGAGAGTTTCTACCGTCCATTCTGTATCTATAACGGCGCTTGGGCTTTTCGTCCATATATGACTTATTCTAACCGTAATTATTTCTATATGAGTATACCATTTGGGTATAACGGATATTACGGTGCCCATGCGCGACGCTACTATTCTGCGGGCTTCTATGTTGGGCGTTATTCGGGTCCGCGATACGTATATTCCCCGATTCGTCATCATCGTGATTATAAAACATTCCACCGTCGTGACTTCGGTCCCGTGGTGAGTGGGCACGGTAATCCCAGACCTCCTTCATATCGTCCTGCTCCGAGACCTCATGGTCCTCAGACTCGTCCCTACCGTCCTGCTCCGAGACCCGATGGTCCTCAAGTTCGCCCCTACCGTCCTGCTCCGAGACCCGATGGTCCACAGGTTCGTCCTAACCGTCCTGCTCCGAGACCTGATGGTCCACAAGCTCGCCCTGACCGCCCTCAGAACAAACCTAAGGGTCCAGATGTTAAGCAGGGTAGGGAACAGAACGGAACCCCGAACGGTGGAGGTGGCGGAGTAATCCGGCGCGGACGAGGGTAGTGCCGTTCCCGTGATAGACGCAAGCAAGTTTCCTCTCGTAATTCCCTTGCATGTGACATACTTATCTTCAGTAAAAAATAACATAAGGCATCTTCAGGCTTTTCCTTGAAGATGCCTTATGTTGTTTTGCGCTCATTCGTGCTTGTTTTCCAATCGACAGAAAGCCATCTAAGCATTCTTTTCCCGCCGAAATTGTGTTGCGTTTCGGCCGAAACGCATGTGCCAATCGGCCGAAACGCATTAGTTTTGTTTGTCGCAATTTTCGGCTGTGCGTGTTGCGCAATGATTATGTCTCTCGATGCATAAGTGCCAATGGTTTCTGTTGTGTCTGGGTGGTGATTCTGTTCGCTGGCTTCAGTAAACCACGGGCAGCCAATGGGGGGAAGATGGCAAAAAGTGTTTCTTTTTATGAAATTATTAGATAAGAATTAAATTTTCTTGCTCAAGCAACTGATAATAAACGTTATTTGTTTATTCATAAGCAATAGTTTTGCTATTTTTGCTGTATAAAAAGAGTCGTGACTATGGTAGCAGATTATATCAAGCAGATTGACATCGACAGATTGTGGAAAGGGCGTAAGCCTATCTGTTGGAAACTCAACCCTGAGGTGAATATCCTCAGTGGTGTAAACGGCATGGGCAAGTCCACCATAATCAACAGAGTGGCGGAGGAGTTACAGCGGCTGGAGAAACCATATGAGACCGATACTCCGAGTTCCGTAAAACTGACATTGTCGCCGGAGGAAGCAACGGAGGTGCGTTTCAATGTTGTTCGTAGTTTTGACAACACCATGATACCGGCTTCGATTGCGGCCAAACTTACCGACGGACTGATTCGTTCGGAGTTGGACTGGCGCCTCTATGAACTGCAGCGCCGTTATTTAGATTATCAGGTCAATATAGGTAATCGTATGATTCAGATATTGGCGGGGGGAAGTCCTGACGCCCAACAGAAGGCCATGATGGTGAGCAAACCCAAGACCGCATTCCAAGATATCATTGACGACCTGTTTAGCGAGACGCTCAAGACCATAGACCGCCAGAACAATGAACTTCAGTTCGTACAATACGGCGAAACGCTGTCGCCATATTGCTTGTCGGCGGGCGAGAAGCAAGTGCTGATAATATTGCTCACCGTGTTGTTGCAGAACGAGGAACACTATGTGCTCTTGATGGACGAACCCGAGGTAAGCCTGCATGTGGAATGGCAGCAGCGGCTTGTGCGCATCATACGGGGTCTCAACCCTAACGTGCAGATAATTCTCACCACGCACTCGCCTGCGGTGATAATGAACGGATGGGTAGACCATGTGACGGAAGTTTCGGATATAACGGATTAGAAATGGGCAAGCGTCTTACTGATTGCATAACATCGCAATACATTGGAGCGGCTAACCGACTCGGATCGAAGTCGGCGCGCCGACGCATCGTGGCTTACGTTGAAAGCTACGATGATATATTCTTCTGGCGTTCCATTCTCACACGCTTCGAGAACGAGGAACGCTACTTCGAAGTGTTGCTACCCTCGCGTCTCGAGCACTTGGAGCGAGGCAAGAAGGCGGCGATAATGAGCATGATTGCCGCAGGCGGAGTGGGGCGCAACATGATTGCCTGCGTAGATGCCGACTACGACTATGTGGCGCAGGGCGCTACGTACTCGTCGAAGACCATACTCGACAACCCCTACATCTTCCACTCCTATGCCTACGCAATAGAAAACATGCAGTGTTACGCCCCGTCGCTACACAACGTGTGTGTGGCTGTGACGCTCAACGATGCGCAGAAATTCGACTTCGAGGCGTTTCTCGCCGACTTCTCCACGGCCGTCTTCCCGCTCTTCGTGTGGAGCGTCTGGTCGTACCGCAATGCTGCGGAGCGCCGATTCACAATCTCCGACTTCATACGCTCCATAGAGATGGGAACTCTGTCGCCGGAGAATGCTTCGGCAGCCATAGCCCAACTGCGTAGACGCGTGGCGCATAAGGTGAAGGTGCTGCAGAGTCAGCATCCAGGGGCGAAGGAGAGCTATCTTAGCGTGAAGAACTCTTTGCGCGAACTCGGCATACTGCCCTCTGAAACCTATATGTATATACAAGGTCATCACCTCTTCGACAAGGTTGTCGTGCCGCTGGTGAAGAAGGTCTGCAATACGCTCGTGAGAGAACGCGAACGCGACATCAGCCGACAGAGCGTACACGCTACGCAGCAGCGCAACGAACTCTCGTGCTACTCGTCGAGCGTTGGCAGCGTGGAGTACAGTCTGCGCCGCAACGTGGGATATGTGACTTCTGAACAGTACAGACGCATAGTAAGCGACCTCGAAAGGTTCCTCAACGACACGTCGGACGCCACAACATCACCCCAACATCACAACACCTCACCAACAAATCACACCACCTCACCAACAAATCTCACCACCTCACCATCTCAACATAACACCACCTTTAACGAATACTCACTAACAACAAATACATAAAATGAAGAAAACGACATTAGCTTTAGGCTTATGCCTCGCGCTCGCTACCACAGCAAGCGCACAGAAGCAGGGCGGCATCTCTGCCACAGTGCTTCAGCAGATTGAGAAATCGCAGGGTTCAACCGCAAAGGACAAGGCGTTGTTCAACGCAATGGCTTCAAACAAGATTGACAACCTCGCAAAGAACTTCTCAAACCGCAACACGTTCGACACACACTTCAGCGTAGAAACCGCAAAGCAGTCTATCCACGACCAGAAGAGTTCTGGACGCTGCTGGATGTTCTCAAGCTTCAACGTGTTCCGTTCTGACTTTGCACGCCAGCATGCCGACTCTCTTACGGTAGAGTTCTCTCACGACTATCTGTTCTTCTACGACCAGTTGGAGAAAGCCAACCTCATGCTGCAGGGCGTTATCGACAATGCAAAGAAGCCTATGGACGATGTACGTGTGCAGTTCTTCTTCAAGAATCCGCTTAACGACGGCGGAACCTTCTGCGGCGCTGCAGACCTCGCACCTAAGTACGGTCTCGTTCCGAAGTCGGTGCAGCCAGAGACATTCTCTGCAGAGAACACATCAAAGATATCTTCGCTCATCTCTTCAAAGCTTCGCGAGTACGGCTTGGAGCTGCGCAAGATGGTAGCCGACGGCAAGAAGGCACAGGCCATCAGCGCACGCAAGACAGAGATGCTCTCAACCGTTTACCGCATGCTTGCCATGACAATGGGCGAGCCGGTGAAGGAGTTCACATACCAGTTCCGCAACAGCAAGGGTGAGCCCGTAGGCGAACCGCGCCGCTACACACCGGTTGAGTTCTACAACGAGACCGTAGGTCGCCAGCTTGCAGGCACATTCATCATGGTGATGAACGACCCGCGCCGTCCTTATCACAAGACATACGAAGTGGAGTACGACCGCCACGTGTATGACGGCACCAACTGGAAGTATCTCAACCTGCCGATGGAGGACATTGCAAAGCTCGCCATCGCTTCGCTTAAGGACGGCAAGAAGATGTACTCGTCTTACGACGTAGGCAAGCAGTACGACCGCGAACTCGGCTATCTCGACACTGAGAACTACGACTACGCTTCGCTCTTCTCTACAACATTCCCGATGGACAAGGCCGACCGCATCGCTACATACGACAGCGGTTCGACACACGCCATGACACTTTCTGCCGTAGACCTTGACAAGAACGGCAACCCAATCAAGTGGAAGGTGGAGAACAGCTGGGGACCAAACAACGGCGTGCAAGGCTGTCTGGTTATGTCTAACCGCTGGTTCAACGAGTACATGTTCCGTCTTGTTGTAGACAAGAAGTACGTGCCCGAGAACTTGCAGAAGGAGTTCGACCAGAAGCCGGTTATGGTTATGCCTGAAGACCCATTGTTCGGCTTGGACGACTAATACGATTATACTCTAACAAACATTAATATAACACATACACTATGGAACCATTAAAGTTCAACGCACTCCTTAAGTCAACAATTTGGGGTGGCGAGAAGATTATTCCGTTCAAGCACCTTGACGTGCAGCAGGAAAACGTAGGCGAAAGCTGGGAAATCTCAGGCGTGCCAGGCAACGAGACAGTAGTTGCCAACGGCGAGTACGCAGGCAAGAAGCTCAACGATCTCGTACACGAACTTAAGGGCAAGCTCGTAGGCGAGGCGAACTATCAGCGTTTCGGCGACGAGTTCCCGTTGCTTATCAAGTTCATCGACGCACGTCAGGACCTCTCTATTCAGGTTCATCCCACCGACGAGATTGCAAAGCGTCAGGGCAAGGAGCGTGGCAAGACAGAGATGTGGTATCTGCTCCCGTCAGACGCAGACGCTACTCTGCTTTGCGGTCTGAAGCAGCAGATCACTCCGACCCAGTACGCAGAGATGGTTGAGAACGACACTATCTGCGACGCCATCTCACGCTACGACGTGAAGGAAGGCGACTGCTTCTTCCTCCCCGCAGGTCGCATCCACGCTATCGGCACCGGCTGCTTCCTCGCAGAGATACAGCAGACATCCGACGTGACATACCGCATCTACGACTTCAAGCGCAAGGACAAAAACGGCAACTATCGCGAGCTGCACACAAAGCAGGCTGCAGAGTGCATCAACTACAACGTTGAGAGCAACTACCGCACCGAGTACACACCGCAGAAGAACCAGGGCGTATCGCTCGTGCAGTGTCCTTACTTCAACACAGCCGTATACGATCTCGACGAGCCGATGACAATCGACTACTCAGAGCTCGACAGCTTCGTTATCCTCATCGGCTTGAAGGGCGAAGGCACAATCACCGACAACGAGGGCAACACAACAACCCTGCGTGCAGGCGAGAGCATTCTCGTTCCGGCTACAACAGAGACACTGAAGGTAGAGGGCAACGTCAAGTTCCTCGAAACATACGTGTAGTTGTTGGTAACAAGTATTATAAATCTTGATGTAAATCAGCATTTTTGGCTCATTCACTTGGGGGATATAAATTAAATGCGTAACTTTGCATCGTAATATGTTAGAAGAAACCGATTTTCAACTAACTTATAACTGCTTATTTAGTTACAACTACTACTACAAACAAACACAGACGTGCCCCGATGAGATGTCGGGGCACGTTTTATAAAAACATCAACACATAGCAGTTGTAATTGACAACAGCAGCTGAACCCCCAATCGAAACTTGAAAATTTAATCAACTAAATAAATATCGCTATGAGATTAATCATTGAAAAGGACTACGACCAGCTCTCAAAGTGGGCAGCTGAGCACGTTATCGAGCGTATCAACAAGTTCAACCCGACACCCGACCACAAGTTTGTTCTCGGTTTGCCTACAGGTTCTTCACCAATCGGTATGTACCACGCATTGGCTGAGGCTTGCAAGGAGGGTCGTGTTTCATTCAAGAACGTCCTCACTTTCAATATGGACGAGTATGTAGGTCTGCCTGAGTCACACCCGGAGAGCTACCACTCATTCATGGCAAAGAACTTCTTCGACCACGTTGACTGCCCGAAGGAGAACATCCACATCCTCAACGGCAACGCAGAGGATCTCGAGGCAGAGTGCGCTCACTACGAGAAGATGATTGAGGAAGCAGGTGGCATCGATCTCTTCATCGGTGGTATCGGTCCTGACGGTCACATCGCATTCAACGAGCCGGGTTCTTCACTCACATCACGCACACGCCAGAAGACTCTGACAACTGACACTATCGTTGCTAACTCTCGTTTCTTCGACAACGACGTTAACAAGGTTCCGACAACAGCCCTCACAGTAGGCGTTGGCACAGTAATGTCAGCTCGCGAGGTGATGATTCTCGTAAACGGTCACAACAAGACACGCGCTCTCCAGGCAGCTGTTGAGGGTCCGGTTACACAGATGTGGACAATCTCTGTTCTCCAGCTCCACCAGCACGGCATCATCGTAGCTGACGAGGCTGCTACAGACGATCTCAAGGTTAGCACATACCGTTACTTCAAGGATATCGAGAAGAACAACCTTTAAAAAGTAAAAAAGTAAAAGAGTAAAAAAGTAAAAGGTTTTCAAGCTATGAATGTAGCTATGTTTTCTTTTTACTTTTTTACTCTTTTTCTTTTACCTATACTTTCAAATACTTTTATGTTTTGAAACTAAAGAAAGTTCTTTTTACTTTTTTACTTTTTACTTTTTTACTTTTAAAATTATGGCAAATACATTAGAAATAAAGAAGATTTCGACCGCTTCAGTTAGTGCAGCAGATATATGCCGCGTGCTCGACGAGGCGAACATCGGCTTCGTGGCAGTAGACAACCACTGCTGGGCTGAGGCTTTCCCTTACCGCCCCACGATGGAGGTGCGCATGGCGCACAACGGCAAGCAGCTGCTTATCAACTACCGCGTAACTGAGGAGTGCGTGCGTGCAGTGGCTCCGCACGACGACGGCAACGTTTGGGAAGATTCGTGCTGCGAACTCTTCCTCTCGCCCGTAGCCGACGGCACCTACTACAACCTCGAGTGCAACGCAGCAGGCACGTTGCTCATCGGTTTCGGCGCAAAGCGCGAAGGTCGCGAGCGTGCTCCGCAGAGCGTGCTCGACAAGATCGACCGCTGGTCTTCGATGGGCCGCACACCGTTCAGCAACATCGCCGGCGAGCGCACATGGCAGCTCTGTCTTGCTGTGCCCGTTGAGGCTTACTACCGCCACTCGCTCCCGTCGTTCGACGGCCTTAAGGTGAAGGGCAACGTCTACAAGTGCGGCGACATGCTGCCTCATCCTCACTTCCTCTCGTTCTTCCCCATCGACCTTCCGAAGCCCGACTTCCATCGTCCCGACTTCTTCGGCAGTGTGGAGTTTGAGTAGAATACAATCATCTCAGTATAGTATCCGATAAAAATAGGTAAAGCTCTATTTTTATCGGATTTTTTATTCTCTTAGAGCTTCATTTTGTATTTATCCTCAAATCCGCAACCTATAGGGTTTAGTGGGATTTTGCTTGCAAAGCGAC
>ENA-ORPK01001800-ORPK01001800.1-human-gut-metagenome-genome-assembly--contig:-NODE-1800-length-16042-cov-4.184587_pt1 | contig 16042 bp, 13 predicted proteins | sample MGYA00242139_ERZ509068 | MGnify/ENA primary metagenome ERZ509068 (study PRJEB26280, sample SAMEA2338687) | human gut metagenome | biome: human gut; feature: human-associated habitat; material: faeces... | reverse complement strand
TGTAGATGCAACACTTGTAGCATTCTGTAATGCACTTCTTGTAACCTTAGCCGGATCAAGGATTCCGTTTTCAACCATATCTACATACTCTTCTGTAGCTGCGTTGAAGCCTGTTCCCGGAGCTGACTCCTTTACCTTGTTGATGATTACTGCACCTTCAAGTCCTGCATTTGCAGCGATATGATACAGAGGAGCCTCCAGTGCCTTCAGAACGATCTGTGCACCGGTCTTCTCGTCGCCGTCAAGACTGTCAGCGAGCTTTGCAACTTCCTTGGATGCGTGGATATAAGCAGAACCACCGCCGCAGATGATACCTTCCTCCACAGCTGCTCTGGTAGCTGCCAGCGCGTCCTCAAGGCGGAGCTTAGCCTCCTTCATCTCTGTCTCGGTAGCTGCACCGACACGGATTACAGCAACACCGCCGGACAGCTTTGCAAGTCTCTCCTGCAGCTTCTCCTTATCGAAATCGGAAGTTGTCTCCTCGATCTGCTTCTTGATCTGTCCGATTCTGGACTGGATCGCATTCTTATCGCCCTCACCGTCAACGATGACCGTGTTCTCCTTCTGAACCTTTACGCTCTTTGCACGTCCCAGCATATCCATTGTGGTATCCTTCAGCTCATAACCAAGCTCGGAACTGATCACGGTACCGCCGGTCAGAATTGCGATATCCTCCAGCATAGCTTTTCTTCTGTCACCATAGCCGGGAGCCTTAACAGCTACTACATTGAAAGTACCACGCAGCTTGTTGACGATCAGGGTGGTCAGTGCCTCGCCCTCTACATCCTCAGCGATGATCAACAGCTTAGCGCCGGACTGAACGATCTGCTCTAACAGGGGCAGGATCTCCTGAATGTTGGAGATCTTCTTATCAGTGATCAGAATATAAGGATTATCCAGAACTGCTTCCATCTTATCCATATCGGTTGCCATGTAAGCGGAGATATAACCTCTGTCAAACTGCATACCTTCTACCAGATCCAGTTCGGTCTGCATGGTCTTGGACTCTTCAATGGTGATAACACCGTTGTTGCTTACCTTCTCCATAGCATCTGCAACCAGCTGTCCTACTGCTTCATCTCCTGCGGAGATTGCTGCTACTCTTGCGATGTGCTCCTTACCGTTTACCTTCTGGCTCATCTTACCGATGGTTTCTACTGCACATGCAGTTGCTTTCTTCATACCTTTTCTCAGGATGATGGGGTTAGCACCTGCTGCCAGGTTCTTCATACCTGCATTTACCATAGCCTGTGCCAGAACGGTTGCGGTTGTAGTACCATCACCGGCTACATCGTTGGTCTTGGTAGCTACTTCCTTTACCAGCTGTGCACCCATGTTCTCGAATGCATCTTCCAGCTCGATCTCTTTTGCAATGGTAACACCATCGTTGGTGATCAGGGGTGCACCGAAGGACTTATCCAGTACTACGTTTCTTCCTTTGGGTCCTAAAGTTACTCTTACGGTATCTGCCAGCTGGTTAACCCCAGCCTCTAATGCTGCACGGGCTTCTGCGCCGTATTTAATCTCTTTTGCCATAATAATCAGCCTCCAATTTATTTGTTCTTAGTCTTAATTTCTTTTCAAATTTTGCTTTTACTGAATAATTGCAAGGATGTCGCTCTGCTTTACGATGATGTACTCTTCGTCATCCAGCTTTACTTCGGTTCCGGAATATTTGGAATAGATGACCTGATCGCCAACCTTAACTTCCATCTTGACTTCCTTGCCGTCTACAACACCGCCGGGGCCTACTGCTACGACTTCTGCCTGCTGGGGTTTCTCCTTATTCTGACCGGGGAGTACGATACCGGACTTGGTAGTCTCCTCTGCAACTAACTGTTTTAATACGACTCTGTCACCTAACGGTTTCAAATTCATGATAACTGCCTCCTTAATAGCTATTTAAAAATATTATTACTCGTTTTCATTTGTTAGCACTCATTTTTATCGAGTGCTAATTGCTATAGCTTATATTAGTTTTATATGCCCAGTTTTTCAAACGTATTCACAACTATTTAAAATCTCTATTCTTATTTTTTCTCTTGTTTTCTCATTTTATCTTTCATTTTTATATAGCATGAGTGAAAATGCGATTTAATATTTCGTTTATAATTATAAAAAAGAATCTCGCTTATTTCCTATAAATTAAAAAACAGCCCGATGCTATCACCGGACTGTTTCCCATACTTACCTATAAAATTGATTTACTTTATGCTGTTTTGGCATCGTCATGGTATTTCTGCCACTTCTTCTTATAAATAAAGTAGCAGGGAATTCCTACGAATACCATTCCACCTAAAATATTACCGATGGTAACGGGAATAAAGTTGTTCAGACTGTGAAGTATCGTCAGTCCCTGAATCTGCTCTGCCGTCAATCCGTATGCTTCCTGTGCTTTCGCCACGTAAACAGGATTCTGCGCAGCCATCATGCCAACGGGAATGTAGAACATATTTGCAACGCAGTGTTCGAAGCCGCCGACCACAAACGCCATGATCGGGAAGAAGATCGCCCAGACCTTACCTACGATATCCGTAGCTGCCACTGCCATCAGGATAGCAATACATACCAAAATATTACACAGAATGCCTGAGGTGATTCCCTTCAGGGGAGAAATGCCCACTTTGCCGACTGCCACCTTGATGGCATAGGCACCCAGCAGCCCTCCGGTGTAATCCAAATTACCGGAAAAGTAGATCAGGGTATCAATGATCAGGGCGCCGATCAGATTGCTGAAGTACACCACGATCAGGTTGCGGATACATTCGAACCACGTTACCTTTTTGCCAACCACATCCATGACGATCAGGCAGTTACCGGTGAAAAGCTCTCCACCTACAAATACAATGATCATCAGTCCCACGGGGAAGATAATACCTGCCACAAATCGTGCCAGCCCTACATTGTCAATGGCATGTGCCGCGGTGCTGCTGGTGGCTCCGCCCAGCGCGATAAATGCACCCGCCATAATACCTAACAGGATCATCTTGCCTAAAGGAAGATGGGCTTTACCTTCTCCGGCTTTCATGTTGGTATCAATGACTTCTGACGGCGTATTAAAATGCTGTTCCATATAACCCTCATTTCTGCACAGCTCTCATCTGCTGTACTCTCTTAACTCATTTATTCCTTATATTACACTACTTTCATGATAGTAAGCAAGATATTCACTCCATGTATCTGATTATATACATTTCTGTTTTCAAAGTGGAATCTCGTTTACAAAACGGGAAACTCGGATGACTATTGAGCAGCGTCTGATTTTGTCGAAAAAGAGTCTTTTTTTGTAATATTTTTGCCTTTTTTTGCAAAAAAATGCTAGACAAAAGACATAATGTGTACTATACTAAACTTGTTCGGTGAGAGCCGAACCGCTTATATAAGTAGATTTCCGGAAGAATTCCCCTTTTACACAATTAAAGTGGCTGCAGGTTTCCCGCCTGCGGCTGCTTTAATTGTGTTATAAGATAGTTTTTAAGCTTTGCTTTAAAATTGCAAAAGTTTTTGCAAAAATTTAAAATTTTCACTTGCTAAGTGATAAGTATCTATGCTATAATAGCTTTCGTCAGTGGTTCAGCTGATACAATTTCATAGGGGAATAGTACAGCGGTAGTGCGGCGGTCTCCAAAACCGTTAACGGGGGTTCGATCCCCTCTTCCCCTGCTAAGAAAAGTCGATTTTATCGGCTTTTTTTATTTCTGTTTTTAGATACAATTTCACCCCGGCACGACGTGATTCATAGATCTGCGCCATGCCGGGGTGTTGTCTTTACAGCTATATTGTTATATTTCCTCTTTCTCCGAATCCGGTGCGATCACAGATCCGATGGCGGTCGCGTAATCAGAGTACTCCGGAATGCTGATCTTCACATCCCACAGGCTCTTGAAATCCTCGATGATCTGGCGGCACTCGAAGAATTTAGTCAGTCCGCCGATCAGGATATACTCTTTGATGCCGGTGCTCATAGATGCCAGGATTCCTGCCTGGCAGATATTCTCGATCACCATATGTACAATACCTGCCGCGATATCCTCCGGTTTGGACTGGGCATCTGCCTTACCGAAATTAGAAGCCGTCACATCCAGATTCAGGCCCGGCAGCTTTTCTTTGGCCAGATCTGCGATCCGCAGATCGATCTTCGCCACATCACCCTTACGGGATAACGGCACAATTTCATGAATGTCGCCGGTATTCAGCATGATCGAAGACAGTCCGCAGATTGTTCCGCCTCCTAATCCGACACCACCCAGGTGCTTCATCTCCTTCTCCGTCACTTTGACGAAGAAGCTTCCGGTACCCATACTGATGACAATGACTTCCTTTTTATCCGTAAGATAATATCCTCCGGTACCTGTAGCAACGAATTCATCCACTTTATAGGTAGGACAGCCGTATACCGCTTTCTCCACATATTTGCTTCCCACACCGGTGATATAGACTCCCTCCACATCAGCCAGTTCCAGATTATTCTCATACAGATATCTTCCGAATGCACCGTAGAGAGATGCCACCTGGCTATCCGCCTTAACCGCCATGGGCGGAAGCATATGCTCTTCTTCAAAAGCTACGATTTTTGTCGTACTGCTACCGATATCGATTCCTATTTTGACAGGCATGTTTTCAACCTCCTCATATCACTTAACTGTTCATAGTCTCATTTCCAGATACATTTCCACAGTTCGAGACCGTCAGCCAAACACTTTATCCACAGCATCCTGTACAGAACTGACGCCAATGACCCGGATCTTACTTCCTTTTTTACACTCTTCCAACGAGACAAGCGGCACCACACATTCTTCGAAGCCCAGCTTCTCTGCCTCTGCCACGCGTTGTTTTGCCATGCTGACTGCCCGGACCTCGCCGCTTAATCCCACTTCACCGAAAGCGACCAGTTTCGGATTCAGTGCCTTATTCCGGAAGCTGGACAGAATCGCCAGCACGATTCCCAGATCGATCGCCGGTTCCTGGATTTTGATACCACCGGTGATATTCACGTAGGCATCACAGGAAGATAATTGCACTCCGGAACGTTTCTCCAGCACTGCCATCAGGAGATTTACACGGTTGAAATCCGTACCGGTGGTCTGTCTTCTGGGAATTCCGAAATTGCTGTGGCACACCAGCGCCTGCAGTTCGATCAGAAGCGGCCTGGTGCCCTCCATAGTACATGCCACCACAGAGCCACTGGCATTCTCCGGTCGTCCGTTCAACATATATTCCGAAGGGTTCTTCACCTCCGCGAGTCCCGTCTCTCGCATCTCGAAAACACCGATCTCGTTCGTGGACCCGAAACGGTTCTTCACCCCACGCAGGATACGGTAGGAAGCATGTCTGTCCCCTTCAAAATAAAGTACCGTGTCCACCATATGTTCCAACACTCTGGGTCCCGCTACGGTTCCTTCTTTTGTTACATGTCCCACAATAAAAATAGAAATCCCCAATCCTTTTGCCAGTTGCAACAGGATGCCTGTGGATTCCCGCACCTGTGATACGCTTCCCGGTGCTGCAGATACATTTTCATTATACATGGTCTGAATGGAATCTATGATCACGACCTCCGGCTTGCTCCTGCGGATCACTTCGCCGATGATGTCCAGATTCGTCTCACACAGCAGGAGCATATGTTCCGAAAATGTGCCGAGCCTGTCCGCCCGCATCTTGATCTGTACCTTGGATTCCTCTCCGGAGATATACAATACCTTATGTCCGGCCTCTGACAGATTGTGACACACCTGAAGCAGCAGGGTAGATTTACCGATCCCCGGATCGCCTCCTACCAGAGTCAGGGAACCCTGTACGATTCCGCCACCGAGCACCCGGTCCAGTTCTTTGATCCCGGTGAGTGTCTTGTTCTCCTCACGGATCGCGATTTCAGATAATACACAGGGTTCGGAAGCCTCTCTGCGCTCTCTTCTGCTCCCGGTGCCGGTGTTTTTCAATACCGTTTTATCTATCGTCTCTTCCACGAAAGTGTTCCACTCTCTGCAGCCGGGGCATTGTCCCAGCCATTTCGTGGATTCATAGCCACAGTTCTGACAGAAAAAAACGGTGGCTGTCTTACCTTTTGCCATGCTCTCTCCTCAATCGTTATAAAAAAGAGCCCAGACACGAAGTACTACAATATCCTCCGTGTCTGGACTCCTTTGCAGTGCGCCTTTACGCCTCTACGATCTTCACAGGTACTTCCCCTGCTGCTTCCAGTTCTACACTCAGGCTCAGCTTGCCGCCAAGTCCGGTCTTCATGGTTCCTACGTTCTTACCGTCAATAAATACTTCGTACTCGGTGTCGTCCTTTAATCCTACTGTGATCTGAGAATCTTCATCACCTTCTACGATGAATTCTACACTGTTATCGGACTCTTTGAACTCCAACACACTGGTTCCGGGAACAGATTCATATAAAAACATACCGTTCTTCTCCAGCTTTGTCATCTCATTGTAGGTCTTAACCTTCAGCAGATCCCCTGCATGCTCATAATCTTCTACCTTTGCCTTCTTGGCCAACTTATGATTACCAAAGCTGATAGATCCGTCTGCTTCACTGCGAAGTATTTCTTCCACTACTGCCATCTGTCTGTCCTCCTGAAAGTAACTGCATCCGCAACACTTCTTTATCTTTCGTCCTTTGCGAATGGGGTTTGAATAGTTACAGTATAATATATCTCACCCTGTTTTTCTACAAAAAAATTTTTAAATTTTGTAACTATTCAGAGTCATTTAAATATCATTGAATATTCGTCGAATGCTTGCATTCGTAAGAATATTTCATGATATTTATAAGACGAAGTAACCTCAATGAGCAAAAGGAAAGCTCTGCAAGAGCGATTTTGCGAATTGAGTGACTGAATAGTTACAAATGCTTAATTCTTAACCGTAAATACGACTTTACCATTCTTAAATCCTGCAGAAACCTTATCTCCCGGCACCACCTTTTTCAGCAGTATCTCTTCTGCCAGAGCATCCTCTACCACTGACTGGATCGCACGCTTTAAGGGTCTCGCTCCCATCTTATTGTCAGCATATTTTTTCACCAAATGCTCCTTCAGTGCTGCAGTGATCGTCAGATGGATGCCCAGCTGGTCCTCGCATCTCTTATACAGATTGGATGCCAGCAGATTTACGATCTCTTTCATATTCTCATTGTTCAGCTGGTGGAACACGATAATGTCATCGATACGGTTGATGAATTCCGGCTTGAAGCTGCGCTTTACCTCTTCCATGACATTGGATTTCATTTTCTCATAATCCTTCGTCTCGCTCTTCTCCGTTGCGAAGCCGAGATTCTTGGGATCTACAATCCGCTGTGCTCCGGCGTTGGATGTCATGATCAGCACCGTATTCTTGAAGCTGACCTTTCTGCCCTTGGAATCCGTAATATGACCGTCATCCAGCACCTGCAAAAGTACGTTGAACACATCCGGATGAGCCTTTTCGATCTCATCAAACAGAACGACAGAATAAGGATTCCTGCGGACCTTCTCGCTCAACTGGCCACCTTCTTCAAATCCCACATATCCGGGCGGGGAACCGATCATCTTGGATACCGAATGACCTTCCATATACTCCGACATATCCACACGGATCATGGCATCTTCCGAGCCGAACATAGCCTCTGCAAGCGCCTTGGATAATTCCGTCTTGCCGACGCCGGTAGGTCCTAAGAACAGGAAAGAACCGATGGGACGGTTCGGATCCTTCAGTCCCACACGGCCTCTGCGGATGGCTTTGGCCACGGCGGTAACTGCCTCTTCCTGACCAATCACACGCTTATGCAATGTCTTCTCCAGCTTCAGAAGTCTCTCGCTTTCCTTCTCTGCCAGCTTCTGCACCGGGATTTTGGTCCACTGGGCCACCACCTCGGCGATCTCATTTTCACCGATGCTTAAAGTATTTTCCTCTTCCCTTTTTTCACGCTTTTTCAGCAAACGCTCCTGCTTCTTTACCAGAGCATCCTGTTTCTTCTTGATCTCTGCCATCTGGGCAAAAGCTTCCACGCGGATAGCCTTCTCCATCTCCCAGTCCAGCTCCCGGATCTTATCCGAGATCTCCTTTGCCTTATCCGGTGCATCCATTGCATGCAGTCTGGCACTGGCCGCTGCCTCATCGATCAGGTCAATCGCCTTGTCGGGCAGATTCCTATCATTGATATAACGACTGGACAGTCTCACTGCCGCCTCCACCGCTTCCGGTGTAATGGTCACATGGTGATGTGCTTCGTACTTCCCCTTGATACCCTCCAGGATGCGGACAGCCTCTTCCTCTGTGGGTTCTTCCACCGTAACCGGCTGGAATCTCCGCTCCAGTGCAGCATCCTTCTCAATATACTTGCGATACTCCGCGATCGTGGTCGCACCGATCAGTTGGATCTCTCCGCGGGCCAGAGACGGTTTCATGATATTGGACGCATCAATAGCCCCCTCGGCACCTCCGGCACCGATGATCGTATGCAATTCATCCAGGAATAAAATAATATTCCCATCCTCTGTGACTTCCTTCAGTACCTTCTTGATCCGCTCCTCGAACTCTCCGCGGTACTTACTTCCCGCTACCATTCCGGACAGATCCAGTGTCAGTACTCTCTTATTCTGCACCGTAAAAGGCACATCTCCCGCCACGATCCGGGCTGCCAGTCCTTCCACCACGGCGGTCTTGCCAACACCGGGTTCCCCGACCAGGCAGGGATTGTTCTTCGTCCGTCGGCTCAGGATCTGGATCACTCTGCGGATTTCTTCATCTCTTCCGACTACCGGATCCAGCTTTCCTTCCCTGGCCAGCGCCGTCAGATCCCGGCTGTACTGCTCCAACGTAGACTGTTTCGCCTTACGGTCTCCCTTTTTTCCAAGGTCTTCTTTGTACAGATTGCCGTCCTGTCCGATAGCGATCAGGGTATCCACATAAATTTTCTGTACATTGGCTCCCAGCGTGTTCAACAGGCGTACCGCTACGTTTTCCCCCTCTTTGATCAGGGCCAGCAGCAAATGCTCCGTTCCGGTCTGCTTCTGTCCGAAACGTGCGGCCTGATGGTGTGCTTCCTCCAGGATTCTCGCGGCTCTGGGAGAATATCCCTCTCTGTCCTTCACTGCGACACCGTTCTCAAACGCAATCAAATCCCGGATCATGTCCATGACCTGCCCGGTCTCCACACCGTTATCAGCCAATACCTTGGCCGCCACACCGGTGTCTTCCTTTAATAATCCTACCAGAATGTGTTCCGTTCCGATGTAACCCTGCTTCAGGCTCCTTGCACATCTGGAAGCCTGCGCCAGCGCATTTTGCGCCTTATCCGTAAACTGTGACTGCATCAATTCAGTCCTCCATACTCTTCATATATTTCATCAATCAGCTCATGAACTTCCTGCCTGGAAATATTCTTGCAGCTGCTCTTAGCCAGTATTACCTGCAATTCCTTCCGCAATTCATCTACCGCACGCATGCGATCCACATCGAGTGCAATTACCGCGCCTTTTCGCCGGTCTACCTTAACATAACCTTCCTGCTTCAGAACCGTATATGCCTTATTTACTGTATGCATATTGATCCCGATCGTATCCGCCAGCTGGCGCACGCTGGGCAGAGAATCTCCTTCATGAAATTGTGACGTGGCAATTCCCATGATGATCTGATTGCGTAATTGCATATAGAGTGCTTCATCACTGTTGAAATCTATCTCTATTATCATCAAACTCGCTCCCTTCCCATGTCACTGATTGTTATATTCCTATTATAACAGTGAACGCAGTACTGTCAACTGTAACCGGGGAAAGTTTATCGTTTTTTAATCAAAAACGGCATCTCACTTGTGCAAGATGCCGTTTGCATTTTATTGATCTTCGTCTCCGTCCCAGTTCAGGAATTCAAATTCAAATTCATCATCATCTGACATGAAGTTTTTGGACTTCCAGCCGGGATTCTGATTGCCTTCACTCTGCGGTACAGGCTTTGTGGGTCTTGCCACCGGTCTGCCGGCCTGCTGCGCTGGTCTTTCACTCTGCGGTGCCGTGGGTCTGCCTCCCTGAGGTGCAGGTCTTCCCTGTCCGGGTGTCACCGGTCTGCCTCCCTGAGGTGCGGGTCTTCCGTTTTGGGGTCTGCCTCCCTGGGGTCTGTCCACTCTTCTTCTGCGGGCCGTTTCCTCTTCCACGCCGGAGAAATAGGATGCGTCATTCATATCTTTGATTTTGAAGATCAACAGTGTCACCGCTGCTACCGCCGCTACAAGCAGAATCACCAAAATAATGATGACTGCTTTCTGGCTGCTGATCTTTTTCTGATTGGTCTCATACTGTGCATTGATCTCTGTGATCTGGTTCAGGGAATTGAACAGATCTTCAATCTTATATTGCTTCTGCCCTGCCATGTCCAGCAGATACCATGCATCTCCCTGCATCTGAGTATCCCAGTCTTTGGATGTGGTCTGTGTATCTTCCGCAGGCTGCTCGTCTGTGGGTTGTTCCTCTACCGGCTGTTCTTCTACCGGTGCCTGCAGCTCTCCGGATAATGCAACATAATCCGAACGAATGAAGCCTGTCACCTCGACACTGTTGGAAATAAAGCTTATCTGATACCATGTCTTTCCATCGGTTCCTGTTGCCTGTCCGGTCACAGTCAGTGCCATTCCATTCTCCGCAGTAGTCACGATCTGGCTGGTGGTAGACGCATTGCTGCGCACACGAACAGACTGACCTCCGGTCACGGTCGCACTCAGGGGTTCCACTGCAGTAACCTCCACAGGAGTCTCATTCACAACAGGCGCCGGTGTTGCTGTGGTCGTAGTCGTTGTAGTAGTTGTTGTAGTTGTTGTACCTGAAGAAGACGGCGGGGTAGATCCGTCGGTAATGTTTACCAGATCGGAACGAATATATCCCAGCGTATTCGCATCCACATATACTTCATACCAGGTATAACCGTCTGCTCCCTTGGTCTGACTTTTGATGGAGATCGCCTTATCCTTGGCCGCGCTGCCGATCACTTCACTGGAAGAATCCGCAGTTTTACGGATCTTAGCACTGGATGCTGTTACCTTGGCTGCACTTTCCGCATGGCTGACAATTGCCAGATTCTCACTAAAAAGTCCTGCTCCCAACACAAATACCAGTGCCAGCATTCCCCAGAAAACCTTACATTTACTTATTCTCTGTACTGTCTTTTTCATCTGCAACTCCTTTTGTATCCTGACCTTGTCTTACGCTTCATCGATTGCTTTGCCAATGTCATGACGCATGTATTTATTCTCGAAAGAGATCCATTCCGTTGCCGCATAAGCGTTGGCACGGGCTTCTTTCAGATCTGCTCCCTTCGCCGTCACCCCCAGGACACGACCACCGTTTGTAACGATTCCCTTGTCCGTAAGCTTCGTTCCGGCATGGAAGCAATAATAACCGTCTTTTCCGTCGAAGTTCTCCAGACCGCTTATTACAAATCCCTTCTCATAGGATACGGGATAGCCGTCGCTTGCCAGAACCACACATACCGCAGCATTGTCCTCAAATTGCAGGTCGATCTGATCCAGTGTGCCGTCCACACAGGCTTCCATCACTTCGATAATATCATTCTTCATACGCGGCAGTACCACCTGCGCCTCCGGATCACCGAATCTGGCATTGTATTCTAATACCTTGGGGCCGTTCGGAGTCAGCATCAGTCCGAAGAAAATGACTCCCTTGAAAGGTCTGCCTTCCGCTGCCATGGCATCCACGGTAGCCTGGTAGATATATTTCTTACAGAATGCATCCACTTCCTCTGTATAGAATGGGCTGGGAGAAAAGGTTCCCATACCACCGGTGTTCAGCCCCTGATCGCCGTCCTTTGCTCTCTTATGATCCTGCGCAGAAGTCATGATGCGGATGGTCTTGCCGTCCACAAAAGAAAGTACACTGACTTCTCTGCCTGTCATAAACTCTTCGATGACCATGCGGTTGCCGGCTGCACCGAACTTTTTATCCAGCATGATCTCATCCACGCCTGCCAGCGCTTCTTCTAAAGTATTGCAGATCAATACGCCCTTGCCCAGTGCAAGACCGTCCGCCTTCAGCACGATGGGGAAGCTTGCCTGCTCCTTCAGGTACTTAATAGCCTCCTCCGCGTTATCAAAATTCTCATAAGCTGCGGTGGGAATGTTGTATTTCTTCATGAGATCCTTGGAAAAGGCTTTGCTACCTTCCAGGATCGCTGCATTTTTACGGGGTCCAAAAGCCCGCAGGCCCTCTGCCTCCAATGCATCCACCAGTCCGCCGACCAGGGGATCATCCATGCCTACGATGGTCAGGTCAATGGCCTGTTCCTTCGCAAATGCCACGATCTTATCAAATTCCATGGCTCCGATGGGAACACATTCTGCAATCTGACCGATCCCGGCATTGCCCGGAGCACAATAGATCTTATCTACTTTAGGACTTTTTGCCACACAGGTTGCAATGGCGTGCTCTCTGCCACCACCGCCTACGATCAATACTTTCATACCCATATCTTCTGCCTTCCTTAATTTTCGCTGTTTGTATGCTTTACTTTTCCGTTCACGACACAGATCCGTCCGTTGGCAATGTCATCCACTGCCTTCGGAAGAAGCAGCCACTCTGCCTGTTCCATCACACGTCTCTGCAACGTCTCCGGAGTGTCGTCGTCCTCCACTGCCACTGCCTTCTGTGCAATGATAGGACCCTCGTCCATGCCTTCATTCACAAAATGTACCGTAGCTCCTGTCACTTTCACACCGCGCTCCAGTGCTTTTTCATGCACATGTAGTCCGTAGTATCCCACACCGCAGAAAGAAGGGATCAGGGACGGGTGGATATTGATGATCCGGTTGCTGTATTCATGTACCATTGCCTCCGGGATCTTCACCAGGAATCCTGCCAGTACGATCAAGTCCGGAGCAAACTCCTTCACCTTTGCAAGCAGTGCCTCATTAAATACTTCTCTGCTCTCATAATCCTTCGGAGACACACAGACTGCGGGAATCCCGGCATTCTGTGCTCTCTCTAAGCTCTTCACCGTCTTGTTATTGCTGATCACGCCCACGATCTGTGCGTTTTTAACCTTACCTGCTGCAATAGCATCAATGATGGCCTGTAAATTCGTGCCGCCGCCGGATACCAGTACGACTACTCTTAACATATGGTCACACCCTTTTCACCGGTCTCACAGGTACCTACCACATAAGCAGTCTCGCCTGCTGCCTTCAGAGCTTCCATAGTCTTATCCACATCTGCGGGATCCAGTGCCAGTACCATGCCCAGACCCATGTTGTAAGTATTATACATCATCTCGTCTGTGATATTGCCTTTCTTCTGCATCAGGCGGAAAATAGCAGGCACTTCGTAGCTGTCTTTCTTCACGACTGCACGGATGCCGTCGGGAAGCATTCTGGGGATGTTCTCATAGAAACCACCACCGGTGATATGGCTGCAGCCCTTTACCTTAACACCTGCGTTCTTCACAGACTTCATAGCCTTCACGTAGATTCTGGTAGGAGCAAGCAGTGTCTCACCAAGAGTCTTGCCCAGCTCGTCATAATAGGTATCCAGGCTCTCTTTTGTCATATCGAATACTTTTCTCACCAGAGAAAAACCATTGGAATGTACACCGGAGGAAGCGATGCCCACCAGTACATCACCGGGCTTGATATTCTCACCGGTGATCAGATCTTTACGTTCTACCACGCCTACGGCAAATCCTGCCAGATCATACTCATACTCGGGCATCAGTCCGGGATGTTCTGCGGTCTCACCGCCTACCAGTGCTGCGTCAGACTGCTTACAGCCCTCTGCCACGCCCTTTACGATAGTAGCGATCTTCTCGGGAATATTGCGTCCGCATGCGATATAATCCAGGAAAAATAAAGGTTCGCCGCCTGCACATGCCACATCGTTTACACACATGGCCACACAGTCGATACCGATGGTATCATGCTTGTCCATTAAAAATGCCAGCTTCAGCTTGGTACCTACACCATCGGTGCCGGACAGGAGCACGGGATCCTCCATATCTTTGATGGCACTTAAGGAAAATGCTCCGGAGAAACCACCGATGCCGCCCATTACTTCGGGACGCATGGTCTCCTTCACGTACTTCTTCATCAGTTCTACAGACTTGTAGCCTGCTTCGATGTCTACTCCAGCTTTCTTGTAATCCATTTTCTCCTCATTTCCGCCGCAGGGGCTCTTTCGTTTTATTAGTGGGGCAGCCTCTTAAGAGGTCCCTGATTCTCTGTCTTATCTTCTTATTTTTTCATGCCTTCCAGGTATGCTTTATAGCCGATCTCCTGCAGTTTTGCATCTTTGGCTTCTACCTGTTCTTTTAATTTTGTGCTGTATGCTTTCAGTTTTCCGAGAAGTTCTGCGTCGGAGGTTGCCAGAATCTTGGCAGCCAGAAGTCCTGCATTGGCGCCGCCGTTAATGGCTACTGTGGCAACAGGAATGCCTGAGGGCATCTGTACGATGGAATACAGAGAATCTCTGCCTCCCAGGGAAGTAGTGTGCATGGGAATACCAATGACAGGCATCGGGAAAATAGCGGCGCACATACCGGGCAGATGTGCTGCCATACCGGCACCGGCAATGATCACCTTGAAGCCTTTTTCCTCCGCACTTTTTGCATATTCAAAAAATACATCCGGCTCTCTGTGAGCGCTGATCACGGTCATCTCATAAGGGATGCCCAATTCTTCCAAAATGTCTGCTGCCTTCGCCATCACAGGCATATCGGAATCACTACCCATTACAATGCCAACCTTAGGGCAATTCTCTGTATTTGCCATAATGTCCTCCTCATGTGTCGGTTTTCACCGATTTTTCCATATATCTATAAGTGTACTAAAATCTTGTCGATGATGCAATGGTTTTATGAAAGTTCCTGCAACGGTTCGTTCAGTTCTTCCGTTCCCGGCAGGACGAATCTGCCGTTTTGAATGATAGTGATCCGGTCTCCGTCCTTTTTCACCGCGGTCAGCTCTGCCAGTTCATCATAAGGAATGGTAATGTCCGTATGACAGTTAAAATATGCCTTGGACGGATTCACACTGCGGAGCGCCGCCACCTCGTTGTCTCTTGCCACAATCTCCTTGCCGTCGGGATTGTATACTTTTACTTCTTCCGCATGGGAATAACAGGTATCTCCCACTGCAAAATGCGGTCCCATCTTCTCTGCGATCAGAATGGGCATTTTGGACTCCACACCCAGTTTTTTTGCTGCCACATAGGCTGTGGTATTCGTGCCGATGGCAAATTCTCCTAAGGGCAGTGTCTTGTGGCGGAACAGGATATTCTCCTTAATAAATGCCTTATTTTCTTCCTCTGTGGCAAAATTGGCGCAATTATAATTTTGGATCTTACCGTTTTCAAAAGTGATCTCCAGATCCTTATATTCCAGACCGTTTAAGAATACCCGGGTTACATGCAGCACGCCGTTCGTACCTTCCAGTACCGGAGAGGTAAATACCTCACCCACGGGGATGTTCACATCTGCCACGCAGTTTTCAAAAATAGTCTCTTTCGCAGGGTTCTTCAGTTTCCATAAGTTTACTTTCAAATCGGTATGATTGCCGTTACAACCCTTAATTTCACAATGATCTGCTGGATCCAGGGCATCAATGATGGTCTGCTGGATCCGCTGATATTTTTTATAATCCAGCGTATTGATCTGTATCGTCTCCCGGAACAGTTCCTCGAAGCAGTCACCCACCTCCGGGATCGGGAACGCAATGATCGTGAAGCTGCGCTCTTCTTCTATAATGTACTGTCTCTGCAGCTGGCCCATCTGGGTACGGTTCTCTACCAGTAAAGCACTCTGCTCATCCGTCATTTTCAGGCTTTCCGGCTTGTTCACCGGCTCGAATTCCTTCTCTCCGAAGGTCTCCACTACCGCCGGGCCCGCATAACCGCGTGCCTCTTTTTTGTATTTTTCAAACGCGGTATGCATCACTTCCAGTTTTCGGCTGCAATACATTTTGTCTAAGAACAGTGCCTTGTCATCCTTGTGATCGTAATCAAACTGACGGTTCATAGAAACACTATAATAACCGCGCTTTCGACCGCCTCTGCCATACAAA
>ENA-ORPK01001794-ORPK01001794.1-human-gut-metagenome-genome-assembly--contig:-NODE-1794-length-16051-cov-2.311640_pt1 | contig 16051 bp, 19 predicted proteins | sample MGYA00242139_ERZ509068 | MGnify/ENA primary metagenome ERZ509068 (study PRJEB26280, sample SAMEA2338687) | human gut metagenome | biome: human gut; feature: human-associated habitat; material: faeces... | reverse complement strand
AGATATAACAAATAATCAAATTTCAGTAGCAATTTCTATTTGCATAGTTGTAGCAACAATATTAATGATAGTAATAATAATAAAAAATAAAGAAAAAGGAATATTATCTGCAATTTCATTTGTAGGGTATATAGCATTATTATTAATAGCAATAAGATATACAAATGTAACAGTTTCAATAGAAGGTATTGCAGCAATAATAGCAATAGCAATTTTACAATATGCATTTTTATTTAAAATATCAAATGTAAAGCAAGAAGAATATTGGAACACATATTTAAAATATGTATGGGTACTAATTCCACTAGCAGTAATTGCAGTAACATTTGCATTAACAACTACATGCTTACCAATAAGTAGCTTTGGAATGGTAACATTCTGGGGATTAATAGTATTTTTGGTATGGAATGCAGTTATTACTAAAAATATAATTGAGATAAAAAAATAATATAGAAAGAGGGAAGAAATATGGACAAGAAGAAAAAAATATTATACACAGTTATTGCTTTAATTATTGTTGTAGGAATTTTAATTACATGTATATGGGGTTTTAATGTAAATATATCTTATACAGAGCATAAACAAGTTGATATATATATAGGAAAAGAATTTAATAGTGAAGATATAAATAAAATAGCAAAAGAAGTATTAGGAAAACAAGAAATAAGAGTTCAAAAAGTTGAAGTATATGAAGATATGGTTTCAATTAATGCAAAAGAAATAACAAATGCTACCAAAACATATGGACCTAGCGATGGAACATCAAAAATAGGATTAATGTATGCAAGTGACTATGGATTTGCAGCTTCACCAAGCGCATGGTCAATAGAAATGAGCGACTATAGTCAAGTAATATCGGTAAATTGGATGTATATGGGATATAATGACTGGACAATTACTCCTAGTTCTTCGTCTGGCTACTATGTGTTCTATTTGGACTACGGCGGCTTCGTCGTCACCGTCAGCGCGGGCTATGGGTGTGGCTCTCGTCCAGTCTTGTATCTAAAGGCTTCTGTGGCATATGCTGGAGGATCAGGAACTAAAGATTCACCAATAACTTTGGTGGTGTGATAAACTTTTGTTTTGTGTGGCTGGCTGGTGTATCCGCCCCGCGCCATCAAGCTTAAATATAGTTCTAAGTTTATTAAGTTAATTATGTTTTAGACTGTCTAGTTCTTGTTGCATCTTATTTAATGCATCTAGAAGGAAGTCTACTTCGTTTCGTTGGCTTTGGTTACTTTTGTGGTTCTCATTATCTGTGTATGGGGAACCACCTTTTTTTGCTTTCTTGGAGTTGGAGTTGATGTTGTTGTTTTCAATTCGTGACTCAATTAGTTGTTGTTGTGCTGCATGTGTTAGAATATATTGTCCCACAAGTATTAACCAGTTACCAATTGAGTTTTGTTCATTGGCATTATAATCCCCGACGCAAGCATAACCAACTGCTACGGCGATGATTGAAAAAGTATGTGGGTCTATTGAAGGAGGAAAATTAGTATTGTGCATGTAGTTTTTCCTCCTTTATTTGTTAATAATATATATGAAAATTTGCATTTTTAAATGAAATAATATATAATTAAATGGGTGATGCAAATTATGCAAATTGAAAGTGTGAATGAACCAATTATTGCTGTAAGAAGAAGTCAGTATCCAGAAGATAAAAAGTCAGAATTTTTACTTGTGGGTAGAAGTAATGTTGGTAAGAGTAGTTTTATAAATACATTAATTGAAAGAAAAAACTTTGCTAGAACAAGTTCTAAACCTGGTAAAACTCAAACATTAAATTTTTATAAAGTTAATGATGCATTTTATTTAGTTGATGTACCTGGTTATGGTTATGCCAGTGTTAGTAAAGATACTCAAAAAAAGTTTGGTTTAATGATTGAAGAATATTTAAAATCTAGAGAAAATCTTAAACATGTATTTATGTTAATAGATTATAGACATAAACCAACTGAAGATGATGTTTTAATGTATGAGTTTTTAAAGTATTATAACTTAGATATTACTATTGTTGCTACTAAATATGATAAAGTAGGTAAAAATGGTAGAATTAAACAAGATAAATTAATTAAAGATACTTTAAAATTTGATGATAATGAATTTATAACATTTAGTTCAGTTACTAAAAAAGGAAGAACTGAAGTATTAAGTATAATCGAGGAAAAAATATGAAAAAAAAGAATGGCTTTACATTGATTGAATTATTAGCAGTTATAGTAATACTTAGTATTATTATATCTATGTCTACTTTTGGAGTTATGAGAATTAGAAATAATTCTTTAAAGAAGTTATTAGATACTAAAATAAATGAATTAGAAGCAAGCGCCATTCTTTATGGGCAAGAGAACCAAAGTTCTCTTGGTGGTGCATGTACTGTAGATGGGGTTGAAAGTAAATTTTGTAAAGTAATAACAGTTAAAGAACTAATAGATAGTGATTATTATAAAAGTAATGAAGTAAATAGTAGTAATAAGAAAGATTTAATAAATAATGTTACTAATAAGAGTATGTTGTGTGATGAAATACAAATATATAAAAAGAATAATAGAGTATATGCTAAAGCATTAAATATTAAAAGTAATGATGTAAATTATGTATGTGATAAAAGTTATTAAATAAGGAGGTTAGTATGCAAACAGTATGTTTAGTTGGTAAACCTAATGTTGGTAAAAGTAGTTTAATTAATGCTATATTAAATGAAGATAGAGCAATAGTTAGTGATATTGCTGGTACTACTAGAGATGCCATAGATACTAAATTTAAATATAATCATGAAGATATTACTGTTATTGATACAGCAGGAATGCGAAAAAAAGGTAAGATTTATGAAAGTGTTGAAAAGTATAGCTTAATACGTAGTCTTAAAGCAATTGATAGAAGTGATGTTTGTGTGTTAGTAATTGATGCATCAACTGGTATTATTGAACATGATAAACATATAGCATCATATGCTTTAGATGCTGGTAAAGGTATTGTAATTTGTGTAAATAAATGGGATACTATAAATAATCCAGATAGCGATATTAAACATTGGAAAGAAGAAATAAAGAATGAATTTCAATTTATTCCTTATGCTCATGTAGTATTTTTAAGTGCTAAAACTAAAAAACGTGTTAGTACTTTAATGCCTGAGGTAATAAATGCTTATAACAATAATAGAAAAGAAGTAAAAACAAGTTTACTTAATAATATTATTATGGAAGCAGTTAGTTTACATGAACCACCTTCTTATAAAGGTAAAAGACTTAAAATATATTTTGTAAGTCAAACTGGTAATTGTCCTCCAAAATTTACTTTTTCTGTAAATAATAAAGGTTTAGTTCATTTTAGTTATGAAAGATATTTAGAAAATCAAATTAGAAATAATATTGATTTTGATGGGACACCGATTATACTTCAATTTAAAAATAAAAGTGAATAAAGGGCATAAGTAATTTATGTTTATTGGACTAGCTCATATGATATAGTAAGATAAATTAACCTTTAAAGGAGGTGATATCTTGACTATATCATTATCAGTTATAATAATGCTTGTAGCATATGTTTTTGGAGCAATTACAAAAATATTTATTGAGAATGTTCCTAATAAGTTTATTCCTATTCAAAATGTTGTGATTGGCATTTTAAGTGGGGTTGTATGTTTTTTTCTACATATAGATGATAACTTGCTTAATTCTATTGTTGTATGTATTATGTCTACGATGAGTGCAGGCGGAATAGCAGACTTAATTGAAACAAGAAAACTACAAGATAATGAAACGAAAGGTTAAAGAAAAATAACGCACATGATAACATGTGCGTCTTTTATATTAAAAATTTTTTTATGAAAGGAGGTGCTTTTTGAAGAAGATTTTATCTTCAACAAAAAATGTTTTCATGATGGTGAAAAATTTGCAAGTCTTACATAAGAAAAATAAATTGTGTTCTAAGTAGTTAAAAAAAATCATAGACTTATTCTGGGAGGACAAGCATATGGGTTTAAGCGAAAAAGAAGTTATACAATCTAGAAAAGAACATGGTACAAATGAAATTACTAAGCAAAAGAAGAATACTTTTTTGCATCTATTATTGGAATCTTTAGGAGACCCAATTATTAAAATATTGTTGATAGCATTAGGTATTAAAGTAGTAGTGCTTTTTCGTGATTTTGACTGGTATGAAACTATTGGTATTTTAATTGCTATTTTTTTAGCATCATTTATTTCAAGTATTAGTGAATATGGTTCTGAGAAAGCATTTTCAAGATTACAAGAAGAGCAATTAAAAACTAAAGCGTGTGTTAGAAGAAATGGTAAAATTGTCGAAATACCATCATCTGAAATAGTAGTTGGTGATGTTGTTATCCTTAGTAGTGGTGATAAAATTCCAGCGGATGGTTACTTAATTAATGGTTCTTTAAGTGTCGATGAGTCAGCTTTAAATGGAGAGACTAAAGAAGCTAAGAAGGTAAGTAAAAATGGTCCGGTGATTAGTGATGTAAATAGAGTTTATCGTGGTTCAGTAGTTTATAATGGTGAAGCTGAAATGTTGGTAAGACTTGTTGGAGATAAGACAATATTAGGTAAAATATCTCAGGAATTACAAGAAGTTGTTCCTGAAAGTCCACTAAAAATAAAGCTTCGTGGTCTTGCTAAAACTATAAGTCGTATTGGTTATGTTGGAGCTATTCTTGCAAGTATATCATATTTATTTTCTAGTATTGTAATTGAAAATAGTTTTGATATAGATTTAATCAGAGCAACAATTAGTAATTTTCCAGTGATGTTTAATCATTTGTTATATGCTTTAACATTATCAGTTACAATTATAGTGGTGGCAGTTCCTGAAGGACTTCCAATGATGATTACATTAGTATTATCAAGTAATATGAAAAAGATGTTAAAAGATAATGTTTTAGTTAGAAAATTAGTAGGTATAGAAACTGCTGGTAGCTTAAATGTCCTCTTAACAGATAAAACAGGTACTTTAACTAAAGGTATTCTTAAAGTAACTGAGTTTGTTACTCCTGATAATAAGGTTTTTAAAGATGTAAGTGAAGTAAAAAAATGTAAGAATTATGAAGTAATGTATAAATCATTTTATTATAATAATGCTAGTATAATAAGTGATACAGGTATTATAGGAGGTAATTCTACTGATAGAGCATTAATGTCTTTTATAGGTAGTGATAAAAATATAAAAGATAAAGTTATAAAAAAAGAACCTTTTGATAGTAAATATAAGTATAGTAGTGTTACATTAAGTAATGGAGTAACATATTATAAAGGGGCTTTAGAAGTAATAATGCCAAAGTGTAAGAAATATTTAAATTCTTTTGGTAGTGAGGTTAGTTTAATAAATAAAAGTGTTATTTTAAAAAAGATAAATATGTATACTAAAGCATCTGGAAGAGTGTTAGTATTTGCTTATGGTGAGTGTTTCGATGAATTAACTTTGTTAGGTTTTGTTAATATAAAAGATGAATTAAGAGATGAAGCTAAAGAAGGAATTAGATTAATTAAGAGTGCTGGTATTAAACCAATTATGATAACGGGGGATGCAATAGATACTGCGACTTCTATTGCACGTGAGGTTGGTCTTATTGATATAAATAGTAATATGGTAATAAGTAGTAGTGATTTAGAAAAAATGAGTGATGAAGATATAAAGAAGAATTTAAATAAAATTGCTGTTATTGCAAGAGCATTACCTCAAGACAAAAGTAGAATGGTTAGCATTATAGAAGATATGGATTTAGTTGTTGGTATGACTGGAGATGGTGTAAATGATGCTCCAGCTTTAAAGAAAGCTAATGTTGGTTTTGCTGTTGGCAGTGGTACTGAAGTTGCTAAAGAAGCTGCAGATATAGTAATATTAGATAATAATATTTTATCAATTAGTAAAGCTATTTTGTATGGTAGAACTATTTTTAAAAGTATTAGAAAGTTTATTATTTATCAATTAACTGTTAATATGTGTGCACTTGTTTTATCAATAGTTGGTTCTTTTATTGGAGTTACAACACCGATTACAATTGTGCAAATGTTATGGCTTAATATGATTATGGATACTTTTGCAGGGGTAGCATTTTCTTATGAAGCACCTTTAATTGAATATATGGAAGAACCTCCGAAGAAAAAAGATACACCGATTATGAATAAATATATGTATAGTGAAATTATTTGGACAGGTGTATATTGTGCGTTGTTATGTATTTTGTTTTTAAAGTTACCTATATTTAAATCATTAATTAGAGTAGGTGATAATAATAAATATTTAATGACTGCTTATTTTGCAATGTTTATATTCATGGGAATATTTAATGCTTTTAATGCTAGAACTGTTAGAATTAATACATTTGCTAATTTAGGTAAGAATAAAGTATTTATTGGAGTATTTACATTTATCTTTGTTGCGCAGATGTGGATTATATATAATGGGGGAGATATTTTTAGAACTTATGGTTTAAAAATAAATGAATTATTATTAGTTTTAACTTTAGCTTTAAGTGTATTTCCAGTTGATTGGCTTCGAAAATATATTTTAAAAAAGAAAGGTATTGCTATAAGAGTATAAATTCTTATAGCTTTTTTATTTTAAATGTTTTATAATTTATGTGGTGATTATTGTGAAGAAAAAAAATAAAAAATATTTAATTATTGGTATTTTGGTTTTCGTTTTTGTATGTTTGGTTAGTTTAGGTATTTACTTTTCTAATAAAAAGGAAAATACAAATAACAATGATGATGTAAAGTTGGTTATAAAAAAAGATGTTAGTGTTGAAGTTATGAGTGAACTTTTAAATGCTAAAGATTTTTTTGATAGAGATGTTAATAGTAATGCAAAAATATTATATTATCTTGATGATGAAAAAATAGATTTTAATCTAAAATATGATAAAGTCGGTACATATAAAGTAGTTATAAATATTGATGATACAAAATATGATACTACTTTAAATGTAGTTGATACCACAAAACCAGATTTAAAATTAAAGAGTGCTAGTATAGTTTTTGGAGAAAAATACGAAATAACTGATTTTGTTGATAACTGTACTGATAATAGTGGTGAAGAATGTATTTTATCATATAAAGAAGATAAGATTTATGATAAAGTAGGTACATATGATATTGTTATTATTGCTAAAGATAGTAGTGGAAATGAAGTAGAAGAAACTACAAAGTTAGAAATTTTAAAAAAACAAACAAGTAATACAAAAAACAATAATAATAGGAATGATAATAATAAAGTAAAATTGTTAAAGAAGAAACTGAAACAGAAAAAGAAGAAAAAGATTTAAAATATGGAACTAAATTAACTTCTTGGCATGTAAAAACTTATAATGTATATAGTGATGGGTCTAAAAAGAAAGTTAATGAATATACTCACAATGAAGTTGATGGAACTAATTTTAATGCAAAGACTTCGGATATGTTACCTGAAGCTATTGAAAATATGAGTATATACCAAAATGAAGTGAATGATGTAGTAAAATATACCAATGAATTTAGAACTGAAGCAGGTAAGGAACCATTAAAACTTGATGAAACATTAACAAAGGCAGCGATGGTTAGAGCTATTGAAATGGCTTATTCAAATAAGTTTTCTCATGAAAGACCTGATGGAAATATGTGCTATTATATAATGCGTGATTTTGGTCAAGATATTTATGGTGTAGGAGAAAATATTGCAAGTAGACAACGTAATGCTAAAGAAGTTTCATATGCTTGGAAAGGCTCTCAAGGTCATTATGAAAATATGATTAGTTCTTCTTTTACTAGAATTGGTGTTGGTGTAATTAAATTCTATGGTACATATTATTGGGTACAATTATTTCAATATTAGGTGGTAATATGAAAAAAATAGATGTAGAAAAAATGGATAGAAGAAAAACTTATGAATGGTTTAAAACATTTAAAAATCCTACTTATGGAGTTAATGTTAATTTAGATGTAACAAAATTAGTTAAATATACTAAAGAAACTAATAGTTCATTTTTTATCAACTTCTTGTTTATTTTGGTTAAATCATTAAATGAGATACCTCAGATGAAGCAAAGATTTGTAGATAAAGAACCAGTGGAATATGATGTTTGTAATCCAGGAATAACCGTTTTAACTAAAAATGATACTTTTGAAAATGTTAGATTTTCATATGTTGATAATTATCATGAGTTTTATAATATTGCTAAAGAAAATATTGATAAAGCAAAGAATGAAGATATTTTAACTAGTGATAGTTATAACTTAGAAAATACTTATAATGAATATTATATTACTAGTGTTCCATGGATAAATTTTACGAGTGTTACACATCCAATTCCTGAAGATGTTAGTTCTTTAAGTGTTCCAAGAATTTGTTTTGGAAAGTTTGTTTTAAATAATGAAAAATATGAAATGCCATTTAATATTACTGTTAGTCATGTTTTTGTGGATGGATTTCATATTTCTAAATTTTTGAAGAAAATTGAAGGTTATTTGGATAATGTTGATGATATTTTGAGATAAAAATATAAAAAATGTCGAAAAAGACTTGTCAAAAGTCTTTTTTTTTGGTATTATTTAGTAGTCATGGCGAGATAGCTCAGCTGGCTAGAGCATCCGGTTCATACCCGTGCTCCCAGCTAGCTAAAAGCCGATATATGGCGAGATAGTTCAGTTGGCTAGAACGTTCGGTTCATACCCGAAAAGTCGGGGGTTCAAGTCCCTCTCTCGCTACCAAATTGAAGTTTAAGAGTACCAATAATGGTATTCTTTTTTTGTGTTTGTGCCATACTTTTGTGCCATAATGTGCCTTACAAGTTGTTTTTAATATTATTTTGAAGTTGACTGAATACTTTTACACTATCTTTTTTATTTTGTTCTAGTGCGTGAGTATAAATGTCTAGAGTAATATTAATATTAGAATGTCCTAAACGTTCTTTTATTGTAACGGGGTCAACACCTTGACTATTTAATAGTGTAGCACAAGTGTGTCTTAATTCGTGAAAAGTGATTTTTGGTAGATTATATTTTCTTACTATTTTTTGAGGTATTTTATTGCAAGTACAAGGATGTATATGTTCTCCATACTTATCAGTAAAAACTCTATTTTCTTCTTTCCACTTATTTCCCATATATAATTTATATCCGTCTTGCCATTTTTTATATTCTTCTAATAACTTCATAGTATTATTATCAAGGTTTATAGTCCTAACGGAAAAATCAGTTTTTGCGTTTTCTTCATCAACAACGCCGTCAATGACTTTTAAAGAATTATCTACATAAATTGTTTGATTGATAAAATCAATATCATTCCAACGCAAAGCACATAATTCGCTACGTCTGACGCCACTTACAAGTGTTAATATAATAATTGTCCTATATTTAATGTTTTCATTATTTAAGCAACTAAATAAGTCTTGTACTTGTTCTATATTATAGAAATTTCTTTTTTTCTTTTGTAATTTAGGACGAGTAGCGTCTTCGTTTGGGTTGTATTCAACAAATTGCCACTTTTTAGCTTGTTTAAACATTAAATTAACTAAATCAAAATAGTGTAGCATTGTCTTTGAAGTTAATTCCTTTCCGTTTCGTCCCTTTTAAATTTTATGATACATATTATCTAACATATATGGTGTTATTTTATTAAGCTTATAATTTCCAATATAAGAAACAATAACTTTTATATTTGCTTTATATCCTTTTGTGGTAATTTTACTAACATTAGGAATACAATACTTCTCAATAAAAAGATTACTATATTCAGCAAAGGTCATATCATTTATATTGACTTTTTTTGCTTTATGATAATATTCTTCAATGAGTTTTGCGTACCATATTTCAGCACTTTCAGTATTTCCTGTATGTCTTCTTTTAACACGTACTCTTTTTCCGTCAATATTTGTACCAACTTCAATAATAGCTTCGTATATATTTAAACCATTCTTTGTGCCAATTTTTTTATAACCCTTAGATTTTTTCATATTGTTTCTCCTTTCATTAAAAGGGTTATATGCACTCATTTATACATTAAATATTATACCATAAAACCCTTATTTTTACTAGATAAACACTGACATTTCAGCCTCTTTTTCTTGTAATTTTTCTATCCATTTATTAATTTCATTCAAATCAAATTTTATACGATTGCCAACTCTAAAATATGGTATTTTTTTCTCACGTACAAGTTTCCTTATTTGTGGGATTGATGTTTGTAAATAGATTGATAACTCTTTTATATTACATATATTCTTTTGCATATAACATTCTCCTTTTTATGGTGCCATAACAGAAAACTAGATAAAGAACTAAGCATTTCCTCACTTCCTCACATATTATATGTGGGGTTTTGAGGAAGTACTATCTACTAAATACCAATACCAGATATTATTTTCTTTTTTCTTATCAATAATTTTATCTCTTTTTAAGTCATCTTTAGCTCTCTCAAGAGTAGTTTCGCTAATTCCTAATAATTCAGCACTAGCAACTATATCTTTGTACTCACTGTTTTTGTGTTGAGTTAAGTATTCCAAAATGAAATCTTTGGCTATATCTCTTGGCTTTTTTGTTTCGATAATTGTTTGTTGTTCTTCTTCGTAATCACGTTCTCCTAGCCACTCAATTTTATCATCAACCATTTTAAATGCTAGTGTTTTACCACGTTCTGCTAAATTACTCTTAGTATGAATAAATAACATTTCATCTTTTCCTTTTGCAATAGTAACAATAGAACGTGCAATGCCTCCAAAGTCTATACTTCCTAATAACCTATATATTTGATTTCCACCAGTAAGTCCTTTGTTTCTATGAATAACAAACACAATAGCACAATTATGCTTTTCTGCTAGCTTTCCTATGGGTTTTAAAAGCATTCTAGTCTTTGTAGCACTATTCATATCTACATCTCCTAAAAACGCCGTAATGGGGTCAAATATAACTAATTTAGGCTTTATTACTTCAAATAATTCATCTAACTCCGATATATCCGAAAGCATTATATCATTGCTTTCCTCATGTCCCTCTTTTAAATCTATCATATAAATATTGTTATAATCTGCATGGAAAGAAATCAGCCTTTTTTTAATTGTGTCGCCAGCACCGTCTTCGCCATTTTGTATAATAACGGCTCCTTTAGGAGCATTCACTTCAGAAAGTGGTAATTTTTCTCCTTTAGATACTATGCTTGCCAAAAGTATAGTCTGAAAACTTTTACCACTTCCTGGGTCACCAGCAATAAATGATATTTTCCCCATTGGAAAATAAGGTTTCCATAACCATTCAACCTCCTTAACATCAATATCATTAAAACTCGTTAATTGAAAACGATTAGTTTTGTCTTTCATTATTTGCCTCCTCAAAGTAATCTAAAATATAATTTTGTCCTTTTTGCGTTATTTTAGCTCCATAGCTAATACAACAAGTCAATTTCTCTAAATCAATAATAGCTTTTTTACTATTAATCATATATCCATTTTCAATGGAGTTTTCCGTTGCAATGAATTTATCATTTATTGAATTAACAAGATATTGACTTGCAAGCCATTCTTTAAAGCTCTTTTCATTTAGTAAAATTATAGATGTATTTTCTCTATAAAATTTCAAAATGCTCCTTGGTTCTGATGTTATTTTTCTCTCATTAGTTTTTAATTCTTTAGATGATGAATTATCATCTAAAATATTTTTTTCCATATTTTCCATTTAAATTCCTCCTTGTATAAAAGCACCTAGGCTTGCCTTAAATACAATTTAAGTGTATACTAAAAGTCACAACAAGTCATTTTATAATTGTGAACTAGTTGTGACATTGGAGGTATTGTGAAAGCATATATTAAAATAGATAACAATAATCAAGAAGAACTTGGAAATTTTTTAACTGCTGATAGTGAATTTTTAAAAGCTGAATACTTTTTAAGCGGTAAAACAGTTGATGAAATTTGTTTTGATTTAGATAAAGTATACAAAAAAGGTACAAAAATTAATATTAATGGCAATATAGCAACAGTAACTAGGGACGGTTCAGTTAAATATGAGGAAAGTCCAAAAATGATATATTCCTATGAGCCTTTTGAATATATTATTAATATTATTAAAATTTTTGATGATAAAATTTCAAAATACTTAAATAATGACTTAATAGAGGAAATTATAAATAGCAAAAATATCAGTGAAGAAGAAATGTATAAAAAGATTTTTTATTATCTTTGTAGAAAAGACTGTATAATAATGTTTGATATGATAGATATAGTTGGTAGATATATGACTTATTTTGGCTTTATTAGAAATGTATATAATGATAAAAAGCTAACAAATAAGTGCAATGTATTTGAATTGATGTATTCTTTTTATCTTATTTATGAAACCTTTTATTTGTTTCAAAATTTAAACGATATGACGGGAAAACTTTCACTTTCAATATTTAAATTAAAACATGAGAATTTTTCGGAAAAAGCCATTATTGATAAAATAAATTATAATCTTGATTATTTAGAAAATATTGATAGTTTTTCTTATCATTCAAAATTTGATGATAAAAAACTTTTGTGGAAAACAGATTTATTATTTAATAATTCCTTATCATTAGTTATATATGAATTAAGAATGCAATTATCTAAAAATACTGATGTAACATTTATTATATGCAAAAACCCTATGTGTTTAAAAACCATAGTTGCAACAAATAAAAAACAACAATATTGTATTGATAACGAAGAATGTAAAAGGACAAGAAATAATCAAAGAAAAAAGAAATCAAGAGATAATAAAAACGATTAAGCTTAAATCTGCTTAATCATTTTTATTTTGTAAAATTGTGTTCCCTAAAAAATTCCTCAAAAGGTATATTAAGAACTTTACTAATAGACGCTATTACAGTTATTGAAAATGTCTGCTTAACCTTTTCACTTTCTATATTAGCAATTAAAGACTGTGATACATCACACAATTCTGCTAGTCTTTCTTGACTTATACGACCAAACTTATCAGCATATTTTGATTGGTTGTGTATTCTATAATACTTTACGTTCCTAGAAATCATCAAGAAAATTTTATCAAGTTCAGCATTGGTAATCACATAACCACCTCACATATATAATTATTCTATTTATAGTGATAAATTACCATTGATTATATTTATAATAATTATCTAAATATAGTGATATTATGTGAAATTTATGTTATAATTATGTATAGTAATATTGCATTTATTTTCTAAAAGTAAATAATGAAAGGAGTTATAAATATGTCAGTTGTATTTGAAAATGATGATAACGAGGTATGCGTTATTTTATATGAAAATGACTATATCAAAATTATGACTAATAACAATGATAAGGAGTGCCTTGTAATCACTAGAAAAAATAACAAGCTTACTGTTGAAAGTAAAGCAAACAAAAAGATTTCAAAAGAAGAAAGGAGTAAGTAAATAATGGCACTGATTAAATGCCCTAAATGTAATCACGAAATAAGCGATACCTCAAAGAAATGTATTCATTGTGGTACTAGCCTTAGAGAAAAAAAGATAATACCAAAAAAGAAAAAAATAATTTTACTTGTTTTAGTATCATTAGTGATAATTAGTATTATTGCAATAGCAATATTTAAGTTTACTCAGTCTAATAATAAAAATGATACTATAAATAATTATGAGAATAGCAATACTACTATTGAAAAAGATGATACTACTACTAATAGTAATGATACAAAAGAAGATATAAGTAATAATGAAGATAATACATCATCAGATACAAGTAAAAATAATCAGTCAAAAGAAGATAAAACAAACAATACTTTAAATAATAATAAAAATAATGATGAGCCAAAAAACAATACAAATAATAACAATAATACAACGCAAAAAATAATAATTGACGCTACTAAAAATGAAAGTTGCCCTAGTGGATATGAATATAAGGAAAGTCTTTCTAGTACTGGTCGTCCTTGTCAAAAGATGAATATTATTAATGGAGATGTTAGCTATTATTGTTTATTAGCTAATCAAACATTAGAGGGAGATAAATGTAAATCAATTTATACCTCTAAACCCGTAGGAGGTCAATGTTATAATGGTTCTATATTAAATAATGGCGTATGTGAAAGTACCAATTATACTAGTGCCTCAACAAGGTTAAGTTGTCCTAGTGGATATACTAAATACAATGATACACAATGTTATAGTTGGATATATGAAAGTGCTAATATAAGTTATTTTTGCCCTAGTGGTTATACCTTAAATGGCAACAAATGTGAGAAGTAAGGAGTTGAAAATATGACTAAAATTATATGTGAAGAATGTGGAAAAGCATTTGATAGTACATTAAAACAATGCCCTAATTGTGGCTATAAAAGGTACAATTTAAAAAATAAAAAAATAATTAAAAAGAGTGTTATAATAACATCAATTGTTTTAGTGGTAACTGGTTCAATTATTTTATTTAATTATTTTGCAAATAAGGATATCAATGACTTTAAAAAAGATATAATATCTAATCTTGAAAAATATGGCGTAACAGATGTTACAATTTCAAGTATGTATCAAAGTGATAAAACTAACAAATATGGTTATGAAGTTATTGTTAATGGCAAGTCTAACAGAATAACAGAAAAAGAGATATTTCAGTATATTGAATATATGGAATTTAACTATCTTATGAAAAAGACGTCTGATTACACACAAAAGCATTTAAATTATTATTATCCAACAAATATGAAAGTAGTAATAAATGATATTAGTTATGATAAAAAAATTTGTGGTTATGATTGCTTAGATATAACCGATAACGATAAAACTTATACTTATAATGTGGAAACTGGAGAAAAAAAGGAAACTACAAACAACAATAACTCTAACAATAATTCTAATAATAACTCTAGTGACAATACTTATAATAAGCCTACTGATAGTGAGGCAAGATTTATGGCTCAAGATATTTGCAAGAGTTATTTGAAATCTCCGTCTAGTGCCAAATGGGGCAAGTCTGTAAATGTTACAAGTTTAGGAAACGATAAATATTCAGTTAGTGGCACTGTTGAGGCTCAAAATTCTTATGGTGCTACGGTATCAGGAACATATTTTGCTTATTTTACTTTTACTGGTAGTGGTTATAAAGATGGTTATTGTAGTATTGTGAATAATTAGATATGACATTATTGTTGTATCTTTTTTGTTATACTTTTCTTATAATATACATATATATGATTAGAAAATATTTATTTTAGCAATATTTGTTATTGTAGTTATTTTTAATAATAAAAGTCTTAACGAGTTTAACAACTTAGAACTATCTAATATACATTAAATGTTTAAAAAAAGTTATTTATATTACTATAACCATATATATAGTTAAATTTCATAAGAGGAATGCCTATACTGAATAGCATATATACATTCAGAAAATTCATAAAAAAGTGCATTGTAAAATACCCCCACGTCATTGCATAAAATAAAGAGGTATAACTACCTCTCATATAACACTATTAAGCACGCATATAACCCTTGTTATGTATAAATGGTATAGATTATTAATTATCTATTTTGTGCCATTAATAAGTGTTAAAATACATTAAAAATTTAAATGTGTGCCTTAAAATGTGCCATACTACATATAAAGTTATATAATTTTATATTATTTTATAATATTTTAATAAATATAGAATTTCCGTAATTTCAAGGCTTTTCAGTAATATTCATTAATTATATAATTTGAATGGTTTAAGGTTCATACCCGGCAGGTCGAGAGTTCGAATCTCCCTCTCGCTACCAAGAGTTTACTAAAGAATATTAGAAATAATATTCTTTTTTTTATGCAAGTTGGCCATTAAAAGTAAAAAAATAAGTTATTATTACATAAATAGATGTATGTATAAATTTGACAATTCTTATATTATTATGATATATTTTAAATACCGGAAGCAATAATACTTTGTCATGGTGGACAGATTTATAGTGGTCTGTGGACTAAGTGTATAATTACACCACATAAACTGGAGAGTGGTACAATTCCACTTTTTTTATTTGTAGAAAATTTTTTAACCTTGTGGGTATGAAAAATAAGCCCTAAATTAAATTACCGTTTATTTTTTACCGTTTCCCT
>ENA-ORPK01001790-ORPK01001790.1-human-gut-metagenome-genome-assembly--contig:-NODE-1790-length-16077-cov-5.233055_pt1 | contig 16077 bp, 10 predicted proteins | sample MGYA00242139_ERZ509068 | MGnify/ENA primary metagenome ERZ509068 (study PRJEB26280, sample SAMEA2338687) | human gut metagenome | biome: human gut; feature: human-associated habitat; material: faeces... | reverse complement strand
GGAGTATAAGGCTAAGGAGAGTGTAGCCATTAGCAATACCAACTGGGTTGAAGGCGTTACCATCTACTGTCCTTATCCTACTGATGAGGTTGAAAAGAATCCTAACTTGAAGAGATAATCTATTCTTAAAAAAGAGATAATCTATTCTTAAAAAAGAGATAATCTATTATTAAAATAGAGATACTATTCATAGGTCTATAATAAATATCTCACCCGAGGGGGGGATGCTACACCTGGCATCTCTCCCTCTTTTACTTTTTTCGCTCTATTATATATCCTTCTATACATAGTGATGGCCCCGAATTCGAGAGTGCCGACTTTAAAATCACTCTGCCACAATAGTTATTAAACCCAAAAAGCCGCTTATCGCGATAACGAATGATCGTGATAAGCGGCTTTTTGTAACCTTTTTTCTACGTATCTTCTACTTCTTTTCTACTTCGCTTCGTAGGTGCGAAACACCAAATAGGTGCCGTTGGCCGTGATGCTAAACTGGTCAGTAAGGGCTTCGTTCAGCGTTGTCTGCCACCATGTTTTGGCTGCAAACACGGGCCATTTCAGACCAGTGCTTTCCATTTCGGTGCAATCGATGTTGAACAGGCTCACCTGTTGTCCTTTAAACGATGCAAAGCTTTGTGTGCCTTGAATGGCCAGAAAGGTGCCATAGTCGGTGTACAGCGTAGGGTGTATATGCCAGGTTTGCACATAATAGGCCAGCAAACTGATGTTGCCCAGCGTGTGGTCTTCGCGTTTGCCCGTGGCTCCTATGTAGGCTATCTTTCGTGCGCCGCGCTGCATACAGAAGCGGGTGGCCTTGGTCATGTCGTTATAGTCTTGCTCGTCTTCCAGATGCAAGAGGTGTGCATACTGCTGTTTCAGCGCCTCGGGCAGCGAGTCGCCATCGCCCACAATGGCGTCGGGGGCTTTGGTGCCACGACTCAATACAGCCTGTGCCGCGCCATCGCAACAGCACAGGTATGAGGCATTGTCGACGATGGATAAGGGCAGCGGATGCGTAGGAAAGGCTCCGTTGCACACAATTACTGCATCATATTTTTCCATTTCCTATATCCTAAAACAGCTACAACCACATACAGTCCGTACAGGCCCGCCTTGAAGGGGATGCCTTTCACCACATACAGATAGCAGCAAACAATGTCTACCACAATCCAGAAGCCCCACTGCTCGATATATTTGCGAGCCAGCGCCCACAGTCCCACAAAGCTCAGGGCATTGGTGAAGGCGTCGCACAGGGGAATGGTGCTGTTGGTGTAGGTTATCAAAACATAGTAGGTGGCGGCCCAGATGACGAAGAACGCCACCGTGGCAGGCAGATACAAGCGGCGGGGCATGCGTGTGATGGGCATGTCGCCGCTTTGCTTTTGCCCATGCTTGCGTCCAAATTTCCATACAGCGTAACCGTATAGTGCGGCCAAGGTATAGTAAACGGCCATACCAGCATCGCCATACAGGCCGTGTGTCCAGTAGAGCCAAACGTCAAGGGCGGGCATGATGATGCCCACTATCCACAGGGCTATGCTGGCCTTATATTCGAGCACAAGGTAGATGATGCCCAAAATGGTGGTGGTGATGTCGAGCCAATGGGCTGAAAGGTATTCAAGCATTTTTTTTAAGTTGACGAGTTGACGAGTTGACGAGTAAACGAGTTTACGAGTTGACAAGCTGCTACCTGCCCCAACAATAGAGCGGCAAAACTATCAGCTCGTCAACTTGTCAACTCGTCAACTCGTCAACTAAACTAGAACTTCAAAGTAACGTGTCCCATGACATTAAAGCCTGCCATAGGCATGTAGGCCATGGCAGCGTAGCGCTGTCCGCCGTTATACCAACCATACCATGTAGAGCCGTTAGCGGCATAGTGGCGATTGAAGATGTTGTTAAAGTCGAGACCCAACTTCACGTTTTTGATGCCAGCAGCCTTTGTTACGTCGCTTTGGAAGCTCAGGTGCAGGTCGCTCTGCGAGTAGCAGGGCAGTGAGCGCTCGTCGCTCTCAGTGTTGTCAACATACTGCTTGCTTACAAAGTTGGTGTGCCATGTAGCGGCAAAGCCCTGGTAGTGAAGGTCGATAAAGCCATTCAAGATAGCCGAGGGCGAGTAAGCCAATGTCGACTTGTCGTAGTGGTTGTGGTGTACCGAACCAGCTTCGTCCCAGCTTTCTACCTCTTCGTCCCAGTTCTTAATCTTGTTCTGGCTCAGGGCGGCGTTACCTTGCAGGCTCAACCATGACAGGGGGCTCCATCCAGCGTTCAGCTCTACGCCCATACGATACGAGTCTTTGATGTTTGTGGTCAGCGCTTCGCCAATGTCGCTCAGCTTACCCGTCTGCACCAGCTGGTTGTCATAGCTCATATAGTAGAAGTTGGCGCCAGCAAACCAGTTGCTGCCCGTATACTGATAGCCAAACTCGGTGTCGATCAGCTTCTCTGCTTTGGGGAAATCGAAGCTACCATTATCGGTATAGTTGTTGCGTTCGGGCTCGCGGTTGCTCATGGCTACCGAAGCGTAAGCCTTGTGTGCACCGTTGGTATAGCTGATACCAGCCTTGGGGTTGAAGAAGTTAAACTTCTCGTCTACGTTCAGCACATAGTTAACATACTTGCCGTCTTTCTTCACAAACTTGTCGTTCAGACCGTCCGTAGTATAATCTACGTGGCGATACTGCACATCGGCAAACACGTTCCAATGGTCTAAGAAGTTATAGGTAGCCTTGATAAAGGCGCTGTAGTCGTTCTTGTCGGCATCCGAGTCGTAATACTTATACTTGCCGTTCTTGTCAAAATACTTTTGCTCCAGTGCCTGGTTGCCAATGTAGGTAAGGTAACCCCAGTGGTTGCAAGAGAAGCGCTGCAGGTTGGTACCTGCTATTACGTCCCAGTTGTCGTTCTTAAAGGTTACGTTATACACCAGTCCGTAGGCGTTCTGTGTCAAGCCTTTCTTACGAATGGCGTCGTCTTTATAATCTTTGTCTTCGGGCAAACCAAACTTTTTAGCCAGCGAGGTTTGGTGCTTCAGCTCCTTATAGTAGCCCTGGCCGTAGGTGTAGTGCAGGGCCAAGTTATGGCTCCACTGTGCCGACGGTGTCCATGCTGCCGAGAGAATGTTGTGGTTCTGATAGAAGTTATCAGTAGTCTTGTCCCATTTGCTTCCGTCGCGCAGGGTATAAGGAGTGATGGTATAATCGCCCTTGCCGTTGCGAACCAAATCACCTGTCAGCACGTTAAACTTATCCAGACCTGCTTTATACATATCTTTATAAGTGCGGATGCCATCATCAAGGAGGGTGAAGTTAGAGTTGTAATCTCCGCCCAGCACACCGCTCCAAGCCTGACCGGTCTTCTCGAAGTTGCCGATGTTCTTGTAGCTTATCTTGAAGTTATCGCCCAGCCAGGTCAGTCCGCCATAGTAAGAACCTGAGCGGCCTGCTGTGCCGTCTACATAACCGTCGGTAGCTGTCTCGTGATAAGCACCGTCAAAAATCAGATGCTTGCCGAGCAGACCTGTAGAGAAGCTGGCGCCTGTATGATAGGTATTGTAAGAACCGAAAGAGCCGGTAACTTCTGCAGTAGGGGTGAGCGAAGGAGCAGCTGTAGCCATAGAGATGCTTCCACCGAAGGCACCGTCGCCATTGGTAGAAGAGCCTACGCCGCGCTGTACCTGGATGCTGCCCAGGAGCGAAGAATAACTGTTCATGTTAGCCCAGAAAACAGTCTGGTCTTCCGGTGAGTTGAGAGCCACTCCGTCGAGTGTTACATTGATGCGGCTTCCGGCAGCGCCACGAATGCGCATATAGGTAGTACCGGTGCCGATACCGTTCTCACTCCAGGCGAGAATGCCCGGTGTACGAGAAAGGAGAAATGGCAATTCCTGACCTGAGCAAGAGAATTGTTTGAGTTCTGGTTTCCTGATGTTAGCCACGGCGTATGGAGCTTCTTTTGTGGCACGTACGCCTTTTACAATCACTTCATTCAAATTCTGCACCTTCAAGGTGTCGATTTTTGTCTGTGCCAGTGCAGCCTGGCTTGCCAAAGAGCAAAACGCTACACTGAGTGCGATCCCGTTGAATCTTTTCATTTATTTAAATTAAAAACATCATATAAGGGGGGAATGTGCCTTATTTTCCTACGCCAGCATTACCTGGTTCAGGTCGATGGGTATATTCTCAGCATCCGCTTTTTTCTCTTTTCCGGCGGTAGCACCCCTTAGTTAGCTCTCTGCTAACCGGGTGCAAAGGTACAAATAAATTTGATAACCGCAAAATTTGCGTAGATTTTTACTATATTTGTGTCCTTTTATCATTCTTTTTTCTTATATTTGCAGTCGGATTGCTGTTATTCGCAGTCTTGACAGTTTGAAACCTAAACTTCATGTGATAGGATTATGAGACGGTATATTTCACATTTGTTCACTTGGGTCATCTCTTTCCTGACCCTGTTGGCATTCTCATCGTGCTTGAATGAGCATCCTAAGGAACAGCTCGATGGGGATGGCAGCAATGGTTCTGCGTCTGAAATATTCGATACGACCATAGCTCCTTTATATGATTTTATGGGTGGAACGATAGATGGGGAAGGCATCCGCGATATTCAGCGTCTGGACAGTCTGCTTTCTCTTTCTCCTGATGATGAACAGCTTTATTCTTCCTGGCAATATCTTTATCGGGCTATCGGTATGTGCAACAAGTCGCTGGATATGATTGATTTACAGTCAGTACGGCTTACCGATAACCAGAAGGCGCAGTTCAAGGCTGAGGTGCGTGCCATCAGAGCCATGATGTATTATGAGGCGATGGATTTGTATGGCAGGATTCCGGTACTCCTGTCTGCGGCAGAATCTCTCATCTATGAACCGGCATCGGGCTCTTCGGTTACCGATGAAAAGCTGTCGGCTCAGAGCGAACGGAGCGAAATCTTACATTTCATCTTCAGCGAATTGCAGCAGGTGTTGCCTTATCTTCCTCAGACGTCCAGTTTGGAGGAAGGCTCTCATTATGGGCGCATCACGCAGCCTGTGGTTAACTTCCTGCTGGCTAAACTGGCGCTGAATGCTGAAATCTATATGTACAACGATTGGGCGCAGGGTTACAGGAAACGTCCGAAGGGTAGGGACCTGGAATTTATGGTGCGTACAGCCGATGGTGCCTCGCTCATTACGGGCGGCAAGGCGAGTGAGAACCGCAGCAAGATATTGAATGCATGGGAAACCTGTATCTTCTATTGCAACAGACTGGCTGATGAGGGCTGCAGTTTAGAGGAGGATGAAATCTTCAACAGTTCTGTGCGTTATCTGATGCCGAAGGATGCGCTGGTGATGGATGAGGCTGATTCTGTTCAGCATCCACGGCCAGCCAAACCTCTGTTCCGTTTCCGTTATACCGATGTTTTGCTGATGAAGGCTGAGGCGATGGAGCGCAACGATGGGGATGGCAGGGCAGAGTATAATATGGTTCGTGCGCATGCCGGTTTGCCTGCGCGCAAGTCTTCGCTTGCTAATATTCTGGAAGACCGTCAGGTTATGCTGGCGGGTGAGACCTGTCATCGTCAGGACCTTATCCGTTTCGGCAAGTTTCTCAAGTCCTCGCATCTTCGCCGTTCTGTTCAGTCCGCTCTTACGTCCTGTTCCATCGTCTTTCCGATACCTCAGCGAAGTCTTGCCTTCAATGGCAAGCTGGTTCAGAACAAAGGATATGAGGCAATGGAATAGCCAAAAACTCTTCACTCTTCACCCGATAGCTCGAATCCCCTTTGTATAAAGGTGTTGCGGAGGGTGAAGAGTTTTTTGTAACTCTTCACCTCTCTTCACCCACTCTTCACCTCTCGAATCCCCTTTATATAAAGGCATTCCCAGCGATTAGGTGAAGAGTGAAGAGTAAAATCAATTTTTCTTCTTCTTTTCTGATATCAGCCGTAACCGGTGTGATATTTCGGTTATTTAAAAACCTGTCAAACCGGTTTTCATTCGCTGTTTGGCTCAGACAGCCCACTGTTCTGCCTATCGCTAGTCTGCTGTTCAAGTTTCGCTAGTCTGCTGTTCTAGTTTCACTAGTCAGCTGTTCCCGTTTCGCAGCGCATCCGTTAGGCGTAATAAGAATCGCAATTCCGCTAGGCGTTAGGGAGATACGCAATTCCGCTAGGCGTTCCTGCGGATTTGCAATCCGCCTCAAGCGAGGATACCTCAAGCGCGGATGCCTCAAGCGAAGATACATTTAAATAAAACCATTTTTTTCTTCTATAATTGTACCTTTTACCATTATAAATCTACCACTTATATTTAGAACTATGAAAAATGTAAAGTCCTGATAATCAGATGTAGTGGTGAAAATAGGTGGTCATTTTCACCACTTAATTATTTAATCAACCAACAAATATCAGACATTTTATATACTTTTGCAATCGGAAACCAATCATGGATGGGTTCCCGACTATCAGAAAACAATTTTAAACATAAATGAGAATAACTATTATGAGAAAATCAAAAAGTAATGCGATGTTGCGAGGACTAGCAGCCTCAGCACTCGTCCTAATGGTCTCGGCGACAGCTTGGGGACAGAAGGTGAAGATTACGGGTACTGTAATCGACAATACCAATGAACCCGTTATCGGAGCTTCGGTTCTGGAGAATGGTACCAAAAATGGTGTTGCTACAGACCTGGATGGTCACTTCACCATCGAAGTACAGCCAGGTGCCAGACTCAAAATTTCTTATATAGGTTATAAGAATAAGGAAGTGAAAGCTTCTAACGGCGTACAGATTATGCTCGAAGAGGAGTCTAATATGCTCAACGAAGTGGTGGCTATCGGTTATGGCTCTGTCAAGCGTAAGGATGTAACTACTGCCGTATCCAGTGTGTCAGCCAAAGATCTTGATACCCGTCCTATCGTATCTGCCGCAGCAGGTATGCAGGGAAAGGCAGCCGGTTTGCAGATTTCGCAAGCCAACGGTCAGCCAGGTGCTTCACCAACCATACGTGTGCGTGGTACCACCTCTTTAAATGGTAGTAATGATCCACTTTATGTAGTAGATGGTGTGCCAATGACTAATATCGACTTCCTGGCAGCTGATGATATTGATAATATCCAGGTATTGAAGGATGCCTCTTCTGCTGCAATCTATGGATCCCGTGCAGCCAATGGTGTCATTATTATAGGTACAAAGCAGGGTAAGGCTGGCGTTGCCAAGGTATCTCTGAATGCACATTATGCATTTAATACTGTACGTGACAACCAGGAATCTCTCAATGCGGCTCAGTATAAGGAACTGATGGATGAGATAGGACTGGTGAAACTGCCGGAAGGCTTGAAAGACCAGACCGACTGGAAAGACGAGGTGTTCCGTACGGGTAATGTACAGGACTACCAGCTCTCTATCACCAATGGTACCGATAAACTGAGATACTTTATCTCGGGTGGCTATACAGGCGAAAATGGTGTTATCAAGAAGTCAAGCTATCAGCGTTACAACTTCCGAGCATCTGTAGAGAACGATATACGTAAGTGGTTGCGACTCAATGCCAGTGTAACTTATTCTGATTATACCAACAAGGGTACAGGTATCATCTCGGGTGCCGGTTCTAACCGAGGCGGCGTAGTAACCGCTATCGTCAATACGCCAACCTATGCACCGGTATGGAACCCGGAGAATCCTAGCCAGTTCTACAACAACTTCTATGGCGTGAACATTACCTCGCCAGCAGAGAATATTGCTCGTACACAGAATAATAAGTCTGCTTACAACCGATTGCTGGCAACAGGAAAGGCTACTGTCACCTTTATACCTGAACTGACTTATAACACATCTCTCTCGTTCGACCGTACACAAGGAACAACCACCAACTTCCTTGACCCGATATCTACTACCATCGGCCGTCAGGAATTCGGTACAGGATATGATGGTAGAAACATCAGCAGCGTTATCGTATGGGACAATGTATTAAACTATAAGAAGGCATTCGGAAAGCACAGTCTGGATGCGATGGCTGGTAGTTCCTGGACACAGAGCAAGTGGAGCCAGAACTATATCAATGGTAGCAACTATGCCAACGATCTGTTCCCAACCTTGAATGCAGCCAATAAGATTTCCTGGACAGGAACCGGTTCGTCAGCTTCTGATTGGGCTATTCTCTCTACTTTCGCCCGTTTGCAGTACAACTGGAATGATACCTATATGGTAACCGCCAATATGCGTGCCGATGGTTCTTCCAAGTTGGCACCGCATCACCGTTGGGGTTACTTTCCATCATTCTCTGGTGCCTGGCGCGTAAGCAATGAGAAATTCATGAAAGATATCAAGTGGATTGACGACTTGAAGATTCGTGGAGGCTGGGGACAGACCGGTAACCAGAGCGGATTGGGCGATTACAGCTATCTGGCAAGATACAATATCAATCGTGTGCAGTGGTTTGGCGAGGGAAATGATGCCAATTCTACTCCTACTTTCTCACAGGGCAACCTGAGTAACCCTGAGCTTACTTGGGAAACAACAACCCAGACCAACATCGGTCTCGACTTGACCATACTGGGCAACCGCCTCACCTTCTATGCTGATTACTATTATAAGAAGACCAAGGATATGTTGATGAACATCACCTTGCCGGCAGGTAGTGCTGCTGCAAGTAACCTGACCTATAATGGCGGTTCGATGATCAACAAAGGCTGGGAGTTTGCCATCTCTTCACAGAATCTGACAGGCACCTTGAAGTGGAATACAGATTTCAACATCTCATTCAACAAGAATAAGTTGGAGAGCCTGTCTCTGACTCAGGTATATTATGAAGCCACGACTACCGATTTCGTCAACGAACAGGTGGTTCGCAATACGCCAGGTATGCCATTGGGCAGTTTCTGGGGATATGTAGCAGAAGGTGTGGATCCCGAGACAGGTGATATGAAGTATAAGGACGTGACCGGTGATGGTCTGGTATCTGCCAGTGACCGTACTTATATCGGTGATCCGAATCCAGACTTCACATTCGGTTTGACCAATACCTTCTCTTATAAAGGCTTGAATCTCAGTATTCTTATCCAGGGAAGCTATGGCAACGATATCTACAACGTTTCACGTATGGAAACCGAAGGAATGTATGATGGTAAGAACCAAAGCACCAAGGTGCTGGCCCGCTGGAGAGTTCCTGGTCAGATTACCGATGTGCCAAAGGCTAAGTGGGATATCCGCAACTCAACCTACTTCGTAGAAGATGGCAGTTATCTCCGTGTAAAGGATATTTCTCTCTCTTACGATGTGCCTCGCAAACTGATTTCACGCTTCGGCCTGACCCGTCTGCAGCCATACGTATCAGCAACCAACCTGCTTACCCTGACCGACTATTCAGGTATGGATCCGGAGGTTAACCAGTATGGCAACAGTGGTAGTGTACAGGGCATCGACTGGGGTACATATCCACTCAATAAGAGTGTAGTATTAGGTGTAAAAGTAGAATTCTAAACATCGACAACAATGAAAACATATCATACAATCAAGACATTGGCGCTCGGTGGCATCGCAATGTTCTCTTTGGCAAGTTGCTCTCTCGACTACGAGCCATTATCAGAGCCATCAGAAATAACACAGGGCGGTCAGACAGAGACCTCAACAGCCGTATTGAAGGACAAGGCTGCTGCTGATGCACAGCTCAAATCGCTCTATGAGTTGTTCCGCAACCGTCAGGAGCATACCCATCTCGACTATCTTCTGATAGGCGATTCACATAGCGACAATGCTTATGCCGGAACTACCGGTGCCGAGGTGGTACCTTATGAAACCAACTCTATCGATGCCAGCAACTCGGTATTGAGCCGTGACTGGAACCGCTATCTGGAGGATATCGCCCAGGCAAATGTGCTGATCAATGGTGTTGAGCAATTGAAGGAGAATGGTCAGATATCAGAAGCAGAATATCATTCCTATAAGGCACAGGGCGAAATTTTCCGTGCCCTGATGATGTTCCGAATGGCTCGTCTGTGGGGTTCTTTCCCTGTCATCACGACCATCGCCAAGACCATTACATCCGAGAATATCAATGAGGTATATCCTACCTATTATCCACCTCGCAAGACGCCGAAGGAATGTTATGAGCAGATTATTGCCGACTTGACGGATGCTGAGCAGTATGCACCGGATAATGACAATTCCGACCGCACCAAGATGACCAAGACCGTAGCTCAGGCTATGCTTGCCAAGGTTTATGCCGAAAAGGAAGTGCAGGATTATGACAAGGTAATCGCTTATGCCGACAAGGTGATGAATACAACCGGTGTAGAGCTGGAAGATAGTTATGAAACTCTTTGGGGCTATGATGAGACCGCGAAAGACTGCATGAAACGCAATACCAAAGAAGGTATTCTGGAGGTGCATTGGACAACCGGTAGCGGAAACTGGGAAACCTGGATGTACGGCCGTCAGTTAGACAACTGGGATTATTACTTTACCTGGGCAAAGTGGATTACTCCTTCACGAGACATCATCAATGACTTTGACAAGGAGGGTGATGAGGTACGTAAGAATCAGGCTATCGTATATTATGCCTGTACCTGGAGCAACTATTATCCGGCTTCCAACTATCCGTTCATGTATAAGTTACGCTCTTCATACAATAATATTTACTGGGTTCGCTTAGCTGATATTATCCTGATGAAGGCTGAGGCAGAAGCCTATAAGGGCAATCTTGCCGAGAGTGCGAAACTCGTGAACCAGATTCGCAAGCGTGCCAAACTGAAGGAACTGACATCCGACAAGACTGGCAGCAAGGAATCTATGATAGAGGCTGTGCTCCATGAGCGCCGTCTGGAACTTGCCTTTGAGGGAGAACGCTGGTTCGACCTCTGCCGCAACAACAAGGTGGAGCAATATCTCAACGGAATAGACAACCGTGACAGCGGACGCATCAGACAGGTAAGACAGTTTGACAGCAATTCATACCTGTTGCCAATTCCACAGACCGCTCTTGACCAGAATACCAATCTAGAGCAGAATCCAGGTTACTAAGCTAACCTGGATAGCTTTCAACTCAAACCGTTATTAACAAATAATAGAAGAAACGAATATGAAATACTATAGCAGTAAACTGATGATGCTGGTCTGCGCAACAGCTTTCTCTGTGACAGCTTGCAGCAGCAGTAACTCATTCTCAGATCCTGTAGACTTTGATACTCCTAGTGAGGCACCAAATCCGGTACCGGCACAAGGAACAGCCAAAACTTTCATTACCACAGCCGATGGAGTCTATTCATTGGCACAGGGTGAGGTAAAGTTGTATAATGGAGTATCTATGGCACCAACCACCATCGAACTCGATTTAAATAAGAAGTATCAGACGATTGATGGATTCGGTTATGCCATCACTTATTCATCCTGCTATAATCTGATGCAGATGAACCCAGAGGCGCGTCTGGCTCTCTTGAAGCGTATTTACTCTACCACAGAGGGTTATGGCGTAAGTTATGCCCGTATCTCTTTGGGATGCAACGACTTTTCAAGTACTGAGTATACCTATTGCGACAAGAAGGGCAGCGAATCTGACCCTATCAGCAACTTCGCGCTCTATAGCGATGAGAACGATTATGTGATTCCGGTATTGAAGGAGATTCTTGCCATCAACCCAAATCTGAAGATTATCGCAGCTCCTTGGACTTGTCCAAAATGGATGAAGGTGACAGACCTTAATACCAAGAATCCTAAGGATTCATGGACAGATGGTCATCTCAATCCGGATTATCGCGAGGCTTATGCCAAGTACTTCGTGAAGTTTATTAATGTGATGAAGGAGAAAGGTATCAATATCTATGCTGTTAGTCCTCAGAATGAGCCATTGAACAAAGCAAACTGTGCTTCACTCTATATGCCTTGGCAGGAAGAGGCTCCTTTCGTGAAGGAGTTGGCCGCACAGTTTAAGAAGAATAATCTGCAGACCAAGATTTATGTCTTCGATCACAACTACAACTATGACAATATTGCCGATCAGGAAGATTATCCTGTGAAACTCTACAATGCTATCGGTGATAACTTTGAGGGCTCAGAACTGGTTGTAGGTGCTGCTTATCATGATTATGGCGGCAACAACAGCGAGTTGACTGATATCCACAACCAGCGTCCTGACAAGGAACTGATATTCTCGGAAACCAGTATCGGAACCTGGAATAACGGACGTGACTTGAGTAAACGACTGATGGCGGATATGAAGAATGTGGCGCTCGCTACGGTAAACCAGAATTGCAAGGCTGTGCTTGTATGGAATCTGATGCTTGACAATAAGATGGGACCTAATCTGGATGGTGGATGCCAGACCTGCTATGGTGCTATTGATATCAATCAGAATGGTTACAACCAGTTGAGCTACAATTCTCATTATTACATCATCAACCACATGTCTAGTGTCGTTGCTCCTGGTGCGGTTCGCATTGGTAATACATCCCGAACCGTTAATGACAGTAAGATTACACATGCTGAGTTTGTTAATCCTGATGGTAGTTATGCTGCTGTCATTATCAACGAGGGAGATGAGGCTAAGTCAATCAACCTCAGTGATGGAACTCATAATTTTACCTGCAATGTTCCTGCTAATGGTGTGATTTCTTGCAAGTGGAATAAGTAATCCATAAACTATAGTAAATGATTCATTAAAGATACGATCATTATGAAACATATCAAATATTATATCATGGCGTTGCTCGCCCTGCCACTGATGGCATCTTGCGGCGATGATGATTACAGTGCGCCTACTCCTGCCGGTAATCCTGTGATGAGCTGTACGGCTCCTGCTACAGCTGTATGGATGGGCGATGAAGTGGAGGTGAAAGTAAACTGCAAGGATGAGGGAGGCGTGGCTCTCTCTACCTTGAAAGCAAACCTCCTGTTTAGTGGGCAGAGTGTAGATGAAACTACCATCCGTACCAAGGAGGCTGGTGAATATACAGTCAAACTGAAAGTGCCTTATGCACAGAATGTTCCTGATGGAAAGGTGGATATTCAACTTACTCTGCAGAATGTATCAACCAAATCGAATACAGAGACCTTGTCGTTTGATATCAAGCGCCCTCACTTCAACAATCTGCAGTTTGTGAGTGCTGATGGTGTTAAATATGACATGACAGAGAAAAGCGACTTTGTTTATCAGGCTGTTCTTCCTAGCAGCAAGAAGACCTTCAAGGGATATTTTGCAACGAAGGATGGAAAGTTTGTCTTCGGTTCCAGCACAGGTAAGGATATCAGTTTGGGAGAAACAGGCAACTTCAACTTCACTTCTGGGAATATGAGCGATGTAGTTGTCACTTTCGATGCCAAGAACTATACGGCTGGTCCTACCGATGTATTGCCGGTTACTGTCCTCGATTTTGCCGATTCTGATGCAGGCAAGACTTGGGTGGGTGATATCAAGCAAGGTGCTACCTGTAACCTTACTATCAACGGCAATAATCTACCAGATGACTGGTATTATGACAGCGACTGGTTCCAGAAAGAAGATGATGGAAGCTATACTTTCAAGGCTATTACCGGCAGATATACTATTTTGGCAGACTTCACCCATAAGTCATTCCGTATCTGGACAATGAATGGAAGTGAGCCTATGTCACTGAATGGCGATGGTACTGGTGCACTCTGGATCATCGGTAATGAAGGTGTCAACAAGCCAACTTGGGACGCTGTAAATCATGGCTGGTGGACAGGTGTTGACTCTGACGTCTGCCTCACTCCAATCAAGGATAAGGTATATCAGGTTACACTCACCGTTGGTAAGCAGCTCAGAGCTACTGACGTAAACTTCAAGTTCTTCGGTCAGGCAAACTGGGGTATTGAGTTCAAGGGTAAGGATAACAGCCATCTCATCTCAACTGAGAGCGAGGTATTCGGCATCGGTGACGGTAACGGTCACGACAACGGCAATGTTTATCTGAAAGATGGAGTAGAACTGAAGGATGGCGAGACATACGTTCTTACAGTTGACTTGACTGCCGGTGTAGACAAGGCTGTTCTCAAAGTAGAAAAGAAATAAGTTGTAGGTTTATAATCATTCATAAGCATTTTAGGTTTTAGTTTGATAATTTAGGTATAAAGCTTTGTTTAAGGCTGCTCCAAACTTTTTGGGGCAGCCTTTTTTTTGAGAGGTGCAAGGATGTAAGAACAACAAAAATAAAAAAGAATATCAAAAAAATGCTTGAAAATTTGGAAATGTACCCAAAAAGCTATACCTTTGTCTCTTGAATGTCCTATACAGCAGTAAGGGCTGGATTCAATGATTACCTATACATCAAATTATTATCAACTAATGACAGAAAGATTATTATCTATATTGTATATCTGGTGTTTCGCTACACTTACATCATGCTTTGCTCAAAAGGAAAGCATCAGTGAACTGTATGTCCAACTTGATCGGGCTATAGAGCAATCCCAGCACTATACCAAACTGAAAGAAAGTAGCATCGCTCAGTTGAAGGAATTGATTCATCAGGAGAACAATCCGAAATTGCTCATCAATACTTATCGCAAGATTTATTCTGAATATAAGTCCTACCAGAGCGATTCTGCTGTGGCTTATATTCAGAAAGCCATTGTATTGGCTCAGAAGGAAGGACTGCCGGCTGAAGTTGCTGGATTGAAAAGTCAGTTAGCTTTACAGTATTCTACAGCCGGAGCTTTTGCTGAGGCTTTGGAGGTGCTCAATCATATAGATAAAAAGACATTGGATGAATCGAACCGGAAAGATTATTTCATCGCCTATTACCATGTCTATGGTGAGTTGGGCTTTTCTAATATTCATGTAGATACTGATTTAAGTCAGAAATTCTTTAGTCGTCAGAATGCATATCGGGATACTTTGTTTGCTATCCTTCCACATCATAGCGAAGATTATCTCATGCGTAAAGAGGTGATGCTTACCGGTCAGAATAAATGGGATGAAGCACTGAAGGTGAATGATGAACGGTTGAATTTATGTAAGGAGGGGAGTCATGAATACGGTATCGTAGCCTACTATCGCTATCTGATTTACCGTTCTCTGAAAAACGAAGAAATGAAGAAATATTGGTTGCTAAAATCTGCCATTTGTGATGTGAAGTGTGCTATCAATGATCAGGCTTCGCTCTGGATGCTCGCCGATATTCTGAGTCAGGAGGGAGATGTTGGGCGTTCCTATAAATACATCAACTTCTCCTGGAATGCCAATAAGAGTTTTAGTACGCGTATTCGCAGTTGGCAGATTTCGCCAGTTCTTGGTACCATCGATCATAATTATCAGGCAGAGCTCAAGAAGGCAAACCAGCGTCTTGTCTTTGCCATCATCTGTGTCAGTCTTCTGGTTCTTTCTTTAGGTGTTCTGGCTTTCTATGTCAATAAACAGAAGAAATATGTTACCATAGCGAGAAATGAACTGAAGAAAACGAATGAACAATTGGAGGAACTGAATAAGAAACTTTCTGCTACCAACGAAATGTTGAAGACTTCGAATGATAAACTGAATGAGTCAAATGGTGTGAAGGAAGAATATATAGGTCAGTTCCTGGGAGCATGTTCTCATTATATAGATAAACTGGATAAGTTGCGTCTCCATGTCAATAAGATGGTAAAGAACCGTGAATATCAGGAACTTTATTCAATGACGAGAAGCAGTGAACTGAAGGAACACGAGTTGGGAGAACTCTATGCAAATTTCGATAAGGTCTTCCTGCATCTGTTCCCTGATTTCGTGGAAGACCTCAATAGCCTTCTGAAGCCGGAGGCACAAATCCATCTTACCGATGCAACAAAGTTACCGGCAATGGTGAGGGTATTCGCCTTGATAAGACTGGGTATTGATGACAGTACGAAGATAGCAGAATTCCTGCATTATGCAGTTAATACGATATATAATTATCGGGCAAAACTGCGTAATGGAGCTATTGGTGAAAGAAATGAATTTGAGAAAAATGTGAAAGAATTAGGAACGATAAAAGGAAAAGGTTAATATATAAAATCAAAGAGGGTGTGTCATAAATACAGACACACCCTCTTTGTTTTTTATTACAACTGATAGAACTTGGTGAAAGCCTTCACGCAATATTCGTGGTCGATAACGCTACCGGTTTCGCGGC
>ENA-ORPK01001787-ORPK01001787.1-human-gut-metagenome-genome-assembly--contig:-NODE-1787-length-16095-cov-24.796883_pt1 | contig 16095 bp, 10 predicted proteins | sample MGYA00242139_ERZ509068 | MGnify/ENA primary metagenome ERZ509068 (study PRJEB26280, sample SAMEA2338687) | human gut metagenome | biome: human gut; feature: human-associated habitat; material: faeces... | reverse complement strand
ATACCGCGAAAAGCGGATCGGAACAGTCGAAAAGCTCGATGAAAATACTTATCGCTTTTCTGCGGACGTATATGATTCGAGCGAAATGATTCCATGGATCAGAACCTTTATCTGCCGCATCGTAAAAATGAACTTCTCCAACCGCAGCATTGAAAATCAATTTAAGAAGGATTTGGAAGCTATGTATTGGATGTATGATGTCAAAGAGGAGGTGAGCGAATGATATTCAGCGAGCTTTACTCTGCATATTACAATACGGTTGCCGCTATCATATCGGGTATCCTTGACGGTGAGCACTCCGAAAAGGAATTACAAAAGATCGTTGCCGATCGCGCGTTCGGCGAGAGTATGCTGACGATTATGTCCTCACTCAAAAATGAAAAGTGGCAGCTGGTACATTCCGATATGACCACCTCGCTGGAACACAAGCCAACAATGCCGCTGACCACGCTTCAAAAGCAATGGTTGAAGGCGATTTCCCTTGACCCGCGCATCAAGTTGTTCGGCGTGGAATTTCCCGATCTTGAGGATGTAGAACCTCTTTTCACCTCTGCGGATTATCACGTCTACGATAAGTACGGTGACGGTGACCCCTTTAAGGATGAAGAATACATAAGGCAATTCCGAATCATTTTAGAGGCGATACGAAAAGATTCTCAAATCAAGTTTGAAATGGTCAACGGTAAGAAGACCTATAAGTCGTTTACCTTTAAGTTGAATCCAAAGGAAATGGCAAAGTTCAAGACCGAGGCAACGGTGAAGAAAAAGGTGGCAGAATACGTGGCGAAAAGTGGCGTATATAAGCCTTCTGAACTTCAGAACTTAAAATACGACATGAAAGAGTTCCTGGAGGAATGGAAGAAGATGGTTCCTGTGGTGGAAGCAGAGGAGCTTGCGAAACTGGATAAGTCACCGAATAATCCAGAGACTCGCGTTACCCCTCATCTCATCAGTCGTCTTGCTGCTGGTGAAATCTTTGTATTCGGCTCCAACGCCATGGGATATCATGATGGTGGTGCGGCAAAGACAGCTCTGGAGAAGTTTGGTGCTATCAGAGGACAGGGACATGGTTTGCAGGGAAAGAGTTACGCCATCGATTCAATGAGTGGTATGGAAGCTATGAAAAAGGATGTGGATGAATTCATCGAGTTTGCCAAGAATCATCCAGACAAAACATTCTTTGTGACATTGATTGGTTGCGGTATCGCCGGATATTCTCCAGAAGAAATGGCTCCTCTGTTTGAAAGATGTTACGATCTAGAGAATGTGTGCCTTCCTTCTGAGTTCTGGGACATCATCGGATGGCCTAAGGTTCAGCAGCCACACTATGATCTCTTACGTTTCCTGGATGCCCAGGAGTTTGCCTATACCCAGGCTTTGAGAGAACTGAAGGAAGGACGAAAGCAAAGTCATTGGATATGGTATATCTTCCCACAACAGAAGGGACTCGGTCATAGCCACAACGCAAACTACTATGGTTTGGATGGCGAGGGTGAAGCCAGAGCCTATATTGAACATGAGATTCTGGGTGAAAGACTCCGTGAATGCTGCAAGGCGCTCCTGCTACACAAGGGTAAGGACATCGAATACATCATGGGAAGCGGAGTTGATGTGATGAAGCTCAACACCTCTATGAATCTCTTCAATAGAGTAAGTCCGAATGATGTGTTTGAGGAAGTTTTGGATGCATTCTTTTAAAACCATTTTTCAGAAAGATTGCAGAGTTATAGGAAAAGAACAACAAAATAAAAACAATGCATATGGAAACTATTATTTCAACAATTGTGATTATAGCTTGTACTTACTTCTTTACGCGAAGAAAAGTAAAGCCTATTGAACAAGAGACAGATGGCAGTACACAACCTGAGGCTTCTGCAGACATACAGCAAGAAGAAAAGCAGGAAGAACCTCCACACACCAAGGATTTGTGCATAGAGCTACTGAAGCAATTAAACTGTGAGGTATTTGTTTCAGAAGAGAACGAGAACCGCTTGTATTTTGAGTATCAGGGAGAACATATTGTCATTAATGCCAGTAATGACAGCTACTTCATTGAAATGTGGGATCCATGGTGGTGTATAGTTCCAATGGATGATCTTGAACAAATGTCTAACGTACGTAAGGCAATTAACACTATCAACACTCATGGTGGAGTAACCATTTTTTACAGCATAGAAGAAGAAGGACAGAAATTTGTTCTCCATTCTAAACGCCAGTGCATACTGACTAAGGACATTCCTCAGGTAAAAGAATACCTAAAGGCTTTATTGGGTGATTTTTTTACTGCTCAAAACAAGCTGCGTGAAGAAATAGTTCCTCTGAGAACAGAGAACTGATGCATTATGAAGAAGTTATTATTGTTTATTGCTGGAATCTCAATCCTGTTTTTAGCAGGTTGTTCCAATGGAAATCAGAGCCATGGCAATGAGGGAATGGGAGACAGCCTCCCTGCAGATCCTCCATTGGGTTATGTCATAGAGTTAAAGCCTTTGGGAAATTTCTCCCATCAGAAGGCAGAACAGTTGAGAGAAGAACTCGTGAAGCAGTTGGGTATCATTTTCAATACGAAACCAAAGGCTTGGTTAGAAGCTTCTGTATTTGTAGGAGACAAGAAAGAAATACCTGCCTCATGTCTCTACAAACCAAGAAACAGGTATTGGGCTGGGGGGATCCTGAAAATGTTGCATGAAAAGCATGGAGGTAATGATGAAATCGTAACGATAGGTTTGACGCATCGAGACATCTCTACTTCTATTCATGGACAATACAACTATGGAATCATGGGATTGAGTTTCCGGCCAGGTGACGCCTGTGTGGTTTCAACCTTCCGATTGAAACGAAAGGATGACTTATGGAAAGTAACAATCCATGAATTCCTGCATTCTCGTGGCTTGCCGCATTGCAAGAAGAATGCCCCGAAGTGCCTGATGCAGGATGCCCATGGCAAGAATACCTTCTACATGAAACATGGGTTGTGCGAGGATTGCAAGAACTCTTTGAGAAAAATGATGTAAGGAAAACGTATTGGAGAAAGGGTAGATTTAAGCAGATTCATGAATGGTACAACCATCAAGGATTTGATGCTATAGGCATTGATGATTTCATACACATAAGCGAGTATTTGATACAATCCACGTATGGATAGCATCATTATTTGCTTATTTTTTTCTACTTTTGCATTATTATGAAGAAGTTATTGATTATATTGGGAATACTGGTTCTGCTTGTCATCGGTGTTCTTTTCGTTCCACCTATTTATAATAGGTTCACAAAACCGTTTTTTAAGAATACGGTGGATGCTAAAGAGTGGTATCATCAGGTAGATTGTGAGAATCTGACGCAAGTAAGAGATTATTGCGACAGACGAGGATACAGTACGGATTACTATATCCTCGTGGATTTCTCCAAACCATCTGGCAAAAAGAGGTTCTTTATCTATGACTTGCAGCGTGGCATAAGAGTAATGAGCAGCTATTGCATGCATGGAAGTGGTAAGGGAAATACTGCAGCCCAACCAAAGTTCAGCAATAACCCTGGAAGCGGATGCACGAGTCTTGGAAGATATGTCATGATAGGAAAAGGTGGAATGAAGTTCAAGAACTGCGTTCGCCTTCGAGGGCTCGACAAGAGCAATTATCTGGCAGAAGCCCGTGGTATCCTGATTCATTCTGCTGGCAAGGTGACAAGATTCTCCGGTGAGAAGGAGTATATTCCTTTGGGAACAGAGAGCCGTGGCTGCTTTACTGTATCAAGGAGCTGCGTGGAGAAAGTGATGCAGATATACAAGGAATCTTCCAAGAGAAGACCGATATTGATTTATGCAAAATACAAATAAATTCAACATCCAGCACTCTATCGTGCCTTGAATATAATCCAAGGCACGATTTTCTGATATTTCTTATAAGGATGCTGGGTATCATCGCCTATATTATGCGGTTTGCCATCGGGGGTGCGATAGAAACTGTGGCAATTGCCACCGGTGATGTAGATAGCATCGGCGAAACCGTATTCGCGCAGGGCATCGGCGAAATCCCAGAGGGTTTCGGGATGACGGGTCTCTATATAATATAGGTGGTCATCGGAAGTTCTTGCCAGGGCACGGCGCTCCACCTTGCCGTGAAGATGGAACTTGACTGGCAATACTCCATCAGATACCAGGATGAACTGGCGGAAGAAACTGCCGCCCCGTTCCTCTACGTAATCCTTCACCTTGTCGCTTCTCGAAATTCCCAGCACGATGTTGCCATTCGCCATCGCACAATAACCCAGGCGGGAAACATCCGATGCCAGTTCCTTGCCGTTCATCACCAGACTGCCCAGATATTCGTTGGTGCTGGTGTGGTCGGCACTTCGGCTGTACATCCATACACTCATGTCGGTGGTATCAGGTTCTACCAGGGAAATTTCGGCTTGCAGATTTTCCAGACGATACATGTTGAGCGCTACGCCCAGGATGGAATCGGAAGATAACGTGATGGCAGGCTTGCCGCCTTTGTGACGGGCAGCCAGTTTCTGAATGTTCTCTTCGGGCGTCACCGAGATAGGTACACCTATATTATAATAGTAATTATAGAGTCGCCATCCGCCCAAGCCCATGATGCAAAGGGTGATGGATACGAGCACACCTATGATAATGTCTCTCCATTTGTGTGGCCGCTGTATGGATGCAGGTCTTTCTACTATCACGTTGGAGTCATCATCCACAAAGATAATGCCTTTCTTTGTTGGAAATTTCTTTCTCATGCTTCGCCTCCTTCCTTTTCTAATTTGTCTTTCAGTTCCTTGAGGGCCTCTTTTGATGCCTTGATATGAATGTCATCGTATAGGTTGCTGCTTGCCAAAATGAGCTTTTGAAGTCCTGGATTTACTTTGAAGATATAGTCTTTGTTGACGATGAGGCTCTTGCCAACTCGATAGAAGGGACAATAAGTGAACTTTTCTAATTTGGCCATCAGACCATGCAGTTGGTAAGTAACGTTCTCCGCTTTGCCATTGGATAGGTATATGTCGGAGTAGTTTCCATCACCTTTGATGAAAACAATGTCATCGGAAGCAATCCTAATGATTTCGGTGCTATTTGTCAACGTCAGATATTCCATATGATATTTTTGCAATTTGCAGACAAAGATAATACAAACGAGCGCAATGAAAGTTAGTTTTCAAATTGCCGAGTGCAACTTAACTTCTGCAAAGTTACGAGTTTTTATCAAATTACCAAAGTTTTGTGCAGGTTTTTTCCTCCTTTGAATCTTTCATGCAAAATAACGACAGAGCATTCTCGTCAAAAACCGCGTTCCTACCATGCTCATCAAGCGGTCCCTCGGGGAACACGTGATGGGGAGCTGGTGAACAAGAGACGGGCAACGAGGGATCACGAGGCGGGCAACGAGTGCCCAAACCGAGAATCACAATTTGGGCAATATAAAAAAAAGTTGAAATATATAAACAACAAGGGTGAGTCAAGAGTCAAAGACTTTTGATTCACCCTTTATCTTTATTATAAAATGATTTCCAACAGACTAATCTAATCCCACAGACACTTGTCCAATTCTGCACAAATAGCAGCTTTCTGTAAATGCTGACCAATAAAGACAATCTTAATCATACGGTCGCCAACCTCAGGATCCCATTCCTTTCGAAGTTGTTCTTCTCGCTGAAGAAGCTCTTCCAACTGATCCTTAGGCATTGTAGCCAACCATTGTCCAGCCTGCTTAACAGTTTTCTGCTTACCAGCTTGTTCAAAGACATAACACATATCTTTTTCGTCAGCAAAATAGCAGATACCTTTGGCTCTTACAACATCACGAGGCCATTTTCTGGCGACAAACTCATCAAACAAACCCAAGTCGAATGGCTTACGGCTGTAATAAACGAATGTTCCAATGCCATACTCTTCAGCTTCACCTTCCTCATGGTCGTGATCATGATGGTGGTGATGCTCGTGACCATGGTGATGTTCATGCTCGTCTTCATGATGGTGGTGATGATGCTCATGCTCGTCGTGATCTTCTTCATCATGATGTTCATGATCATCTTCATCATGATGATGTTCATCTTCTTCCTTCCCATTACGCTCAGCTTCGATTTCCTGTATCCAACCAGCAGAAGTAGCAACAGTATTCCAATCAAACTTTTTAGTATTGACGATTTTATCCAAATCTACATCACCATAATTGCATTCAAAGATTTCTGCCTTAGGTTGGATAGCACGAATGATCTGTTTCAGTTTCTCCAGTTCCTTTGGTTCAACCTCAGCAGCCTTATTCAAAAGGATGATATTACAGAACTCGATTTGCTGAATAACCAATGAAGCCAAATCCTCCTCATCGATATTATCCTTCATCAAGTCATCGCCATTAGCAAATTCATCTTTCATACGGAGAGCATCCACTACCGTAACGATACTATCAAGACGGAGCACACCATTCTTGATATATTCTGGACCTAAAGAAGGAATAGAACAAATGGTCTGGGCAATAGGAGCAGGTTCGCAGATTCCACTGGCCTCGATTACGATATAGTCGAATTTCTTCATATCAGCAATCTCTTTCAGCTGCTCAACCAAGTCCATTTTCAAAGTACAGCAGATACAACCATTCTGAAGTGCAACAAGAGAATCATCTTTCTGACCTACAACACCACCTTTTTCAATCAAGGCTGCATCAATATTTACTTCGCCAATATCATTTACAATAACAGCGAATTTAATACCCTTTTTATTTCCCAATATTCTATTGAGCAATGTGGTTTTACCGCTGCCAAGATAACCTGTCAGCAATAATACTGGTAATTCCTTTGTTTTCATTCTTATATAATTTAAATTTCTTGTCATATAAACAACAAATAGTGTGCCACTAAATATAAAAAACCGGAGACCTTGGCTTTTCATGCCAAAAAGTCTCCGGTTTTAACTTAAATTTATTTTAGAAAATTTTGATTACTCTTATTTTCTGAAATTTTCAAGACCTCTGTTCAAGAAATCCAAATATGCTGGAACATCTTCCTTATAGCTGAAAGAAGCGGTAAGAGGATTACCCTCATCATCTACTGCCACATAGAAAGGCTGCGCATTGGCACCAAACTTACTTGCCTGCAAGTAACTCCATTTATCTCCAACAGTTCTTAAAGTCCTCTTCTCTCCGTTGAAAGTAACTTCCATCGGTTCTGGAAGAGGAGTCTTATCATCCACATAAAGAGAAATCAGAACATAATCCTTGGACAACTTATCTGCCACAGAAGGATCTGTCCAAACAGCAGCCTCCATCTTACGGCAGTTAACACAACCAAATCCGGTAAAGTCGATCAAAACAGGTTTTCCAGACGCCTTAGCAGCAGCCATACCTAATTCATAATCCTTATATGCAGGCTCAACAGTCTTTGTATTGAGATTGAAATCCTGTGTGTTGACAGGTGGAGCAAAAGCACTTACAGCCTTACATGGAGCACCCCAGAGACCAGGAATCATATAGATGGCAAATGCAAGAGAGCAAAGACCGAGCATGATGCAAGGAACAGGCATTGGCTTATTGATATCGCCACCGATAGCATCTACCTGGAACTTTAGTTTACCGATAAGATACAATCCTAATGCTGCAAAAATAACAATCCACAAGCACAAGAACACCTCACGGTCAAGAATATGCCAACCATAAGCGAGATCGGCTACAGAGAGGAACTTCAAAGAGAATGCCAACTCTACAAAACCAAGCACAACCTTGATAGTCTCCATCCAAGAACCTGACTTTGGAGCAGACTTCAACCATGATGGGAACAATGCAAACAAGGTAAATGGCAAAGCAAGAGCAATGGCAAAACCGAACATACCGATGGTTGGAGCCAACCAATCACCTGATGTTACAGTCTGAACCAAAAGCAAACCGATAATAGGAGCAGTACAAGAGAATGATACCAATACAAGTGTAAATGCCATCAGGAAGATAGAAATCAGACCTGTAGTATTGGAAGCCTTGTTGTCAACAGCATTTCCCCAACGGTCTGGCAACTTAATTTCAAACCAACCGAAGAAAGAGAAAGCAAAGACTGCCAGCATCAGGAACAATATAATATTGAACACAGCACTTGTTGACAACTCATTGAGTTTACTTGGACCAAAGATGGCAGTAATAATCAAGCCAAGAGCGAGATAAATGACAACAATAGACAAACCATAAGTAACCGCATCACGAATACCTTTCTTCTTGTCATTCTTTGCTCTTTTCAGGAAGAAACTTACCGTCATAGGAATAATAGGCCAGATACAAGGCATAACAAGTGCCAGCAATCCACCTACTAAGCCCATGATGAAAATATAGAAAAGTGAATGATTTGCGATATCATTATTGCCTCCAAAAGCCTGAAGTTCTTTCACTACCGGTTTCCAGAGTTCCTTAGCATCCATAGTCTGAAGGGTAGAGGAAAGAGCAGCAGAATCCAAAGCCTGGGTGCTATCTACAGCATTTGCATTCAACTTAGCCAGAGAATCAGCCTTTGCCTTAGCCAGCGCAGCTGGATCTAATTGATCCTCTTTCTGTGCCTTTTCCTCCTTGGCAGCTTTGCTATCTACAGCAGGAGACTTACCACTTCCCTTGAAGGTTGCTTCACTTGGAGGCATACAGTTCTGATCGTTGCATGCGCCATATTCTACATATACGTCAATATGGTAATCAGGCTTTGTGAATTTGATTTTCTGAACGAAAGTAACGCTTCCCTCAAAGTAGCGCAATTTCATACCAAAAAGATTATCAAACTTGGAAATTTCATGGCCTCGTGGCTGCAACTTTCCTACAGCTTCAGCACCATCCATCTTATTGACATTGAAGGATGCTGAAATAGGTCCATCACCACCTAAGCCTGTTGAATAAACGTGCCAACCTGGTTGAATCTTACCAGTAAACACAATCTCTGCCTCAGGCGTACCATTTGTTTTCAATGAACTGGTAAATTTTACCGGATTCATCATCTGAGCTTGCGCAAACAGTACTACCATGAGTAACTGAAGAATTACTAATGCTTTTTTCATATTTTTCTGTCTGTTTATTATTTACACTGCAAAGATAGACAAAATAGTTAATATTCTTGCATAAAATATAACATAATATGCAATATCTAACATTATTTTTAAAATTGAGTTTAAATTAATACGTATCCATAGAAAGAAAAGGGTACTCTGACAAGCAAGTTTTAAGAGAAATTAAACATTTACTTGTCAGAGATTATCAATTACATTATTTACAAAGAGTCTTATAAGGACATAATTCACAGCGTTCTTTTTTCTCTGTAGGAGCAAATTGCGAATTCGGATCAAATATATCTGAAATCAGTTGATTTAAACCTGCAAAGAATTTCTCCTTATAAGGCGAAACGTCTGAAATGTATTCTTTTCCAAACTTCAATGTTGGCTCATAACCGCTTGCTCCAGATTGCTGAATAAACAAGAGGCCAGGGCTTACTGACTCATTGGCAGGATTGAGTTTCTTGCTCTGCTTGACAATATACGAATACAACATAGCCTGCAGATAATAATCTGTATGTTTGTCAAGTTCATTTGGATCAAACAGACTCTCCACAACTTTAGGTAAAGAAGAAGGAATACGTCCCGTTTTATAATCTATCACCCTGATACGTTCACCAAGAATACTATGATCAGAACTTTCAGAAGCCGAAACTTCATCAAGTCGGTCTATGAATCCGCCCAATCTCAAATTCTTTGTACCAGAAGGAGTAGAGAATTCAAAAGTTTTTTCTACCTTTATCTCCAAACCTTTGATAGTAAAAGGAGCCAGTTTTATATCAATATACAGCAATTGTTTCAAATAATTGGTAATTACTTCACGATTGATCAGCTGCAAACCATTATATTGAGGAGATTTTTTCTGATCCTTGATTTTGAACAGTTCTTCCTTAAAAGCCTGATCGACCAGTCTGTAAAGCAAGCTCTCATCTTTTATCGCATTCTGAATATCTCCTTTGTTAATAACGATAGGTCTGATCAGGGATTTTTCCCCATCAGTTCCAATCTTAATATCAGAACTACTTGCGAATTTCAAATAAAACAACTGAGCTGCTCTATGGAAAATATTTCCAAACATTCTATTGTCCATTTCATCCTCCAGTTCTTCCGGCTCTCGAATACTCAAAATATATTTATAATAGAAGCTCTTAGCGCATCTCAGGTAAGTATTGAGGAAAGTAGGAGTTATCAGACGAGGCTTATCTAAGATTTCCATCATCTGAGGTGTTTTAACTATAACTTCCGCTTTATGAGTTTCAACATTTTGACCAGAGACTATCGTTTTGCGACTTATCACGTGTTTACTTTCCACCAAGAGTTGGAGCATGAAACGGCTCATTTCACCGGTATGTCCTTCATCTGTAGAACTGTTGTAGCAAAGAGTTACATCCTGTGCTCTTTGAATAAGTCGGTAAAAATAATAGGCAAAAATAGCCACTTTATTATCGATAGTAGTCAGACCATGAGCCTTACGGATGGAGTAGGGAATAAACGAAGAATCATTGACACCTTTCGGCAGATTACCTTCGTTACATGACAACACGAGAATATGGTCGAAGTCCAAATTTCTGGTTTCCAATACACCCATAATTTGAACTCCGATGACCGGTTCTCCATGAAAAGGCACATTTGTGTTTTGGAAAAGTTGCTGAATAAGACGTTGCAGGGTCATTATGTCGATATCCAAATCGCCAGATTCAACCAAACATTTCAATCTATTAATTAAGGTATAAGTTCTGAAGAGAGATTCTTGAAACAAGGAATCCTCCCCATCATTTGCATGAGAACCTATAAGTCTGAGAATGTTAACCAGATAACCGACCAAAGCCAGGCATCTATTTTCAGAGGCTTCCAAATCGGCGAACATCATATTCATACCTTCATCTTCCTCTGCACACAGTACATCCCTGTCAAGAAAGTAAAGTTTCTGTTCTTCTATTTTATGGAGAAGATCCTGATAATTTGAGCTGATATACTTAGCATAAGGATGGCGTAATGCCTTGACCACATCATGCAGACGAAAAGCGGTAGAACCCTTGACACTTCCTATCGTCTGAAGATTGATTAATTGCATGATCAGACTGAAAAAAGGAGTCTGCTTAAGCGGATAGCCTAAGGTAATATTCACATGACTGTCAATTTCTGTAGGCAAAGAATGAATCACGGTAGAAAGCAAGTTTTCATCAGCTAACACGATAGCAGTTTTGCGGCCAGTCTGATAGCGTGGAACCAGATTTCCATGATCATCCTCAACCTTTTCCATCAACCAATCATTTACGTATCTTGCCTGAATATTCTCAGTTGCAGCATTGATATACGTAATCTTCTTTTGGGAGTTCAGATTATTATAGATACCGTTTTGAAGCGAAGGTTCAGACAACTTGTTGCCGAAAAGTTTCAGATATTGATTGATATAGACACCCGCTTCATTTTTATTCTGACCAACATAATATTTGTCATAATCCCAGTAAAAATGACAAGAAGCATCCTGCTTGATACGCCTGTAAAGGGCAGTTTCTACTTGCTGCATCATGTTGAATCCCACAAACAAGTAGGTATCATAACGCAGGTTCAAAGTGTCAGCCTCAATCACATGGCGGTATAAAGCGCCTTCATAGGCAAGTCCCTGACTTGCCAATCGTTGATTGAAATCCGTATAAATATCATACAAATGATTCCACAAAGCCATGAAACGGCGTTTTAATTCTGTGTTCTGAGTATCCTTGAAATTACCAAAGAATTTCTTCAGAATTCTTCTCTTATCTTCATCAAGATAACTGTCATCATCCAATTCATGAAGATCAGCAATATTGATAAAAATCTTCCTTGCATCACCAAGATTTTTATCCAGGTCATCAAAATCAGCCAACAGAAGTTGCCCCCAACCATAAAAATGATCGAGCGTTTCATCAACCCCTGTGCATTTCACAAACGACTTGTGCAAATCACAGATTAGTTTGATCGGGTCTGCCAGTTGTAAAGAAGTATTCTGGAGAAACATATCACTAATTGTCATGTAATTAGGGCTCCAAAATGGTTTCTGTACGATTTTCATCAGCTCTTCATTTAAGAAAAGGCTGGCACGTTTATTTGGGAAAACGACCATGATGCGACTTAAGTCAGTACCATAATCTCTAATGATATCTTCAGCAACGTATTTTAGAAATGATTTCATTGTAAATTTCAAACAAAATTATTAAACAAATTAATCTTCAAGAACAACATTCTCCACCTTATTAGGATAAACGTACCACAGATAGCCCTTGACGCAGGAATATCCCATACCCTTGAGTTGAGACATATATTGCCTTACCTGATCATGATATTCAGCATGAGGTTTACCGAACTTGAAGTCAATCACGATAATCTCGTTTTCTCCTACAAGAACACGGTCCGGACGATCCTTACAAACCTTTCCATCCTTATCCAAATAGAGGATACTGGTTTCGTTCAGTACTTTCCATTTATCAGAGAACCACTCACTGACAAGCGGACTATTCAGTCGAGCACGCAACATTTTTTCGATTTTTTCCTTCGAAATATTTTCATCATAAAGCACACCATCAAGTTCAAGTTGCTTCAACACCGACTCAACATCATCCTTTGTCTTTATCTTTGAAAACAATTCATGAAGAACCGTTCCGATTTTGATATAGAACTTCTGCTGTTCCTCGGACTCATCACCATGCATAAAGAATTCACTCTGCAGGCTTGGTTTAAAGGAATATAAATCAGACTTCACTTTTATCTGAATAGGCAAGTCTGCAGATTTTTGCATAAAAACATTCTTATTTTCGGCAAACGCCTCCTCTTTGGAAGAAGCATCTATCTCTCCATATTCGAAGTAAACATCATCGGTTTTCTTGTCAGTTCCATTTCCTTGAAATTCGAGAGTCTGTTCCTCATACTGGTCAGAAGCATTCTGGGCATTCAATGTATTGTAAACTGCTTCCAGACTATCTTCGATGATAAAACTTCTCTGCGTAGCAGCACCTCGCTTACCATATACAAACAGATTTTTACCAGCTCGCGTGAATCCTACATATAGCAAATTCAAATTATCAACCATATTCTGCAAATGTTCCTGATAGTAATCTTTCTCATAAATACTACCAACCATTTTCTTTGCAGAAAAATCGACAGGCACCAAAGGAAGTTCGTTGAATGGTGCAACCTGAGGCGTACACCAAATCGTATCAGTCTTCTCTAACGCCCAATCACAGAAAGGCATGATGACATTGTCAAACTCCAGACCTTTACTTTTATGAATGGACAAAAGCCTGATTCCGTCAGCCTTATCACTATGAATGCTTTTAGAGTGAATATTCTCATCCCATTCATTCAAGAAATCATCTATATCACCACCATTATCTGAGAGATAAGAAGCCAACTGATCATAGAATGCACTTACGTATGAACTTTGTTGAGAGAGCGTTTCTATTTCTCCCAATTTAAAGTAACTGTAAAGGGACTCTGTCAAATCCAAAAGCGGCTTTTGCAAATAAAGTTCTCTTTCTTCCAAGAATTTTTCTGCTATTTGCTTGTTTTCCAGATATTTCATGCAGAACTTCATCAAGCCGGCCTTAGCTATATCATCATTCGGATGAGCCAGACACCGAAGAGCAGTAACCATCACATTCACGGCCTGAGAGGCATCCAGTCTGAAAGCCTCATCAGAAACCAAAGGCAATGGAGTCGCACTATTAGCCATCAGATAATCAGCAATATTCTGTATGGTCTTATTACTTCTCACCAATATGGCAATATTCTTATATTTTACTCCCGCCTCTACAAGTTCGTTGATGGTATCTAAAATCATACCCATCATCTTGTCCTGATAGTTTTCAGAATTCTCATCTTCTTTGATACCCTTCTGTCCCAAGAGATTAATCCTCACATAGCCACATGCAGGTTTTTTCTGAGGCACACGTTGCCTTACATCACTATAAGCCTTCTTGAGTTGAGCTGCACTGGAGCCATCGGAGTCAGAGTCGGAGCCAGAGTCAGAGAAAGTATGAGGTAAATCTTTATCCGTTATGGCCTGATATTCTTTTTCTGCAGCAGCTTCGAAGAAAGCGTTATTGAAATCTACGATATTCCTGTCTGAGCGATAATTGTGAGAGAGTGACTCAATTTGAATTGTATAATTAGATGGAAACTCAGATTCAATATTATTAAGCAGACGCCAATCACCAGAACGCCATCTGTAAATACTCTGTTTCACATCACCTACTATTAAATTTCCTGCATTCTGATGACTCATTGTCTCCTGTAATAGCACCTTGAAGTTTTTCCACTGCACAGTACTGGTATCCTGAAACTCATCGATCATGACATGCTCCAACTGAGAACCGATTTTCTCAAAGATGAAAGGGGAGTCTTCATCCTGAATCAAAGAATGAAGAAGAGTCTGGGTATCGCTAAGCAAAAAACGGTTGGCATCTCTGTTCATTTCTCTGACTCTCTTTTCAATACTTCCCAAAAGACGTAATTGATTCAGATGGCGCAAAGTAAGATCACAACTTTTATATATACGCAATAACTTGGGTCTTGAAGTTTCTGAATAATGAAGCAGTTGGAAGAGTTGGGAAACCACTAAGTCATACGCAGGTTTACCAGCCTGAGCGTCAGACTTTTTGACCCAGGATTCTTCGCTATCCAGACATTTTACCAATGTAGCATTTTGCAAATCATCATCATTGAATTTACCGTTTTTCAATTTGGAAAAGTAACTCCATATACCTCTGGTCTTATTTTGAAAGTCATCTGCCGAAAGTCCGTTTTCATCCAATGCATCAAAAAAGGTAGCCGCAATCTGGTCAAAATGCTCTTTAGCTTCAGCTTGCATTTTCCTCAATTTTGAAGAAAAAGCCTCGAAAAAGCCATCTTTTTCAATACAATTATTCAGCGCATCAGCATGATCCTTATAAAAATCCTTGAATATATTCCGTCCAAAAGCTTTTATTTGAGAAATCACATTCCAGTTTTTGTCATCTGCAATATTTTCCTTAATATAATCCATAATCCAAAAGAGAAGCTTGTCTGTCATCTGAAGTTCTTCGATCAATTCATCTACAGCCTGTTCTTCTATCTGGACATCATTAAGACCAATTCTCAAATTAGCAGTCAAATCAAGTTCACGTGCCAGATTACGGAGTACACTCTGGAAGAATGTATCAATCGTTTCGACGCGGAAATAATTATAATTGTGGATAAGATTTTTCAGAGCAATACCAGCATTTTCAATAATCTGCTCTTCTGACATCTGAGATAATACCCCCTTGATTTGTTCCAAGTAATCTCTTGAGTCATCCAGCCGATTAGCTATTCCATACAGTTTGCTGAGGATTCTATTTTTCATTTCCTCAGTTGCCTTGTTAGTAAATGTTACAGCAAGAATATTCCTGTATGAAGATGGGTCTTGTATCACCAAGACCATATACTCTTTAGCCAAAGTGAAGGTTTTTCCAGAGCCTGCACTCGCTTTATAAACAGTAAGTTGAGAATTCATATCTTATTGCTTGTATATTAAATTGTTATTACCATTCTCTAAACAATTCGAAGCCGAATTTACAACCGACTCCTTGAAATTTTGTATTTTGAAAAGAAGCAAATATGCCTACCGAAGCCACACGTGTTTTGAACCCGTATCCCCATTCCGTATAAGGATGAAGATGTCTAACCATGAGGGCATTGACATAGTATCGTTCATTTTCTATAAAACGTCCAACCCATGGCAACCAGGCAGCAAACAAGGCTGGAGACTCATAAGTAACATTGGACCGAACATAATAATCAGAGGCATTATACCATCCAGAGTTAAGCAATTCAAATTCGCCAGCCCAATCATCATTCCAGCCGCCAGGTAAATTATTGTCCCTGAAATTGGTATAATCAACAAAATACCAATGGTCACCTTTCTGAGTATAGAATCCAGAACCCAAACGCAAAGAAAGGCTCCGCCTTCTTGACATGTTGATAATATCTTGCATATCCATTTCAACCCGTTCGTAGCTGATATTAGAATGAAGAAAATGATTGAAACTTCTTTCATAATCAACTTTTACGACAGGACCGTTTTTCCC